>Ga0315284_10001969_pt1 | contig 29456 bp, 70 predicted proteins | sample YL17G09_16_MG_FD_203696 | JGI IMG/M metagenome (GOLD analysis project Ga0315284, IMG submission 203696) | Sediment microbial communities from Yellowstone Lake, YNP, Wyoming, USA - YL17G09_16 | ecosystem: Environmental > Aquatic > Freshwater > Lake > Sediment | place: USA: Wyoming | collected...
GTGATTACCAATGGAACCAACAAAAAAGCAGCCTTGCTTATTGCCAACTTGGCCAAAGCAGGCGTGATTTGGGGCGAAATGTCAATTGATACTTGGCACGATTTGTCGTTAGTTGATAATGAAGTGCTACACGTTTTTGAAAAAAATAAACTGACAAGAAAAACAGGGGACAAAGTAAACAAATTCGGGCGCGCAAAGAGATTGTCTAAAAGTAGCTTGAATGAAAGATCTTTTTGTATGTGTTCCGATTTGTGGATTGATTACAACGGCGATGTTTATACTTGCGCATGTAAAACGCGCAAGCTTGGCAATGTTTTATCGGGCGTAAATATTCCCGAAGAGTATTTTGCGGGAGAATGCGAAAAGGATCAAGCATATAACAAGGTAGATTGACAATATTTGATCAACCATTATCTTAATAACTAGGGAAAGGCTGAAACACAATGAAGACCAAAGATCAAGTCATGTTCGAACAATTCGCGAAACTAGATCGCGAGCATGAATTGCGCTTAGCAGAATTGCGCAAAAATCGCGCTATGAAATTGCGCGAAAATCTGGTTAAAACAATTGACTATTTGGTTAAAGAATTGGAGTTGTGGCGCCGCTTGAACAATCAAGACAAGATTAACAAAATAGAAAACAAGATCGCAGTATTCAAACAAGATCTCGAAACATCTTTTTAATAAGATGAAAAATTAATCAAGCCACTAGACAACGAATTGATCAATCGCTAGGTTTAATGGGTCAAGGAAATCTTGACCAAACACTGAAAAGGACTGGACAAAATGGAAAAATATTATCTGGTTTACCAAGTATCTGGTAAGCTTGTGCAACTTGCTGGCGTTACTTCACATAAAGATAAAGCTTTAGACCTTGGTTATTTAGTAGAAGAATTGCCCGGAAAATTCGAAACAAAAAAAGAGGCGGAAGAATACGCGATCCAATCCGCATCTTTCGAGCTAGACAAGCCACATTACAAGTAACTTGACAATAATTGATCAACTCTTCAAGCGAGATTTGAATATCTGAACGCTAGGCAAGCAAAGGCTATGGCTAAGCTATGCGCAGAAAATGATCGGGAAAATGAGTAAGAAGCTAAAGAGGCCAAATAATGTCAAACAAACTTTACATTGAACCAAATACCTTGCCAAAATCCCATGCGGCAATTAATACCCAAATATCTAAGGCTATTTCTGGCAAGCAGGAACACTTACAAAATATGATCAATTGGCGCCAAGCTACTGTGGAAAAGTATAACCAGTGGTTTGCAATGTCGGGTTACTTGCCTGGATATATGAAAAAAGACAAGGAAATGATCAAAGAAGAGTTGATCACTTTGGAGTATAGATTGACAAACCTTTTTTAAGCTTTAAGTTAATCTTTGCAAGCAATTTCGCTTGCCACTAACAAAAGGACGCCACAAACCATGGACAAAAAGTTGAATGAACTAGGCCAAGCGCAAGTTGATTATTTGAGAATGAAAATGGAAAGCTTTCTACACATTGCAGAATGCTATGAAGCACGCGGCGATGTAGTTATGTATGAAAAGGCTATGACCAAAGCGGAAGAAAAGCAAAATGAGATGGTAAAAATCAAAAGCATGAAAAGTTTCTGGATCTGATATGTTCAAAATCATTTACACAGTCGATGAAACCACTATTGAAATCCCGTGCAAAGATCATGAGCACGCGAGCTTTGTGCTAGACATTTTGCAAGCGTTTAAAGATATTTGTTGACAAGAGTTGCGCAAAGGTTAGAATAGAGTTAGGGCAGAAAACAATTCAACCGGACAAACGAGGAAAACAATGTTATTCACAACGGATATGATCATTGATAGAATGAACAATGCCGGTTCTAAGTTTTTTTGCGCTGAAAATATGCGCGGTGCATCTTCCCGTGTGTTGGAAGACACTTGGCAAGGTAACAATGATCATGTTTTCTTTGTAACGTCTGAAAAGGATAAATACGCATCCAAGCCCTTGAGAAAGTATTCGGTAAGGTGCTATAGCATTGCAGAGAATAGGATTCTGCCAAGTAATGGCCACTATATGGCTTATGCCTCGGCCCGCACTGCTAAATCTGCGGCAAAAGCAATAGCAACGGTTGAAAAGAATGAGGCCAAATAATGGGAAACAATATAGAAGTCAAGCGCGCCGAAATTGTAACAACTTTCGATGAAGATATTCGACAATTCGAATTGGCGATCGAATTGCTAAAGGATAGCAATGTGCCGGAAGTTATTAATTTTCTCGTGTCAGAAATAGAAGCGCTGAAAAAAACTAGACTTCACTTTGCTTAAACTTATTCGGTCATAAATAATTACCGCAAGCGTCTACTAATTAACAACGGCAAGCACAAGCAATAGACGCTTGTGAAGAAAGGGACAACGAAAATGTTCTACGTAATCCAAGAAAGAGCGCGCTTTGCCAATGATCTGTATATACCCACGTTTAACGGGAATTTGTGCCAAGGGTATGAATCAGATCGCGAATACGGCAAGGGGTCTGTTGTGGAAATGTCAGATTATCGTCTAGCCTTTGAAGTTGCATTGGCTTGTGTAACACGTAACCCGGATGGTTCAAGCGCACAAGTAGATGATAAGGCGAAAAGATCCGCCAAGGCGCTTATGCGGGAATGCGATGCTTCACGAGTAAAATCGGGCGTGGTTAAATTCGAGACTCGACAAGAGGCTGAGGCTTTTGTTTCGCACCTTAATTCCAAAGTCGATGCATATCAACAAGAACAGACTCGCTTGTATGGTGCCTCGATTTGGTGACGTGCCTTTTTAATCCTGCCCCAATCCCTCTGCTAATATATTCCTACCTAATGTCAAACAAACTTTACATTGAACCAAATACCTTGTCAAAATCCCATGCGGCAATTAATGCTCAAATATTTCAAGCTATTTCTGCCGAATACCTTATCAATAAACTTGCCAATTATTCAATTATTAAAAATAAAGCTATGCTCGCCTTTTCCCAATTAAATCCCATGGATGCAATGATCCAACTCAGAGAATCTTTTCCAAACGACCTTGAAACACTCGCCAAAGTCTTGGCAGATCTTTATCAAAAAGGATTTATCGCTAAATGATTAAACACATTAAACATTGGTTTAAGAATACATTTACAACCGATTGTTTGATTGCTAAATTCATTCCCATTCCAATTATTCAATTGATAGCACTCCTTGTCTATTTGGTTAACTATTAGCTAGAACGCACCACAAAGCCCCTAGAATCTCGCCAAACCGTTAAGCAATACTAGGACAGCCATAAGCAATCAATGGCGCGTAAAATGGCGCACAGTAATTGCTAAAAGAATTGCTAAAAGTATGCGGGAAAGCTTGCAATGGAATTAAGCAAGGCTTAAGCTAGGAAAGTAGCAAGAGTTGCTACCAAGAACGGACAAGGGAATAGACAAGGACATGGAAACAGTACAAATCAACCATGGCGAATATATGGAGAAGGTTAAACATATGAGTTTTGAAGCTTTGGCATATACAATCAAAGATTGCCAGAATGCGCTTAAGTGTATGCCGGAGACTCCCAAAGCAGGATACTATCAGGATGAAATCAGCTATTGTGCAATGGAAATTCAGAGAAGACGCACAAGCCATTGACAGGGAATTAATCAAAGGTTAGGTTGAGTGGGTCAAGGGAATTAACCCAAGACATTCACCAAAGGACTAGGCAAGCGCTATGAACAAGAACAAGCTGTATTACATCTATCAGAATTCTATTTCCAAGACTATTTGGACAATGGAAGTCCCACCAAAGTGCAATAGTGCGGCAAGGTCTTTTGAATTTCTGGCCAGTGTTTATGCAAGGGATATTGAAGACGCTAGCAGGTTTGCGCAAGCGCTTTACAGGTAGCTTCTAAAACCTCGCCAAATAGCTTGGCCAATATCCCTCGGCCAAAGCTTCTAAATAGATTCTACAGGCACTCACAAGCGTTTAAGCATATATTGGCAAGGTTTACCCCGGAGTTATTGGGTAAATATTGGCAAGGTTTGCTAGGGTTTAACCATATTTTGGCCAAGAGAAAATGGGCCAAATTATGCGCCGAACAAACAGACAAACCTTTACAACTAACGCCAACATATCTACAAACTTTTCTAATCTCTGCTCCACAATTTCGCAAACCTTTACACAATCTCTTGGCCAAGTATTTTCTGGCCAAATATTTCCCAAGATATTCCCTCAAAACGTTTCACGCAGCGTAAATGCGTGAATTGATTAGGGAATCCCATAATCCACTAATCTCTACAGATTATAAAAAACGAAAAACACGATACTATCGGAAATAATTATGCTGCCGAAGTAACTGTGGCAAGTATTGCAGAAATTATCAAAATCAATACTTTTGAGATAAAAAGACAACTTTGGACCCATGGCGAGATAAAACCATGCGCCAAGGCTTCACGATACATTTACGACATAGATATATCGTATGGTTTGCGTGAAACATACTGGCCAATATATGACCAAAACTGGCCCAATAGATATATTTGGGCAATAATTGGCCAAAGGTATTGCCAATATTTACAGAATGATTATTATAGAAGTGTCAGGGAATTAACCTTGGCCAAACACTGAAAAGGACTGGACAAAATGAATTGCGAAAAATGCGAAAAATGCCAAGCTCACGGGAATGTTTGCGCAGGTAATGATCAAATATGTCCGTTTTTTTCTGACATTTCTGGAATTTGTGGTGCGAGATCCGAATTCTTTGAAGAATGCAAGAAAATCCCAGTAAATTCAGCCGAATACATTAAAGGCTGTGCATGGCTGAGGGTGGCGCTGTGAACCGCTTAGGTATGTTTGTCGGGATATTCATTGTTGGCGCAATCTTTCTTGCGCCATATCTTCAATAATGTCTTGGGATATATTAGAAAGGTAAGGTGAGAAGCTTCTAAAATATACCTATTGGGTGTCGTGAGTTTTTTTGTCAAGCGGTTGACAAAAAAAGTATAACAAGTTCCCCATTGGTTTCCCTAAAGTTGTGCCAATATATTTTGGCCAATTATTTTCTGAAATATATTGGCCAAGACCTTGATCAATAATTGATCGAGGTTATATTATAAAGGTAGGGGAAAGGCTCCTACCAAACACTGGACAAGGGTTTACAATGGCAAGCGTTAAAATCAAGTCTGCAAGTTTGCGTAACGCTTTTGCAAGCTTTGTAAATGGTAGTGTTGACGGCGATCGGGTTATTTCCGATATGCCGTCAAAAACGCTTCGAAGTCTGTTTCATGCTTTTTTTTGGGACTCTAGCAGAGTCTCTTATAAGTGTCTGTCTGCTGGTTCTCCCTCTCTATGGGATTTTACGCCCAAGACCTTTAACTAACGGAGAAGGCTATGTCATTCTTCAAAAGCGATTCTGAATGCGGCGATTATGTTACGCGCGCAAGTGTAACGCAAGCGCAAGAAATTAGATCCGATTTTTCCTATGGCGCAAAAGTTGGTAAAAGGGAATGGACGCCGGAAGAATGCGCCGCGGATAAGGCTGCAAAAAGAGCTAAAAGAGATAAAAAGATTATTGACGCATGTGATCTTGCGCATTGTCGGGGTATCTCTATAGTTGATTTTACTGGCGCCTTGTTAGAAATAAAAAACAATATAGGTGAGTGTTTTGACGTTGATATACTTTCCCAAAATATTGAATATTCGATTAAAAGCTTGAAAAAAGCTTATGAAGTAATCGCACCTTTGGAAGTCTATCAACAAGCTGTTGATGATATCTTGGGAAATATTTAGGAAAAGTATTGCCAAGACCTTGATCAATAATTGATCGAGGTTATGTTTAAAGGGTAGGGGAAAGCCTACCAACAACGGACCCAAGATAATGGGTCAAAGGATGGACAAAATGAACAAGTTACTGAAAGTAGTTGAAAGTATGCATGTTAATGACAATGCCGTTGTTAGCATTAGTGGTTGCGGCACGACTGTCATTGTAGAAGGGGGGAATATACGAGGGTGCATCATGTACTATTTTGGAAAAGACCCGGATTTAGGGGTCTTTCATTTAGAAGGTAAAACGGTGTGTTGCCACTGGACTTAGCAATTAACTCACGATTGAATCAAGGCCCTTACCAAACACTGGACAAGGAGATTGAACAATGGATAATGGTGAAATCATTCTCAAGTCGATTTGTGAGAAGTATGACGCAATGGTTGCCGAAGCTTTGATTCAAAAGGAAAAGGCACTTGACTATTTAGATCGGCTTGAGGTTGAATCAGATGGGCTTGAAGTATCAATGCCCGTTGAAACCTTTTGGTCTATGCTGTAAAAAGTACAAGCACGATTGAATCAAGGCCCGGCGAATTAGCTAGGGCCTTTTTTCTTGCCCAATGAAGGCGCCCATACCTAACCACGCCTTTCCCATTTACCCCGCCTAGAATCGCCTGCTAGACGCCCTCAATTGAATTTCTATATATACTCACCAGATTATGCACGAATACTTATGCAAGGTTTATTCAATCGCATAATGTCTCGTGAAGCGCCTAGTTAAATCGTTATCTAATATATTAACAAATACTTCCCCAATATATCGCCAGTCATTCTATAATCCATTTATCTATATGCGCTTATTCATTAGTCAAGCCGTTGGATAATATATTCCCTAAATGTATAATCAGCTTATACCCATTCAATCTATAATCAATATGACTTCTAATATATAGATAAAGGCTGGCGAATATATGGGGAAGATGTTGTTGATTATACTTCGCCAAACGATTGGCTAATATTCATAAGCCCATAACATGGCGGATTCATTAGAGATTATGTCACCAAGTAATTGTCAAGATATTTCCCAAGAGATTTTGTCATGCGGATTTTACTTGACAAAAGTATTGTCCAGATTTGAGGTAGGTGTGGTGTAGTGGGTCGTGTCATGAAGTAATATATATACCCTTGGAGTCCCTTTTCCATTCTACCCACCAACTCACCAAAATCTCTCAGCACTTGATTTTTAATCAGTGATCCAACTACTCGAACCACGTTTTGCTAAGGAAATGGCCACATTCCCGCATGGGCCAAACTTACCAAAATAATTCCCCAATATATTAGCTAAGGGCTTGTTCAACTACTTGGATAATCGGAAGAGGAGAACGTGATTATCTATCTGGGATATAATAGGATTATGAAACGAATGTCTAATATAAAGCTAATGAGTCTTCTCATATACGGCAGAAGTTATCTTTCCATATTCTTCTTGCTTGTTTTCTGAGCAAACCTCGGCTAAAGCCTAAGGCCAGATTCTCAGCAATATAAATAATGGCCAAATAAATGGGCCAATAATAATTTAGCCAAGGCTTGAAAATATATGGGGGAATTTATAAATTATAGGAAGATGAAAAATAAGGAGTGATCCACAGGAGCACAACGAAGTAGTGATCCGAATTAATATATTAAGCAGCGTCTGAAGCCCACTTAATAAAGTCGTCTGATACTGAGGAGTGAATAATTCTGTGACAATTTGAGCAAAGGAGTTGACACTTGAGCAATTCTTTTTCCAAAGCGGGCCAAGTTTTCATATTAGATCTACAGATTTCGAAATCTTTTTCATCAGGATTAATATGATGAAAGGTGAAAGCAGCGATATGCCCAGACCAATTACAGATATTGCATTTACCGCCAAGGAAGTTGATCGCTTTGATTTTTAGTTTCATTCTACGTTTTTTATGATAGCACGCTTTACAAATCTTGCCACGTTCTTTAATAATGGCTTCCCCACAATATTTGCAAATATGTATAATATTTTGGGCACGTTTTGGGCGAAGGGGTTTGCATTCTAAGCAAAACTTTCTATGTATACGGTTAATTCTTCCATTTATTATAGGATTATTTGAGAAAGGTTTGTTACATGATTGGCAAATTGGCAATTTAGAATACTTTCTGAAAGATTGTTTAGGCGGAGTTATTCAGGTGGGAAAATAGAACTCAGCTTCTGCTTCAGCACATGCTTTAGTCTCCTGTTGATAATTAAGGTAACAAGCTTCACAGCAAAATCCTGGATATTCTTTGCAAAGCCATTCGCCATTTTCTGAGCAATTTTCTGAACCGCAGAAACAAGTCTCTGGCGGATCATTATCTTTGCAGTATCTATCCCAGTCTTGGGAAGGACAGTGGCTCATTTACTTCAGCATCTTTCTTTTGTATCAACCCAAACGCTTGAGTCATCACTGCGCTGTATTAGAACTTTAACAGTACAATTACCACAATTATCAAACGCATAGCAGTTTTTTTGGCAAGTACACCTCTCTTTTAGAATGTATTTCCCTGGGCAATCACATGTTTCAGGTATGCATGAAGTAGCGAATATTGCTAGTGTCATTATTATCCATAAAAACATTTTCATAACTTTCAGCAATTACTTCAGCACATTAGCGCCAGCGAAGTTACCGGCGAATTGTTTAATAATCTCATAAATACCTAATTGAGTAATAGCATCTTGATAAGCAGTTGTGAGGGCAAGTTTGGCCATATCATGGGCGAGGTGATTGTCAGTAACGGATGGGATGAGTTGCGCCACGAGATTGGCCAATAGGAGGGAGCCTACGGGTGAATCTACCTGGGTTGAGAGGTTAGGTGGCAGGTTGGCCTTAGCGATAGTCTTAAGGGTATCCAGAGCCATCTTAGCGCCAGTGAGCTTAGCAGCATCGATAGCAGCGGACTTGTTAGAGGTGAGGACATTGTTGATGAAAGTTGCGTCAGACATTTTTGTTTCTCCTTTTGTTAAAACGTTGTTAGAAACGGTTTCTGCATTCTTTGGTTGATACATTACACAATTTTGCCAAATACTTGTATCATCGCAGTTAAACACGCGAGAAGCGCCTTCAAATTCTTTTACAGTAACATTTGCCCCACAGCTATTTAAACTTGAAGTCATAACTCCATAAATCTTACCCAAAGGTATGTAAAAGAAAAGATCACCAACTTTTAGCAATCTTGGGTTAATACCTTTTTCCTCCGTTGGCCACTTAACTTTAAACTCTTTGGGAAAATCTTTCTCAGCTGTTGAAGCGTTTGTGTTTGTGTTTGTGTTTGTTCCATACACATCCATTGTACATTCTTTACAAAAGTCTTCAACTTCTGAATAATTTAGAGAATGAAAATAAATATTATTAAATGGAGCAGTTAATGCAGCCGCTGTGAGCCCTTGTGCATCGCACTTAGTCACTTCGTAAACAACATTATCATTAATATGTCTAAACCTATCACAAACCTTGAGCAATCTTGGGTTAATACCTTTTTCCATGTTTAAATCTTTTTCCATGTTTAAATCTTTTTCAGCAATCTTTTGGTCAAGTTTTAGCCAAGGTTCTTCAGCAACATTTGCTTTATAGGTTAATGTGCAGTTTTTCCAATGTTTTTCAGCATGTGTATGCTCAAGATTAAAAAGATAAACATCGTCACGATTTCCAAAAATATTAGCACTAATACACACACTATTTGACGCAATAAACTCAAATTCCCTACCTGCCGGATTAATAAACCTATCACCAACCTTGAGCAATTTTGGGTCAATCATTTATCAAAGTTCCTTTCCAATCATTGACTAATGAGGAATTTAGCACATGTTGAAGAAGGGGTCAAGGAGAAAATTGAGTTAATTAATCTTGAGCAACCTTTTATTAGCCAATGAGAATAACATAAGCCCCGCTTGATCATCAATGTGATAAAGCTTTATTCCACAAAGAACATTTTTGCATTCTTCTAGAATGGAGACGCGCTTCTTAAAATCTTCCAGAGTTTTTGTTTGAATTCTTGATTCAAAGAATTCAACAGTTTTGTCATAATCGACTTTAGGTTGAAGTTCTTTCAAGGTGAGCAAATCGAATTGTTGAAAGTTTTCGCAAGGATTTGGGCAAGTACAATCGCCATTTACGCGAACGCTTATTTTTCCTTCTAAATGTTTGTACAAATAATTGGCAATATCTAAAGGAACAATACCTTCAGCAACCCAATAGTTCCAAGCGCGGTGAAGTTTGATATGCCCCCATGGGGTTTGGATTAGACCACCAACTGCTGACATTACTTCGCCAGTTGGAGGAATAGGAACAACTTCAATATTGGCGCGTTGAAGTTCCAATTGTGCTTCTAGCGTTGCGTCAGGATCTCCAGCAAGGTTTATCATAGTTTCTCCATAATTGTTTCAGCCCCACAATTCTTGAGCATACTGTAGAAGTTCATAACGCGCCTTTGATTCATTCGTGGAGCAACCAATGGAAGAGTCTAGGCACTCAAGTAAAGGTACCTTCATAGGATCTTCATTAATGCTTGAGCAAACGACCCATTCACCTTCATTATCTGGGCAACAGGAGCAACCTTCACAAAACCTTTTAACAGATTGTTTAGAAACGAGTTCAACAGCTTCTTCCAAAGAAGTTGCTTCAACGGTTGTGATTAGGTTAATCGGAACTTGGACAATAAATGTAAATGCTCTTTTCATGATATTTTTCAGCCAAACACTTTTGCTTCAATATTGGCGCGTTGAAGTTCCAATTGTGCTTCTAGCGTTGCGTCAGGATCTCCAGCAAGGTTTATCATAGTTTCTCCATAATTGTTTCACCCAAGAGTTTTTCAATCATTGGCCCATCCTCCAATATCCATAATAATGCTAAAGGAGAAAGCATGAATGATTGGACCCTTTAATTCAACAAAGTAGCCAAGTTCTCTAAGCCCGTGAGCAACAGATCTAAACAGAGGCATCAAGGGTAAAGCCTTTTCAGCTTCTCTGCCATGTATTCTAACACGTTCGAAATATTCGTAGGAATAAGTTTCGCAATTATCTTTAATGGCGTAATTAATGAGCTTTAACATATATTTAATATTCTTGTTCACTTCTTTCTCAAATTTGATAGCTGCTTTCTTTTGTTTGGCGTCTTGTTTAAGTTGAGCCTTTAGCAACTTTGGCTCATTTGCTTTACAAGCTAATTTGAATCGTGTTTTAGCTTCTTGGACATTCATTGGCAATGTTTTTCAGCCAAACACTTTTGCTTCAAGTTTGGCCAAGCGTTGTTCAATAGTATTTTCAACATATTTTACAGTCGTATAAGGCGTTATACAAGATTCTTCAACAGAATCTCTGTAAGGAGGACCATTAACAATGTACCAGAAATTATTGTCGCAAGGCCCTTTAGTAACATGTTCAACATACCATAGACCGCCTTTACCATTGATGTAGACAGTTTCGCCGATTTTAAATTTGGGCGAAGGGGTTTCGGCAATTTTTTGCTTAATTGGTGGAGCATCCATTGGTAAAAGATCTTCTTCAAGAAATGTTATGTCAAGTTGAAGCTTATCATTTAGCACATTATATTTAACGTGTCCTTCTGAAATACGAATTTCAGTAATTGTCCAAATGATATAATCTTTTTTGCTCAATACCTCTTGCCCCAGTTTGAACCTAGATTGGTAAAACAATTTAGAATTCTCCTTTATTCAACAGTCTCATCAGAGTCTGCCGAAATATCAAGATCGGCAATAAATATCTTTAGACCGTCACTCTTACTTTTGAATAGCTTTTTCCATGCAGAAACTATTGCTGGAAGTTTTCTAACGACAACAATCTTAGTTTTGTACAGATGTACAGCAATTTCATCTGAAATGTATTCTTCTCTATTAAGATGAGAGATGAAGATCTTTATAACCTGAGTATAACAATCTTCCAATTCGCGTTCAGTTAAAGTACACAGCATTTTAGAATTCTCCTTTTGCATAAATCTGATCAAGATTATTCAGATACTGTTTATGCATTCTTTCTTTAATAACTTTTCTAGCCTTTTCCGCACCTTTTACGGCGGAAAAATAATTACCATTTTTAAATTCTTCTCTACATTCTTTGCACAAATAGTTTAAGCAATATCCTCCTTCCCATTGTGTATAAGGAAGAGGATCAACAATTGCTTCACAAATTTCACATTTTAGTTTGCTCATACAAGAAGCCTAACCTATGCCCTTTCCTTTGTCAATATCTATTTGTACATTTCCTTTTGTCGTCTGCGCAACTCATCGGCTTCTGCTTGACTAATAGTTCATAATAGTCAACATGATCATCATCACATCCAATGTTAATACCTTCTTCAAGTTTAAGTGGTATGTGATCTTGAGTAAAATTTGTTCCACAAATATCGCAAACGAATGTAGTTTTAATTGCCATTATTTTGGTTCCTTACTCATGGCTTCTCGCCGGTCTGCGATTCCAATAGCGAATCAAATCAGGCTGGTCCGATCCTGTAAAATTCGCATAACACGCAGAGCACTCAACACGGTAGAAGTAGTATTTCTCCTCTTGGTCATATACGTGCGAGACAGAGGCTGGCTCTCCGCAGAAGGGGCACGGCTTTACTACCTGCTCAATCATGGCTTCCCTCCTTCTAGTTCCTCAAGGGTCAGTGGGGGTGGGAGGTTCATTGACGTTGTGAAAAACTTACATTCATCTGGGTCTTCAGGTTTTGGTATAAATACTATCATCTTTCCTTCTTTGAAATAGCCTGCTGCTGGACAGGAACAAAACCCAGCCCAATAGCTACACTTCTCACAGCGAGTCATTGGCTTTCCTCCACACCTCTGCGCACAGCTTGTAAACGGACAAGTGCCCAAGGAGGCGCATCGCTGGTTAATTCATGGACCGCTCTGATCCAATGAGTTTTTTCAGTTACACCAAACATTGCACAAGCTTCTTTTACAGTAATGACCAATTCTTTGTCAACAATTACTTGTTGAGTTACTTGCTTAGTATTCATCTGCCGTTTAGAAAAAACATCCAAAGTGGAGCAGTTGGGTGTTCAGTTGAATAGATATAATACTTTACAAGAATTCCTCCAACAATGAGCAAAGCGATTAGTAAACCGACTAGCAGTAGTTTGATATAATCCCGCATTCACCCCTCCTCAAACTTTGCGCAAATTTGGCAAAGATTGCAATCAATATTGACCCAAGCCGTGGCGCCACAAATTGGGCAAGCATCTATGCAAAATGCGGCAAGTTTAGCTATATCTTCGGTTGTAACATTGCCGAGTAAACAAGCATCCTTTTCCCAAGCTAGTGCGCAACGAAGAACATCTGTCGCAATTTGTTCAATGGTTTTGGTCATTTAACAAACCTCTAGTAGCTTTTCTGCCATAGATCTAGCAGCAGATCTGACTACTGTCAAGTCATAGATGCTATTATCTTGCCCATACTTTGTCCAATACTTTGTACTATATACTGCTTCATGCACAACAATGGTGACAAAGTCTGACCAATCAGAACTTTTAAAAATGCCTATATTTTCTAAACCACGAGAAGCCTTGAAACAACAAACTGCAACATCATTTCCACATTGTTCAGAAATATTCATTTTGTTTTCTCCTTTATAACCTTTTGGCAATCAATTCAAAAAGAATTGTCAAGGGGTTTTGGAAGCTACTTTACCCAACCAGAAACAAACAGTGTAGAAATTGCAGATACAAAATGTACATTGATTGCTGGGTCACAGCCAGAACGTGCAATACCGCACTGATAGCCAAGTTCTCGCAAGATGTCTGTAACATCCTTTGCAATAATATTTTTAACAGATACTTCAGCTTTTTCCTTCTTCATCATAATTTGATAATCAATTTCGCTAAAAATATCGTCGAGCGCAGCATCAATCAATTTCTTTCTAGCAGTTGCAAGCGAAGTGTTGGCGTAAAGTTCCTCATGCGCCAATACATCCTTGTAGAAGTATCTGGCCATTTGAATGTCCATACGCTTGTAGCCTTTGTCATCAAAAAACGTCATTCAGCTTTCTCCTTGTTTGTTGAGACCTTTGTGTAGAACACGATTCTTTAGCAAACCTCCATCAATTTCTTGGCCATAGCTTCAGCAGAACTTTTCACAATTTCTAGATCATACTTGTAGATTTTTGGGTCATACTTATTCCAGGAGCTTGCAGATTCAACTGCACATTTTGAGGTTTCTTGAATAAAATTTGACCAATCATTTCTACCAAGCATCCAGCAAGTTGTGTCAATAGAAGCATTAAACAATGCAATAGCAACTTTTTCTCCACATACTTGTGACATACTTTTGCTCATTTATTCCTCAGAAACCATAAAAAGATTGCCATTAGAATTGACAACGCCAATCCCAGGTTTTTCACCAAATTTCCAATCCTTAATATCTTTGCATTCTGGCGGAATGTTAATTTTTCCGATAGGTCTTTCCTCGCCATTTGCAAGACCTGAATAATGTTTTTCCAAGGTCTTTTCCAAATTTGCTTTAAGCCATTCAATAAGGTTTTCCATATCTTGTTTCGTCAGATCATAAACACTGAAAGTTTCAATAGCATCACATGCCTCATATTGAATAACCTCAATATAGGGCTTTCCTAATGTACCTGTTTTAAAGTCTACACATACAGCTTGGTTATCTACTAGTGTCAAAGTTGTAGGTTTCATCTCTTCACCTTCTCAACAATTTGCACATGTTGGCTAAGCGTTATTCCATCAATATGGAATGAGTTGATCATTTCTTTAATTTGTTTTTCAATAAATTGTTGAGCTTCTTGCCAAGCGTCTGCTGAATCAATTGAGTCAGTAACATCAAAAGTGAAATTCCCAGTAAATGGAGCAGTAATTTCGAAAGTTTTCATTATTTTCACCAACCTTTGTCCAAGTTTGCTTGAAGCCATGTAACAAGGTTTTCCATATCTTGCTTAGTAAGATTATAAACTCCTGGAAAATCTCTTGAGTTGAATTCAACAAAAGGATTTCCTTTATTACTTACTTTGAATTCCAACATTTGTTCTTCGTTTGCTTCTATGGTCAAATTCATTTCCGCACCTCTTGCTCAATAAGAACCCAACCATTTTCTTCAATCATTTTCAGCAAACTGTCATAATCCTTGGTCCAATGGGAATGTTGCCAACAATATTTTTTATTAAAAATTGCATAACTTCTATTCTGAAAGTCGATTACAACTTCTGTTCCAATTTTTGACGCTTCTCTCCAGCGTTTCATATACTCTTTTTCAGTTTCAAGCGTATGCAAGAGGTCTTTCCTAGTCTGTTTAAACTTTTTTGTCAATTCTTTTTGAAAAGGATTCATCATGGTTTCTCCGCAAGGATAGCATTTCCGCAAGTAATCTTGCTCATATCTTCTTCAATTGAAGGAACAAAAACAATTACATCAAATCCAGCATCTTTCAACTCTTGCTCAACTTGTTTGTAAGGGTAATAGTATTCATATCCTGCCTTAGTTTCCAAATTATTTTCCACACATGACGCCGTAAGATGCATTGGCGTAATTTTGCATAGAAAAACCCTTGGGTCAAACAACTTGCGAAGTCGTTGCGCATCAATTGGCGCATCAGTAAGCGCAAAATTTAGCGCAATTTTTCGCCCTTTTAGATAGACAAGATCATCATCATATCTGTTAAACAAAGAATACCTAAGCGTTGGCCCATTTACATTTGAAAATAAGTTAGAAATTTCGTCCAACGTCATTGCGTTCTTGTTGAACATTTTTGCACGGGCTTGCTCATCTGTTGTATTAATACTTAGCTGAAGTCCTGCCTCACCATTCATCACATCATTCTTAAAGTTTAGCCAAGATGAAAGAAAGCTGAAAAGATTTGTATTGTAAGGCATCATTGTGCTAACAACTGGATGAAACTTGAAGTTCAAGTATTTCATCAAGCGTTCAAGTTCATAGGCAGCTGAAAGAACCGCAGGATTAAAAGTTGGTTCACCCATTCTTGCAAAATGAACATTCAATCTATTGGTTTCTTGTACTTCTGGGTGAAGACGAATACATGTCAAAACTTGGGCAACAAGATCTTTCTCAGTTGCGTTTTTACCTGATCCAACCTTTGGCACATCGCAGAATGTGCAATTCATGCTGCAACCATATTGGGTAGAAATTGTAATTACCCACTTGTCTTCCAACGGCTGGAGCGCCTTGTGAGGCACGCCTTGGAGTTCCCTGGACAAGTTGAGGAAGTCTGCCTTAATGTTATGTTCCTTGCCATAGTCGCCCACTGAGAGGCATTCTAGCTTACCTTTGTCACCTTGGACAATGAGAATGTTTCCAGTAGGTGTTTCTCTGTTTGTCAAAATCTTCATATTAGTTTACCTTTTCCTCAAACCCATTGTGCAAGATGCAATGACTTTCAGCATCTCTGGCAGGCTTTCCATACTTGCAGCACCATTTATTATGCTTGCCGTCTTTAATTCCATGCGTCCAATAAAGTTTACATTTTTTGCAATTAAGCTTAGGCTTTTTCATACTGTTGAAGATAATACTTTAGAAAGGGTTTGTCAAGGGTTTGTCAATCTTGTTGCTTGATCAAGCAATTGAACAATCTTTGCCTCACACATTTTGTGATTATTTATCATTTACTTTGCCTCATTCTTTGCAAAAACTTTGGCCAAACATTTGGCGCACACAAATGTGACAATTTTGCCATTATAATTTACTGGGCCAAGTTCTTCAAAGGATGCGCCAAAAACTTTGCCATTGTTTGATGGGCAAAGGAATGTTGCGCCACAAATGTCACACGTTCTGGAGTTCTCTATGCAAGCAATTTCGTATTCTATATTACATATTTTAGTGCTAATTCGTGCTTTTTTAGCATAAAGATCACGCAGTTCTGTATTCAACTCAATAAGCTTAGCAAAGCTAGTGTCTTCAGATTTCATATTATTCACCCCAGTAAAATTTACTAACAACTCTGCGCAACTGGAAGATCAATTCTTCCCCACATTCTCCGCAAGTGTTTTCTAGCGGAGTTGCAGAGGTAAAGTACAAAAATATTTCGCAATCAGTTGTGTCATTGATGAAAGACTCACCTGGATCATAATCTTCACCGCATTTGATGCACTTCGGCATAATCAATTCTTCTCATAAAAATTATCAACAAACTTGCACAGCATCTTGATCAACTTTTGCCCACACTTTTGGCAAGTATTTTCCAAAGAAAAGTACGTCATAAAGTGTGCAAAGTCTGTGCTGTCCTCTAGCTCTAAACCGGATAGTAAAGAACAGTTTGAGTCAAAAGCTTCACCACATTTTACGCATTTTGTCATAATCAATTCTCCAAACTTGGTTTAATTTCTATTGTAGAAATAATGTCGTAATGCTTTCCATCAATATTAACTTTGGTGGAATTCTTACGAATATTTTCTACAGGTTTGTTCACCAATTTGTTCATCTCTTCCATCAAAGAATAATCACAATTTTCAGAGTTGTCAACGTATTTGTGGAAGTCAATTAGCTCATCCAGTTCTAACAGATGGTCACATTCTCTGCAACGCACTTGGTCAGACTCTTGAAAAACTCTTTTGGTGAAAAGTTCCTTATTTCCACCAAACAAGTACAAAGTTTCTACAACATGTTTTTGCATGAAGTAGAAGCATTTACAAATTGGGCAAAGATATTTCAAACTTCTTCCTCCATAATATCCTGAATCTCTTGAGAAACGTGGATCAAATCTAGCTTCAACTGTTGGAAAAACAATTTTGCATGATTGCCTGATGAGTATGGCGAATCTACGTAATGAGAAAGTTGCTCAGTTATTGAGGCTTTTTGTGATTCCAAGTCATTGAGCAATGCGAATTTATTAAATATTTCGCCAATGGTTGTCATATTCAAACCTCAACAAGAGCAATTGTTTGCTATATAATTTGTCAAAGTTTCAACAAACTTTTCATCATGCTTTTCACCACAGGTTTTACAAACAGCTTGCCGATTAAAAATGTGCTTTTCATCGTTATATTCACAAGAGGAGGAATCTACTTCCCTATTTTCAATTATAGAAATTTCAAAAGTTGAGCCACCACATTTTAAACATGTTGGGTAAGGCTTTGTGAAAGTAATGCTGTTTTTATCTACCTTAACGTCTGAACATTTACTCTCAAGATTGTTGTAAGAATTAAGCCCGCGTCTTAGAAAAAACTCTGCAATCTCTACTGCAATCTTTGTTGTATCTATATCAAAATCCGCTCTAGAAAACTTAACTTCAACTACACCAGAAAACGGAACCTGCGCGTAATATGTGGTCATTTGTATCCTCCTAGAAAAAAGGAAGCTTCTTCTTTGTCAGTTAGGAATGCAGCCTTTACCCCGTTGTAATAAACATCTGTCTTAACTTGATAGGCTTCAAATTCAGCAATAAAGCTAATAACCCTTGCATAAACTTCTTCTGCACTCATATTTTCAAAGTATTTTTCCAACAAGTAATCTGCTACCCAGATCTCACTTTTCCCAGTATTTGCTGCGTAGAAGTAAGAACTAAATTTGTAATCATCAAAGTTAAATGAAACCAACCCAAAGCCAATCGGTTTGGCCCATTTTGTTTCTTGGCCATCTAATGGGCGATACGCCATTGAAACAAGTGCTTTAATAATTGATGCTTTGTTTTTCATATCGATCAACTTAACCTTTAACCAAATCTTTGTCAAGCCTTTTTCCAATTAAAGTCCCTTTGGAAAATAAACTTGACAAGACTGCTTGGTTCATGCTTTATACTTATCTTATGAAAGAAATTTACACAAAGATTCAAAGCTTTGGCAAGTTCTATGAACTAGGTTTTTGGGCAGCGTTTGTTATGTGGTTGTTCAATCCTGGTGAATTCTTGGTGAAATACAATAATATGGTTATTTACCAAATTGAACGCGACAGAAGATGGAAGTAAAGTTTCAGCCGCGTGGTCTCAAAACCTTGTTAACATAATCTGCGCCTCGCGTTCTCCAAAGATTCTGGTCAATTTCTTTTTGAGATTTGACCATATTCCTATCTTGCATCCATGCGAAAAATTCACAGACCAGATCCCGTTGGCTAAAGTAGGACACATCGCGCCCATTGGATTGCATGTGGGCAAAAAATTTGTCAATATACGAGCCCTTATTTGGGTCCATTTTTGCTCAGATTTCCTTAACTTCTTTTACATGGGTTTTACAATAAGCGTCAACACATCCAAACTCCTCTTCATCTATTGTTATTCCTTTAGAAATAAGAAGATTTTCATAAGTTTCTAAGAGTTTAGAAAAAGCTTGAAAAACAAAATCTTCAGCAGATTCAGCATCTTGTGCTTCAACCACTTGAGTAAAGTATCCAACAAAGGGAACTTGAACTTCGTATTTTGGCATCTTAGTATCCCAAGTCTTTGGCAAATTTATTGCCAAGATTTGCTCTAAGTGTCATCCATTGTTCATAAGCTGAATCAAACTCTTGGCTGGCTTCAACATTTCTACAGCCCATAGCAACAAGACGCTTATAAGCTTTATCCAAGTTTTTCTCAGCTTGGTTCAGCTTATCAATAGCATAATCAACTTTGCGCAAACGTCTTTCTTCAGCGTTCATAATATTTCTCCTAGAGCTTAGTAATATTCAGTCTAGCATTAAACATGTTGCTCATCTTTTGAAAAAAAGCAAGTTCATTCTCAGGTAGTTTAGACATAAGAAGTTTTGTAAACTCATGAAGAAATGAGTTTTCTTCCTTTAGCTTTTCATTCTCATTATTAAGACGATCAACCTCATATGTTGGATCAATTGCGTCCAATACTTGGTTAATCTGTTGAGTCATCTGTTCTGGCTCAAGTTTAACCACATTGTTTGCCCCTTGAGGAAAACCAAAACCATATCTCATGCTAATAGACATTGTTTAACCCTTTCACCAGTCTTTTCAGGCATTGGCTCAACTTTGAAAATACTTCGTGCAATCCCTTCCCAATTAAGGACTCTACGAATTGGGGCAACAAAAGCTGCTGCAAGTATTGCAAAAGATTCTTGATAAACTTGCTCAGCGTCTTGCCAAGGTCTTCCTTTGGCAATTGCCCTTTCACGCTTCCAACGTAATTCAGCAAGGTTTATTCTATGTTTTGCTCTGGCTGATTTAGACATGTTTTACCTTCTATTGACCACTTGAATTCTACTGAACAGTTGAATTTTCAACTTTCATAAGAAGCGATGCGAAACTTGAAATCTTCTTCCTCATTATAATCAATGTTCAAAGCTTCGCAAGCGTTTTTCAAGGTGTCTCTAAAGCTAATGATCTTATCTACAGGCCATTGCGTAACAACTTCAGGAAAGCCTCTTGTAGCAAACTCCTGACTTTCTGTTACATAAATGTAATAAATTGGGAAATCACCTGAACAATGAGTTCCAACAGAAACGCCCATTAGTTCTTCAACGTATCTTTCAGAATGCCCATTTTGGTAAAAAAGTTCCGCTAAAAGATTGTCAGGGTTTGCCTCTTTCTTGCAATACTTGATCAAGCCTTCTTCTGCGTCATAAACGTCAAACCCGTAGTAAATGTATGCATTAGTTGAACGACCCATTTTATTCCTCACTTTCTCTTTCTGAATTACAAAATCTTGGGTAAAACATTGGCCAAAACTACTTCAAGCCTTGCTTCAGCTTCTTGAAGTTTTGCTTCAGCCTCTTTCCTACATTGATCAGGTGTTTTGCCAAAATACTTTCTAACAGTGCAAACATATTTGTCCACGCCACTGCCCAAAGTCATCTCAATATAATTGGGCGCACCCATTTCAATGAAAGCACTTGTGATAATTTGCGCCCAAGCTTTGAGCGCGTCTGTTGATGTTTCATACGTGATGGAAAGATTATTCTTATAATATTCCACACGTTCTTCTTGTGGCATGTTGAGCAGTTTGTTGAGGCGTTCAACTTCTTGCTCAAGTTTGTTATACTTTTTCTTAGTTACAAACATCTTTAACTACCTTCTAGTCCAAAGTGCAGTATTTGGCCCATTGAGTTCCCTGTTGTAAGCCCTTCTGAAACTCTCTGGCATATATTGATAATCGTTTGTAATCAACTCTCTCACAAAGACTGTTTCAAGAAGTTTCTCAATTTGTTTATGCGTATAAGGTTTAGAAACTTTGTTATAGAAGAATTGAATGGTGTTGAATATTTCAGTATTCGCCATTCTGTCACCAAGAAGACCCTTGGAAACCTTATAGTTGTAAACGTCCTTTGGGCACTTAAACGCATAAACAATTACGAAACGCTTGTTCTTAGGATCATGCTTATACGTGTAATCAATTATGTAATCTCCTCCGACATAAAGAGAATACACAACTAGCTTCTCAGCATTGAAAAAAGCTAGCCCAGCCTTGAGCATCTTTCGATAAGCGATTTCCTTATCCTTTTTTGCCTGATACTCGGCAGTTGCTTTCTCAATACTTTGCTTAATTTCTTGCTCAGTTTTACTCGGCATTGTTTTTCTCCTTTTTTATCAAAATCTTACTCAAACCATTGCTCAAGTCTTAATCTAAGGCTTGCCCAACATTTTGTCAAGCGCTTTTTCTTAGTTGACAAAGACTTTGGGCAGTGTTATTCTTCTTATTACAAAGGAGAAAATGTTATGAAACTTGAAGAAGTAATTGAAGAAGTAATTGAGGAAATTGCTAGGGAAGATTCTTTGCTAGAAAAGTATCCAAAGGAAGAAGATATTACTAGATATTTTTGGATGACACTTGGTAGAAAAGACGCTTGGGAACAGGTTTTGTACATGTTGAGAAAGGTTGGAAAAGAATGAAGCAACGAACTTTAGAAGATATTGAGCAGATTTATTACAAGCTAAAGGAACGTGAAGAGAAGCGTGGAAGTCTTAGCTTTTATTTTACACGAGCACGCTATAATGCAGAAAATAGTTTCTGTAATGAGATCTCTGACAGAATCGGATTGAGAAAAAATTATAGTAATAGCTTCCTCTGTGTAAAAGCTGAAGCAAGAGTCATTGAACTTAATGTGAATAATAGATATTATACGATGTATCTAAGCGATACACATTATACAAATAATAACAATATGGGGTACTTTATCGGTATGCGTGGGCCTGTAAGAACAATGTTTGTAAGAAACAATGAGCTAATCGAATACTAGCCAATATCTTCTGCACTCTTCTCCAAGTAAATCTCAATTTCTCTAAACATTTGCGCAAGTTGTTTGACATTTTCTCTTGTTATTGGGCTAGAAAGGCTCTCTTCATCTCCTACTAAACTGTCAAAAAAGATCATATTATTTTCAGTATAAAATTGTACTGATAATTTTGAAAAGTCTAATTCATAAATCATATTTCCAACTCCTCGTGAGGTACAGACTCGATTTTTATCCCCAATTTATTGGCAATTTCTTGGCAACGATCGCATGGGTCGATTGGCCTAAGTTTGCCCGACATTCCAATTCTACAGATTAGAATCTTCCTTATCCCAAGGCGTTTTGCATGTTTGAAGATCCTTTCTTCAGCATGTGAGCCAACTTCTGGCTTAAGCGATGGGCGATTAGTTGTTTTACAAACACATTCGCCAGATCCGTTGAAGCCAAATGCGGCAATACGGAATTTAGAATTGCTTTGCTCAGCTTTTTTGCGAATTTTTTGTAAAGTGCTTGGCTCAATTTTGGACATAACAGAATTTATACAGCGGAACAAATCAAATAGCAAGAGAATTGATCAAATAGCCTCAGATTCAACAAGCTTATAAGCATCTTGAAAAACGGTTTTGTCAATCATTGCCACATTTCCGTGTGACAAAGACCTTAGACAAACTAGATTCATCTTACCAATTTCCCTCAAGCCTGTAATAACAAACTTCTCACCTGAGTAAATGTTGTAGAAAACTTCTAGCATTTTATTCACCTCCAAAACCCTTGAGAGTCTTTAGCATCTTTGTCTTCTTCCATCAAAATTTTACCAATATCTTGCAAAGCTTTCCAATGGTTTTGGCACCAAGGATGAATTTCCAAACCAATAGCATAAATTTCTTCAGGTTCTTCAAAATAATATCCAAAGTATTCACCAAAGTTTCCATCAAGGAAGACCTTCCAAGCTTCATACTCGTATGCTTCTTCAAAGCATTCCTTCAACACCTTTTCTGACAGCTTGTTGAAATTTGAATCAATATCAAGTGACTTCAGTGTGTCTTGAGCTTTCTTTTCATTCCACGTCATAAACCTTTGGTGATTACAACTTTCTGGATAAGCTTTGCACTTCTTGTGAAAGTAGTCTAAATAGCATGTAGAAAGAAATTCAAAATTGATTCGCTCACTAAATGAATAAACCGCTTCTCCATAATCTCCAAGAACTATTAAACTATTTCCATGGATTAGAAATTCCATACATTCAAAGGATGTATCAGGCTTGCGATAAACAACGCGCTGAAATGTTTCACTTTTGGAAAGAGTTGAAATATTGTGATTGGGAAAAAACTTATCCATTTATAAAACCTGCCATCTTTCGCATTCCAATACAGCTTAGAAAACCTGAAACAAAAATTTCAGCATGTTCAAAACAGTCGAAGTTTATACGTGGCGAATAGAATTCTGTTTTATCCTTCTTGTAAAACTCAACTGCAAACTTACTTCCGTCTCCATACTCAATAAGCTGATGCGTCCTGTATGAGAAACCTGTGCAAGACATGCCCATATCTTCATAATCAACATGAATCAATGTCTTATGAACAACCCCTTCAACATTGATTTCTCCATATTTTTCAGCCAAAATTGATCTCCTTTTCAATCTCAACACATTTGTCAAACACTTCAATCATGTCTTCGATTGCACTATGGACCAAATGTTCATTTTCCTCTAGCCAAGAAGCATTCCACGGCTGCTTTACGCAAACTCCAAGTTGCGTAACAAGATGCTCAAGCACTCTTGGCTCATCATCAATCATAATATCTACGTCAAGAAAACGCTTTGACGAAAAATGATCCACAAATACCAAGTTGTAATCAATATTGCTGAAGTTCTTCTTCAGCCAATCCGACTTCTCCTTGGTTGAGAAAGTCAATTCAAACGGTTTTGTGATGAAAACAATGTCAAACTTTTTAGCAAGTTGCTTTACAGCTAGAACAGAATTTGGATAAGCCTTGAGATCAAGGAAAAATCCTGGCCCAATTACACTTTTCATGAAGTCAATAGATGTGGCAAGCCCTTTTTCAAGCTTGACAGCGTTTGGAATTTGATTCCAAAAGATTTCCTCAAGCTTTGGATCAATAATGTCTGCATATTTAACCTTCAGAGAGTATTGATCATTGGCTTTGTCCAGAAAATGTTGGACAAAATTGGACAAAACCCCATCCATATCAATTCCTAGACGCAATCTGCTAGTCATCTTGAAAAATCTCCCTTTCTAGCCAGCCATTGGCAAAGCCTTTGCAATACATTTTCAACTCCTCAAAATGAAAATAATCAACAAATGAAGTTAGTTTTCCAGTATTTGTATAAACATCTACCTCAAATTCTTCTCTAAACTTTTTTACAAAGAACATCAATCCATGAGAATTGAATTCCCAAGTTGTGTCAGACGTTTGTAAGAATTCTTCAGGCATTTAAAACCTTTCTCCATAACTTGAACAAGCCTCTGCGTAGTTGACTTTTGAAATTCCACATTCAAAAAGCTTTACACAACATCCTTGTTCACCAATTTCTTCAATCTTAGCAAAACGCTCAATAAAACTGCAATTGTTACAATTCCTAAAGAACTTGCAAGTACCACAAGTCCTTTTTTCATGGAATTTCCACAACTTCTGGAAAAACTTGTACACACTTTTGATCATCTTTTGATTCACCTTCTCCATAAGCTATTAGAAACATTTCTAAGTCGTGTTCTTCGCAAAAGATCCCAAGATCTGCGAAGAATTGTTTAATCTCTGCTAAACGCTTTGTCAAGCATTCACCTGTTTCCCTTTATCTAAGCCTTCTAGCAGCTTATCCAAGGCGCTTTCTACGAAGGCCCTATCATAGACCTCGATCGTCTCAACAAGCTTGTGGTGGGCCGCTACAAAGGCGTTAAACGCTTCGACCAAAAGTCTTGCCTCAGCGGAATTTAGGCAAACATCTTGGTCATTATTTGCCGCTTTTACCAACTTATTCGTCACTTCAACTGCTCCTGCAATTGCTTGGCTATATTTTTCCATATTATTTTCTCCTGATTATCAAGTTACTGCTAAAACCTAACCAATTTAGCAAACTTTGTCAAGATATTTTATGAAACCTGTGCTAAAAACTGTAGAATAAATTGCATGAAGAAGCTAGCATTAGATAAACAAGCGATGAATCGACTTTCAGCATATTTGTACAGAAGTGGCCAAGCTACGCCAGGCGTTCCACTGTCTGGACAAGGCGTGGAAATGGGTTGGGGCACAGATGAAGACGCTTCTTTACCAGATCACGCCATTCCTTCCGCAATGTCTGGTGAAATTGATAAGCTAATTGTACGTATCCAAGCGGTTCTCAACCAATTTCAATCTTATGCGTCCACAATGGGACCAACAGGTGCAGAAATTATTTATATTCTGCAAGATGTGGTCACAAACTTGACAGATTCTAAGCAACGTATGATGGACGAGATTACAAGTCAGATGTCTAATACGTTGTCACCAGCTAGCGGAAGCTATTGACAAGTTCTGCCCAAGCCTTAACCTATCTTTAGGAAAGGCACTTGCCAAAATGGAAACTTCGAACTTTGTTTACGGATGCATCGACTGTAATAAAAGTTTCCAATCAGAAAACGGCAAGTCTGTTTCCAGTAGACTTTGCTTCAACTGCCGAATTAAGCACGTCATGGAAAAAGGTTTGCCCATTCATATGGCAAAGAACTTTTCCGATACAGAATTCGCGAGTTCCAAGGGTTTGATGAGAAAAGGAGAACCAATGAGCACTTCTACTTGCATTTCTTGCGCAAATTCTTTCTCAACGGATCGCGAATTGGAATTCGGCAATCGTTTTTGCGATACTTGCCGAGATAATTTGGTCAAAAGGTATGCACTTCCAGAAGAATTCCGTTGGAAACTGAATAACAAGCTTTTGGCAGCAAATGTTCCATATTTTCAAGAGTTTGTACGCATTATGAAGACACATTTGGAACCCTTGAAGCAAGAAATTGAAGAAACCAAGATTAACCACATTTTTGGCTGTGTCGATTGCAACAAGAGCTTCAGAGCAAATCGGCAATTGGATATTGCCGAAAGATTCTGTAAGAATTGCCGCATTAAACATATCCGTATGAATGGGCAAGATATTAAAACTCTTGAAACATTCCGTGATGAAGAATTTGTCAAGGCTAAGGGTTTGATTGATTGAGTATCTTGCTTCAGTATGATCAAAAAGATACTTTCCAAGCTAGCTGAACTCGACCAATCAGCAAAAATCAAAGAACTTGAAAATAGAATTGACAAACTTGAGCAAATGTGCTTAATGTTGGGCTCAGCTTCTGAAGAAACTTTCCAAATCTTGCAAATTATGGAAAGTGAGATTTGTGGAACGGAAATTATGTCTGGTTATAAAAAGGAGTTGCTAAATTGATCGCATTTGGCTTTGTTTTACTAACTGCCTTACTAAAGATCCAAGGAGAAACAGACAAAATGGCAAAGAGCATCCTCAAGACAATGGTTTGTGTAACAATTGCGCTAATCTTTACCTCATGTGGAACAGAATTCCAAGGTAAACAGAATACTTCTAGCGACTATATTGACACAAATTCTTCCACAATCGTTTCAGACGCTGGAACAACAACTGATTCAGTAGTTGACACATCTTCTTGCAATGATCTTCTCACAGTTTGTGATTCTGTAGACGCAGGATTTTGATTCATGTTACTTGAGAACGACCTTCCCAATGAATTCTGGAAATGTGGGGAAATGTTTGTTCAAATCAAGCGTGAAAGAGATTCTTTACAAGGTGTGATGCAAGAGATCAGAAACATTCTTCAATTAACTTCTGGCGAAAGCGTTACAGAAGCGTTGAAGAAACTATTGAACAAAAGGGAAGCATATATTAAGGAAAACTTAACAGTTGAGAAAGCCACTAGCAAGTCTTGCTCAGCTCGTGAAAGTCTGATGAACAAACTTGCTGAATTGAATTTGTATTTCAACCCCAAGGCTTCTACAAAGGATCTTCAGAAGAAGCTAGACAACTTTGGAACTTCAGAAGAAGCTAGACAACTTTGGAACTTCAGTTGTAAAGAAAACCTTACCAACCGGATTTGAGTGGTGAAAACTATGGATAAATTCATTATGACTTTTGCACCTTATGAAAAAACAGACGAACCCCTTTATGCACTTGACGGCGAAAAGCAGATAACGCAGCATCTTCTAGGTTGTAGCAATTTTGTTAGTGACAGCTTTGCTTATGTACGAGAAGATGGACTTGTAGAAGTCTACCCAACAGATATGCGCAAATACATCGTCAATTTGTTGGACGAGATTTTGCCAGATAATGAAGTAACTAATTTGGATACATTGGTGAAGCGGATTCTAAAACTGAAGAAAGATTACTCACTTGCCTAGCAAATAGACCCATTTTTCTTCTTTCTCAGCCACTGGCACAAATACTTCCAAAATTCCGTTCTCAAATTTGACAGAAGCTTTGTTTAAATCAAGGTCTTTTGAGATCGTAATGGTTTTCTCAAAGGAACTGCGAAATTTCTCGTTAATTTCGGAATTACGCAAGTTGTCGCCAATAATTTTGAGCGTTCCTGACGAAAGTTTGACTTTAATATCGTCTTTGGAATAACCTGCCAAAGCGAGCTGAAGCCTCACACCTGTTAAAGTCTCTTTTTCATAGGTCATTTCTCGGGAAATTGGCGGTTTTTCCTGCTGTGGCCAAGTGTAAAACAGAGAATTGAACAGATAGTCTAGATCGCGAAGTACCATTGGGTGCCTCCATTCGGCTTTTTCAACTAGAAAGACATTTTCCAGTTGACTAACTCTTAAATAAGAGTTAGCTTCAATTTAATCAGTATAGATCAAAGGTTAAGCAAAGTTTTTAAGAAAAAGGAGAAAAAATGAGTAGAAATGTTTCAATTGTTTACTTCACTTTTGGATTTGGTATTGGACTGATTTGTATGTCTATTTGTTTTATACTTGCAAATACTGATGAAACAGAAGCAAAGGCTGCCAAAGACCTTTCTACACAAATTGATAAACAACTCGACAAACCCATTAAGCAAACTATTCCAGAAAAGATTACGCTGGAATGTGGCTCAAAACTTTTGTCAATCAATTTCAACAATAATAGTCTAACAATTTTGACCACACCTTTTGAAAAGTTTGACAAAGCGGTGAGCTACGATTTTATCGTGGATGGAAAGAAGTCTACTATTCTTGAGTGCGAGTTAAACACACGCTAGAGAAGTTTTTCTGCTCTCTGCCGCGATCGACTTCCATAATTTCATAACGCTCTGGCATAAAGAATTCCAAAAGCTTGGGCAACCCATTGATAGGCATTTTATCACCACACGTAAAGAAATCTAAAGCCGCGTAACCAAGGTCTGGCCAGGAATGTACTGAAAAATGTGATTCAGAAATGACCAAAACTCCACTCACTCCTTGTGGCATAAACTTATGAAAATAGCTATTTAATACATTTACGCCAATAGTTTCAGCAATACTGCGTAAAGCTATTTCCATCAATTCACAATCGTCTAGTAAAATTAGGTTCTTACATCCCCACAATTCAATCAACAAGTGAGTAGATTTTGTATCCATTTTTCGCTAGTCTTCTTTACCCTCTGAGTCAATTGTTTGATCTTCACATTCACAACAGCTTGAGCACTTGTCGCAAATGAGACAAATTTCTGTAACTTCTACTGTTTTAAAACATTGAAAACACTTAATCTTACGAATCATTTTGATCACTTAACCTTGGTTAAAAGCCCTTGAAAAAAGGAATATACTATGATAAACATCTTAGAGTTTCTAAATATGAAAGGAAAATAAAATGTGGTCACGAAATGTTCCCGAATCTCCAGCAAAAGGGTTTGATTCAACTTGGCATTGGCTTTGGACAGATGGTGAAAAGCAACCAATTGTTATGGAAATTTGGGCAGGACGCGATGTAAAGCGTTTCAAAGGCTTCTGGTGGACAATTCCTTTGCCCAAGCCTGAATCAAAACTTCCTTCAAAGTCTAACAAAACTTTTACGCCAGAAGTTCCTGACTTTGTTGCGTCAAAAATTGTTAAATTAGATAAGGAAGTTGTGCGGGGAGACGGACTGCTTTAATCTCTGCTCTTGTTATACGTGTGATACGGATAAATAATACCCTCAAAAAAGTTCATCTCGCGATAGTCATTCTGAATCCCTTCTAGCATATTTTCAGCATCAACTTCTGTTGCATGTTTGACCACAGTATTACAACTTGTCTTATTCACAATTGATGTGAATTTCAATGCAACATATGTGCCATCCTTGTATGAAATTTCATCAATTTCATAGAAAACGGCTTTGGTAGGTTCTTCCGCAAGCAAATTATAGCGGAAAAAATCATCAACATTTTCAAACTTGGCAAAGGAATAATCAATTGTTTCACGCTTGGTCATTTTTAATTCTCCTTGTAAAACGTGTGAACAACTTTTGCTCACAGATTCATAATACCTTGTTGAAGGAAGTTGTCAAGAACCAATTTTAATACTTGACTTCTATTTGCGAGTTATTATATTAGGAGGTGTCCAGAGAGATTGG
>Ga0315284_10001970_pt1 | contig 29449 bp, 23 predicted proteins | sample YL17G09_16_MG_FD_203696 | JGI IMG/M metagenome (GOLD analysis project Ga0315284, IMG submission 203696) | Sediment microbial communities from Yellowstone Lake, YNP, Wyoming, USA - YL17G09_16 | ecosystem: Environmental > Aquatic > Freshwater > Lake > Sediment | place: USA: Wyoming | collected...
CGCGCCCTGCTCGATCAGTTTGCCGCCGACGCCCAGGAACCGCCGGGTGAGTGAACCAGGCGCGGTCCCGCCGTCTCCTCCCCCCTTCATCGCTCATCGTTCATCGTTCCCCTTGACCTCCCCTCAACTTTCCGCTACCCCTACCCTCATGCCCGACAAACCCCCCAACACCCTCTACTACGGCGACAACCTCGACATCCTCCGCCGCTACATCGACGACGAATCCATCGACCTCATCTACCTCGACCCTCCCTTCAATTCCAACGCCGACTACAACGTCCTCTTCGCCGAAAAAGACGGCTCCCAAGCCCACGCCCAGATCAAAGCCTTCGAAGACACCTGGTCCTAGGACCTCGAAGCCGCCGCCGAATACGCCGAAACCCTCCGCTCCGGCCACGACCGCCTCGCCAAATGCCTCAAAGGCCTCCACGACTTCCTCGGCCCCTCCGACATGCTCGCCTACCTCTCCATGATAGCCCTGCGTCTGCTCCAATTCCGCCACCATTCGACCCCAACTCCGTAGGGCGCGCTTCAGCGCAATCGCCTCCGGGTCTGCCAATTCTTCTGTCCGAACCTCAATTCAGACCCAACGACCATCTTTATTCGAGCGACAACGGGGTTCGGGTGATCCGATCGCAGCCCCGCGACAGATTTCCTGGCAGACCCATCGCCTCCCCCTCGCGCAGCAAACCTCGACATCGGACAGCCGTGAGGTACAATGCCCATTGTGGCGTCCTCCGATGGGCACGCCGGGGTTCTGCTGTAGTCGGGGCTTACAATTCAGGGCGGTCGGGATGGCAGGGATACTTCCAAGCAACCGTTTGATCTTCGTATCGAAGGCAAAGCAGGAAGCAATTAAGAATTGGGAGGAAGGTGTCTCACTACAACATGATTCGGGTCTGACCATTACCCAGCTTAGGCTGATAGTCGCTGCCGACAGGTGGCAGCTTGCCAGTCGCCACAAGTCGCATGCCGACAGACTGATGAAGCTAACGCCAGCCCCGTACCGCACAATCATCAGCCGCTATTACTACGCCCTGTATCATGCCATGCGAGCCGCAGCCTTCATTTTTCATGCAGGGGACGATTATGAAGAACACAGCAAGCTGCCCTTGTACATCCCGGATGATTTCCCGAGCAAGTCCCTGTGGCAAACTAAGCTGAAGGATGCGCGGTTGCTCCGGAACCGGGCTGACTATGATCCCTATCCTAAATCAGAACAGAGCTGGGCTAAGCGAGCAGCCAACATCGGAAACGACGCCAAGAATGCACTGCATGCAGCGAGAGCGTATCTACGGCAGAAAGGTTGCCATCTATGACGCAGTTCCCACCTCCATTCAATCCTGAACAACTGATCCGCGATCGTTTTGAAAAGGCAGGCGTTGTGCTCGACTCTCTGGAGCGCCGAGATTTCCCGGAAGAAACGATTTTCATTGCTCGAGTCCCACAGGCCGACCTAGAGCAGGCAACCGAGCTTGGGAACCGCCTCGATCAGGCACTGCAACAGCACGGATTCGACGGATTCGTGACCGTTCGCCAGGCATCTGGTCAACCCTCTCACGCCACAATCGAGAAAGAGGTAACCGTAACAGATAAGAGGGCAACGGAATTGGTGAATCTGCTGACCGCTCGCTCGCGAACCTCCCAGGTGCAGCCCAGCCTGTCGTACATTCCCGACACCGCTCAAAACATTTCCACAGTCACAACTTCGCGTCACCATCTTATCTTCGGACGCAGAGGTGCAGGCAAGACCGCTCTGATGGTGGAAGCCAAAAAGATGATTGAGAACGACGGGGGCATTTCCACATGGACCAACATCCAAACACTGCGTCACGAAACCGCAGGACGGGCCTTTATGTACCTCTGCAAACAGCTATGTGAGACGATGCAGATTCGGTACAGAACCCAGGACCGGACACCAGCCATAGTACCCCTAGTCACTGCTTTGGCCGACGACCTTGACAGGCTCCTGATCTCCGCAACCACTCCCGACACGGAGGTGCTGCGGGTAGTCCCTAGAGCTCAGGCAATCCTAAGCAGGTTCCTGCTCTCAAACGCACTACGACTGTTCATCTTCATCGACGATCTTCACTATTTGCCTGTCCGCGAACAGCCTAAGTTCCTGGATCTTGTGCATGGCATGGTGCGAGATTGCGACGCATGGCTCAAGGTCGCAGCAATAAAGCATCTTGCCCGATGGTTTCAGGCCTCACCACCTCTTGGCCTTCAAACTGGCCACGATGCTAATCATATAGAGTTGGATCTGACCCTTCAGAAGCCTTCCCAAGCCAAGGACTTCCTAGAGACGATGCTCCGCAGTTACGCTAAGCACGTGGGTATCCGTTCTATCCATCGCATTCTGTCGCCGTCAGCATTGGATCGCCTCGTTCTCGCTTCCGGGGCGGTACCTCGTGACTACCTTGTTTTGAGTGCCAGCACCATTAGGCAGGCGCAGCTCCGTGAGAAATCACGAGTTGCTGGGGTCCAAGACGTGAATAAGGCATCTGGGGACGCTGCGAAGGTCAAGATCGCTGAGTTGGAGGATGATGCCGCATCGTTGGGGGGCAATACGCGGCCAATTGCAAGAGCGCTGCAGATACTCAGGGAGTTCTGCATTGATACCTTCAAATGCTCGTACTTCCGCGTTGATTTCCGCGACAAGGAGACTGATACCGAAGAGTACGCCATGATGCAGAGTCTCATGGACTTGAGACTGCTGCACCTGATAAATGGCAGCCTTTCAGACGAACGAGAAGCCGGTCGTAGATCAGAAGTATTTATGCTCGACCTTAGTCAGTACTCCGGGCAGCGTTTGAAAAAGAAGCTCAATGTGCTAGATTTCGAGAAAGGGACTATCGTATTGAAGCAAACTGGAACCAGCGCTGCCAAAAGAGTCGGGGACTCCCCAAGCAAGCTGGTGCAGTTGCTCCGCCGAGGGCCGTTGTTCCGGTTGGACCGACTGAAGGACAAGGCAATTCCCCCTACTGCCCCGCCATGAACATCACCCCGGAAACCTTCCAACGCTTCGGCATGGGAAAGGCAAATGGTGACATCCAACCTTCGTGGCCGATGAATCGCCACCGCACCCAATTCCCCGTCCAGTTCGCAGGGCGCGTTCCAGCGCGCGTCGAACCGTCACCGCCCCCGGCCCTACCTCCACCCTGCGCAAATAGGCCGCCGAAGCCGGCTTCTTCCAAACCAAATCCATCTCCAACTCCAAACACCCCCGCCTCCAAATCCTCACCATCCAAGACCTCCTCGCCGGCAGGAAAATCGACATGCCCGCCGCCCAGGACCTCCGTTCCTTCAAACAGGCTCCCAAAGCCCGCCACAAGCGCCCCGACGCCCCCACCCTCCCCTTCTCCGACGCCCCCTGACCCCGCAGCTCTCTCCCACACGCATCACGCATCACCCATCACGCATGACTCCGATATCTTTGGCGCTGCGCCCCCGCCAAAAATCCGGAAATCTTTCATCACCCCCTTCAGCGAATCCGGCAGTTCCTCAGGCCCGCGCTCCCTCCCCGGCCCGCCACCCGCGCAACGGACCCGTATATAGGGAGGGACCGCTTTCCTCCCAGGAGGACACCGAGCATGCGCCACATCATCGACCCCCCCCACTCCCGTAGCGTCCCGCCCGTGCATTCCATCGGCCTCCTTCTGTGCCGCATCTATGCCTCTCTCTTCTCTCCCCCCGTCGTCGCTTCCCTCTCGTCCTTCGCCGTTTCGCCCACACGCGTCTCACGGTCATTTCGGGGTCATTTCGGGGTCGGTTTGGGGTCGTTTCGGGGTCGTTTGGGGGTCATTTGGGGGTCGGTTTGGGGTCGGTTTAGGGTCGGTTTGGGGTCGCTTTTTTGCCACCTCGAAAACACTAACTCCAGGCCCTGCCACCACTTCCCCCGCCGCCCACCCGTTTTTCACCGCCGGCGTACCGTAAGCTTGCTCAATCGCCCCCTCCCCGCTCAGTTGACCCCTCCCCCCTCACGCTGTATCCCTATCCCCCGACTACTCACTAAGGAGACTCTCATGTCCTTCGACGGCCTCGCGGTCAATCTCGGCAACCTCCACCTCCTCTCCGACGCCCAAACCCGCTCCATCTCCGCCGAAAACTTCACCGGCGAAAAAGGCAAAGCCGCCATGGCCACCGACGGCACCGGCGCCAAATGCGCCCGCGACCTCGGCCAAGGCTGGAAAATCTCCCCCTGTGTCCGCGTCGAACCCGGCCAAACCTTCCAGATGGCCGACATCACCGGCCCAGGCGCCGTCCAACACATCTGGGCCACCCCAACGGGCCACTGGCGATTCGCCATCCTCCGCATCTACTGGGATGACCAGCCCCACCCCTCCGTCGAATGCCCCATCGGAGACTTCTTCGCCTGCGGCTGGCAAAAATACGCGCAGCTCTCCTCCCTCGCCGTCTGCGTCAACCCCGGCTCAGCCTTCAACTGCTATTGGCCCATGCCCTTCCGAAAACGCTGCCGCATCACCCTCACCAACATCGCCGACGAACCCATGACCCTCTTCTATCAGATCGATTACGCCCTCGCCCCAGTCCCCGACGACGCCGCCTCTTTCCATGCCCAGTTCCGCCGAATCAATCCCCTCCCCTCCAAAGAGGTCTACACCATCGTCGATAACATCCGCGGCAAAGGCCACTACGTCGGCGCCTACCTCGCCTGGGGCGTCAACAACACCGGCTGGTGGGGCGAAGGTGAAATCAAATTCTACTTGGACGGCGACTCCCAATTCCCCACCATCTGCGGCACCGGCACCGAAGACTACTTCTGCGGCTCATACAACTTCGAAAACCAGACCACCCACCAGTACCAGGAATTCTCCACCCCCTACTCCGGCCTCCCCCAGGTCATACGCCCCGATGGCCTCTACCAGTCCCAGCAACGCTTCGGCCTCTACCGCTGGCACATCACCGACCCCATCCGCTTCCACAAAGACCTCCGCGTCACCATCCAGGCCCTCGGCTGGCGCTCCGGCGGCCGCTACCTCCCCCTCCAGGATGACATCGCCTCCGTCGCCTTCTGGTATCAGTCCCTCCCCGCCAATCCCTTCCCCCCGCTGCCCGCGCGCGATCAACTGGAGGTCATCTGATCATGCCCACCCGCTGCCGGCTGCCCAGCATCTCCACGGACTCCCGCCATAATATCACATTGTCAAATAGCAACGAGTCGCAAACACGCCCCGGCTCCCGCGGGAACCTGGTGCGGTATACTGGGCGTGCCCAAGCATCGAGGCGACATATGCGCAACAGGAGCCGCCGGACCTCGGGACCCCCGACGACCCAATCGAACACCACTGGCGAGAATGAGGAGGGCAGCGATGCTGGTTACGACGGAACAACTCAACGCACGGCAGAAACGGTGCCTGGTTGAGGCGTATGCTGCGTCGCACAGAAATGAACCGTTCCTTTTTGTTGCGACTCGGCAGTTGGGGTGGTCCGGTGAGGAAGCGAACGATATTGCCGACGGTCTGGGGCAACTGGGTTTGATGGCGAGCAAGTTTGAAATGCCAACCCCTCTAGGTAGCGAAGTGGCGCGCATGATCATCGAGGAGCGCAAGCTCACATTCACACTGGCTTCTCTATGCAAGCAGGTGAGCCTTGGGTTCGTCAAGCACGTCTTGGGGGCAATCCTGTCCGGGATCGGTGGCCTCATAGTCGGCTATGTTGCGGGACGATATGGCTGGAGGAAATGAGCAAACGCCCGTGGCGGGCACTACGCGGAGAGATACTTGCAGGCTGGAACAGGCGACTTGCCTGCACGGGTTCTGCGCCCGAACCGGTGGGCGCAAGGTTCCGGCGCTACGCCTCCAGATTCAGCCACTTCACTTCCCTCGCCGTCAGCTCGATCTCCAGCGCCTTGAAGCTGCTGGCCGTCTCCGAAAGCGTTCGCGGGCCGATCAGCGGGAACGTCGGGAACGGCTGGCACAGCACCCACGCCAACGCGATGTTGATCGGCTCGACGCCCTTCTTCCGCGCCAGCTCATTGGCCCGCGTCAGTCGCTGGAAATTCTCCTCGCTGTACCAGCAGCGGACGATTTCCTCGTCGTCGCGTTTGTCGGGGCCGGCTCGGCCCGGCAGGAAAAACCCCCGCGCCTGGCTCGACCACGGCATCAGCGCCATCTGCGTCTTCTTGAACCACGCCCGGTCCGCCTTGTCATGGGCATGAATGCACCCGGCCCACACGGCGTCCACCATCACCGCCAGGCTCAGATTGTTGCTCACGGCTGAGAAGCCCTGCACGCCCTTGCGCTTCGCGTACGCGTTGGCCTTCCTCACGCGCTCCAGCGACCAGTTGGAGCCGCCGAAGACCTTGATCCGCCCGGCCTTCACATGCTCGTTCAGGCAGTCGATGAACTCGCCGACGGGGATGCTCTCGTTGTCGCGATGCATGAAATAGATGTCGATGTTGGTCTGAAGGCGATCGACGCTGGCCAGCAGTTGCCGCGTCAGCGCCTCGGGGTTGCAGTCCGGCGTGTGCGCGCCTTTGTCGATGATGACGACCTGGTCGCGGACGCCGCGGCTTCTGACCCAGCCGCCCAGCGCGCCTTCGCACGCGCCGCCGCCGTAGATGTAGACGGTGTCCCAGCAGTTTCCCCCTCGCTCAAAGAAATCATCCCACATCACGGAGCAGTACGGCGCAAACGTGTGGTTATCCACCCCCATGACCAGGCGCGAGACCTGTTTTGACAGGCCGGGGACCTGCCCATACTTCATCCTCGTCGGCTGCGCGACCGCCAGCGCTCGGCCCGTGACGGTCTTGATCGAATCCCACTTCTCCTGGTTGTAGATGAACCCGAACGATTGCCGCCAGAGGTCCAGCGCCCGCATGTTGCCCAGCGTGTCGTCCCAGCTCATCGCCGGCGAGGGCGCCTGTCGCATGTCGAGGTTGTTGGCGACGGCATCGGCTTCGAGGCCGTAAAGATGCTCGCTGGTTTCGATGGCTATTTCCTGCGGCTGCGCTTGGCCTTTCTTATTCACGATGATTTTCACCGATCCGCCTTCGCGCGCGGGGACCCATGCGTCGGGGACGGTGATGGAGCCCTCGGAGCCATAGATGTGGACGGAGTTGTCCTGGTTGAGCGACACGCCGGTGGCCACCTGCGCCACGATGTCCCCCGGGAACTTCATCACCGCCGCGGTCCATTCGTCGGTGCCGCATTGGCCCAGATGCCCGCAGGCTTTCACCTCAATCGGCTCGGCGAAATCCTTGCCAATCGCCGCGCCGGCGACGAGCCGCGCCAGCGACGTGCAATAGCAGCCCACGTCGAGGATGCCGCCGCCGCCCAGGTCGTTCTTGAACAGCCGGCCCTCGGGGTTGAACCCCGCATGGAATGAGAACGTCGCCTGGATCAAACGGACCTGGCCGATCTCCTTGTTACGGATCAGCTCGACGAGTTTGGCCGTCTGCGGGTGACAGCGATACATGAATGCTTCCATGAGGAAGACGTCGTTGGCTTTGGCGGCCTCGACGATGGCCATCGCCTCTGCCCAGTTGATGCCGATGGGCTTCTCGCACAGGATGTGCTTCTTTGCCTGAGCCGTCTTGATGGCCCACTCCGCGTGCAGCGGGTGCGGCGTGGCGATGTACACAGCCTGGACATCCGGATCGGCCAGCAGCGCCTCGTACGACCCATGCGCGCGCGGAACATTGAACTCGGCCGCGAACTTGTCGGCCTTCGCCTGCGAACGGCTGCCTACGGCGACGAGCTTGCCGGTCTTCGAGCCCAGAACGCCCTTTGCGAAAGTCCTGGCGATGTTGCCGGCGGCGAGAATGCCCCAGTTGAGTGTCGTGGTCATTGGGTTTGGTCCTTACATCGATCACAGAACGCAAAGCAACCCGGAAACCGCGGGCCGCCGATGATATCGCAAGGCCGCGGGGGGGCAAGGCAAACAGCAGCCTCGACGAGGCGTTGGCGCGCCGCGTTGCTGTCCACACGGATTGACAATGGTATGATAGGCTGCCGGGGAAGGAACATGCATGCCTGACGACGCGATGCACAAGTCGCTGGTGGTGTTCACGGTGGGCCACTCGAACCATCCGCTGGAGGTGTTCATCGATCTGCTGCGATCGCAGGGGATCGAGCTGGTGGTGGACGTTCGCTCCAGCCCGTACTCGCGCTACACGACACATTTCAACGCCGATTCCGTGAAGCCGGCCCTCCACCGCGCGGGAATCAGGTACCTGTTCCTCGGCACGGAACTGGGCGGCCGGCCGCAGGCGCCGGAGTTCTATGACGCCGGCGGCTACGTGCTCTACTGGCGCATTGCCGCAACGCCGGCGTTCGTGGAGGGCATCGCGCGGCTGCTGAACCTTGCGGCGGCGCATCGGCTGGCTATGCTGTGCGGCGAGGAAGACCCGACAGACTGCCATCGTCGGCTGCTGGTGGGAAAGGTGCTCGGCGGGCGGGGCGTTGAGGTCAGACACCTCCGCGGCGACGGCAGCGTTCAGTCGGAAGACCAGGTCGCGGCGGCGGAGAAACTGGCCAAGGGCGACGGCGCCCGGCAGATGCTTTTTGACTTTGGTGGGACGCCAGAATGGAAATCTACACAATCGGTTTTGCCCGGAAAACAGCCGCGGGATTCTTCGGAGCCCTGAAAGCCGCGGGCATCCGGCGGGTGATTGATGTGCGGCTGAACAATACGTCGCAGCTCGCGGGTTTCACGAAGCGGGACGATCTGGCGTTCTTCGTGAAAGAGCTGTGCGCCGCGGACTATGTGCATGAGCCAAGGTTGGCGCCCACTCAGGAGATCCTCGACGCGTTCAAGAAACGGAAGGGAAGCTGGGACGACTACGAGCGGCGTTTCCTGGCCCTCCTTGCGGAGCGCCACGTCGAAGACGCGATTGACAGGAAGCTGTTCGAGGCTCGCGCGGCGTTGCTGTGCAGTGAACCGGGCGCTGAACAGTGCCACCGGCGGCTGGCGGCGGAGTATCTCCGTGGGAAATGGGGCGACGTGCAGATCACTCACCTGTAAGGGGCGCGATGCGCATCATCGTGAATCATCTGACGCGGATGGAGCGAGGTTACATCTGCGCCGCGGGCGTCAACCCCGACAACTGGACGCATGTCCGCCCGGTGGTGAGGGGGCGGGTGAGCGAGAAGATGCTGGCCAGGAATGGTGGGCCATTCGACATCGGCGCGGTAGTCGAGCTTGGCCACACCGTCGACATCGGGCAGGCCCCCTCGCTGGAGGATCGGTCGTTCAATCCGGAATCCGCGGTGAGGGTTGATGATGTGCTCCCGGACGACTTCTGGATCGTGCTGAGGGCCGTGTGCAAGAAAACGCTTCGAAAGACCTTCGGAAGCGACCTGCAACACACGGAGCTGAGCGGCGGATTCCACACCTGCACGCTGGAGCTCGGCAAAGGCATCGCGTCCCTCGGCTGTCTGATCCCCATGAAGATGCCCCTGTTGTATGTGAATGACCGGGGCCGACTCCGCATCTCGGTCTCGGACGGAGAACTCCCGTGCACTTTGCCTGTCACCGATCTGCGCCTTTATGAGGCGGACCACGAGACTCCTCGGCAGAAGGTGGTCGCGGACATTGTCAAGCGACTCGCTCGCGGCGTCGACGTGATCCTCGGCGTGGGCGTCGGCAGGCCCTACCAGAAGAGGGGCGATCCCGTCGCAAAGCACTGGCTCCAGGTCAACAACATCCACCTCAGGGACAACCCCCTCTGGAAGGCCCCATAGACCCTACGGCAGCAACCCCGGCGGGATCCCCATCTCCGCCGCCATGCGGGCCATCTCCTCCTTCACCATCTCCATCGCGCGCGTCTGGGCGGCGTGAACGGCCGCGATGATCACGTCCTCCAGCATCTCGGTGTCGTTCGGGTTGATCCGCGTCTTGTCGATCTTCAGCTTGATCAGCTCCAGGCGGCCATTCACCGTCGCCTGCACCATCCCGCCCCCCGCGTCGGCCGTCACCTGCTTCCGCGCCAGTTGCTCCTGGACCTGCTTCAGGTGGTCCTGCAGCTCCCTGGCCTTCTTCATCATCTCCCCGAGATTCCCCAGGCTCTTCAATCCCTCAAACATGTGGCAACTCCGGTGGGGTCACTCAGCTTCGAGCTTCAGGATTCTCGCATTGAGCTCGGTGAGCAACGCGCCGATCAGCGGGTCCGTCTCAAGCTCCTGACGCTGCGGGTCGGTGAGATACGAAGACGCTGGCGGCGGCGCAGCCGGCACGGGCGCATCTGGCGATGGCGCCTCCGCGAGCGCGGAATCAGGCGCGGGCTGGGCATCGACCTCGAACCTCACGCCGATGCTCCGCCCAATCACCTGCGAGAACGCATCGCTGACCAGTTCCTTCTTTCCGTTGCGGGCCAGCATCTTCGGAAACGTCTCATTGACCGCGGCATAGCGTATGACGACCTGCTCATCCTCGATCCTCACCAGGCGCCCGGGCGAAACCAACGAGTGCAACGCGGCGCTGCGGTCCCGAAGCACCTCCAGCAGCGTCTGCCACACGGCGGGGAGATTCCCCGGATCGACCGGCTCGATGTTGCCCCGCGCGGATTGGCCACTGGACGATGCCCCGGTGCTCTGCTGAGATGGCCCAGAGGCGGGTCTGAACGATCCGGCCCGGCCCACCGAAGGCGCACTCTTCGCAGGAAAAGATCCGAGCGGCGGTCCCTCCCAGATCTTGCCGGGACGCGGCAGATCATCGTCATCATCGTCGTCGAGCGACGCCGACGGTTCCGGGGCGCTCTGCTCCGGACGGATGGCCGCGATCACGGGCCCCTCAAGCTTTTTTTTTTGAGCGGGCGGCGCCGCCGGTCCCGTGCCGTCGAGCCGGGCCAGAAGATCGCTGATCGACGCGAACTGTTCCGCCATCGCCAAACGAGCCAGCGTCGCATCCAGCAATGCGCGCCCGGTGGAAGCCGACCGGAGCTGCCGCCGCAGCTCTTCCAGGATGGTGATGTCCTGCGTCAGGATGGCCGAGTCGAACGCCTCCGCCTGCTTGACCAGGTCGGAGACAGACAAGCCGGCGACCTCGACGAGGTTCGACTCACGCCCGCAGGTCCGGAGGATCAGCAGGTTCCTGAAATGATCGATCAGGGCCACGATGAGCGCATCCGGCGACAGGCCTTCGCATACCAGGCGGTCCGCCTGCGTCAGAACCTCCTTCACGTCGCCCTGGCCTATCGCCTCGGCCAGGCGCAGGATGCTCTCGCTCTGCGGCAGGCCCAGGAGCTGCTCGATCGTCGCGGGCGTCAGATGCTTGTCACCGATGCTCAGCAGCCGGTCCAGCAGCGACAACGCATCACGCATCGAGCCGGCGCCGGCCTTGGCCACCAGCATCAGTGCATCCGCGTCCGCCTGGATCGTCTCGCCGTTGCAGACCTCCGCCAGATGAGCCGCGATCTCCCGCGTCGGAATGCTCCGGAAATCGTACCGCTGGCACCGGGAGAGAATCGTCGCGAGGACCTTCTCCGGCTCGGTCGTGGCGAGAATGAATTTCACATGCTCCGGCGGCTCCTCGAGCGTCTTGAGCAGCGCATTGAACGAGGCCTTCGAGAGCATGTGGACTTCGTCGATGATGAAGATCTTGAAGCGGCTGTGGGCGGGGCGGTATTGGGCCGTGTCCAGGACCACCTCCCGCGTCTGCTCCACCTTGGTATTGGAGGCGGCGTCGATCTCGATCACGTCCATATCGTCGCCGCGCGCGATCGCCACGCACGAGTTGCACTTGAGGCACGGCTCGGTGGTGGGGCCGCTGGCCTTCTGGCAGTTCAGCGCCTTGGCCAGAATGCGGGCCATCGAGGTCTTCCCCACGCCGCGCGTCCCGCAGAAAAGAAACGCATGGGCAATGCGATCGGAGCTGATGGCCTTCTTCAGCGTCTGCGCAACGTGGTTCTGCCCGACCACCGCGTCGAATGTGGCGGACCGATAGCGGCGTGCAAGAACGGTGTAGGACATAAGCCGGACTCTTCCATCGAACGCGGCGAAGTGTAGCAGAAGCGCGGGCCAAACTGAACCGTCCGCCTTCTGGCTACCAGCCGCCTTCCCGGCGTGTGTACAATCCCGCTTGTCCGCCAGTTCCAGGATGGTTGGCCGGCTGATCAGCCGGGTCGTTCGAGGAACCGACTATGCACCGCACCATCGCCTTGCGTATCGCGATCATCACCGTGGCCGTCTGGTGTTCTTTGGGCACGCTGCCGCTTCGCGCCGCCGATGCCCCCGTGCCGGGGGATCCGATGCGACAGCCCTTCGCGGGCCAGCGAGCGCGAACGCGCCTGGCCCCCGCGATCGTGAAAACCGACGACCCTGGCGCCCTCACTGTTCAACTCGACGCCGGCCCCTTGCCCGCGGCCGCGACGGTCAAGTGCGAAGCGATCTCCCCGGGGGGGCAATCGCTCGGCGCCTTGACCGCACAAGCCGGCCAGCGCGTCTCCTTCAAGTGCGCCGACTGGCCCGACGGACCTTACGAAATCCGCTGCGCCACCGCCGCCCCCGACGGCCAGCGCATCGTCGCGCATCTGCCCTGGTACAAGGGGGACATGCTCGCCGCGGCCAATAAGCTCCTCGCCTATCACGGGCCTTTCGCCCAGCCGTTTGCTTTCCCCGCAGGCTACACGCCCCAGATCCGCGCGACCTGCCGGATGCTCGCGGACCTTGTCCTGGACCGCCTCGGGCCCGGCAAGGGCAGGCCCGCCACCCTCCCCGACAACGCCTTCCGGAGCATTCACTCCGCGCTCATGGAGTTCGAGGAGCTCAACCGCGCCGCGACTGGCCAGGCAGCTCAGCTCCGCCCCGGCGGCTTCTTCCGCTTCGCCTGCCAGGACGACATCGACGACTCCTGGCAGTTCTGCCGGGTGTATCTGCCCCCGGATTACGACTCCGCGAAGAAATGGCCCATGGTGGTTATTTTGCACGGCTACAATCCGCCCAACCCGCCATACATCCGCTGGTGGGACGTCGATCGGCGCCACAGCGAACTCGCCGACACCCACAATGTCATCGTCATCGAGCCGCACGGACGCGGCAACACCCGCTACCTCGGGATCGGCCAGCAGGATGTCCTCCGCTGCATCGACCTGGCCAAGACGCACCTGTCCGTGGAGTCCGACCGCGTCCTGCTGATGGGCTACTCCATGGGCGGCTGGGGAACCTGGCACATCGGCACACGCAAGCCCGAGCTATTCGCGGCCATCGCGCCCATCTTCGGCGGCTGGGATTACCGCGCCAGCACCACCCCCGACGATTTCGCGCAACTGACGGCCAGCGACCATCGCGCCCTGGAAGCGCGCAGCTCATATGCACAGGCCGAAGCCCTTCTCACCACCCCGGTTTTCCTGAACCACGGCGACGCCGACGTGCTCGTCAACGTCGACTACACGCGCTACGCCGTGCGGCTGCTCCAGCGATGGGGCTATGACGTTCGCTACTGGGAACACCCGGGCCTGGGACACGGCGGCCTGGGCTGCGAAGACGAACTCATGCGGTGGTTTCTCTCGTTGCGCCGCGTGGCCGATCCCCGGCGCGTGCGCGTGCGAAGCGCCGAGCTCAAGAGCGCCGCAGCGCATTGGGTCAAGGTCGAGCAGCGCGAAGACCCTCTGGCGATGATCGCCGTCGATGCCGAGGTCACCGGCCCGGACACCATCCGCCTCGACACCCGGAATGTCCTTGCGGCCACCCTCACGCCCTCCTCTGGCCTCATCGACGCTGCCCAAGGCGTGATGGTGAGGTGGAATGGATCGGAGCATCGCGATCTTCACATGGAGAACGGCCGACTGAGCGTTCGCGCACCCGCATACGCGCCGGGCAGGTTGGTCAAGACACCCCTCCGCGAAGGCCCGATGTCCGATGTGCCCGCCACTCCCTTCGCCATTATCGTCGGGACCATCGGCCAGAGCCGCGAGATGCACTTTGCCTGCCAGTCGCGGGCGATCGCGCTGGCCGGCTACTGGGAGAAGTGGCAGAAGGTCTCCCCGCGCGTCTTCACCGATAAGGATCTGCCCGACGCCGAGCTGGGCAAGTATTCGCTGATCCTCGTCGGAGGGCCCGATGCCAATCTCGTCGCGCAGAAGCTGGCCGACCGCATTCCCCTCCGGCTCACCGCCGAGACGATCACCATCGACGGCCGCGAGTTTGCCGCGAAGAACGCCGTGGTCCAGATGGTCTACCCGCATCCGCTGAGCGACCAGCGTTACGTGATGGTGATCGCGGCCAACTCGCCCGCCGCGATGTTCTACGCCGACGGCATTCCCGCCGATGTGGACTTCGCCATCGCCGACGGGCGCCTGTCCAGCCGCCTGGCTGACCTGCCCTCGCTCCGCGAGAACGATCAGCCCGACCCGGCGGCCCTCGTCGCATACGGGTTCTTCGATCACAACTGGCGCCTCAACGACCAATACACCATCCTGGGCGACCGCGATCTGCGCGTCAGCGCCCCCGTCCGCAAGCTCCCGAAATACACGACGGCGCCCGTGGACCAGCCTCGCCTTGACCTCAGCGATCTCCTCGAATCGGCCGCCGAAGGCAACTTCACCAAAATGAAACGCGACCTGAACTACCGCAACCGCTCGCTGACACTCGGCGGCAAAACCTACGCCAACGGCATCTCCTCGCAGATCGTCCGCGAGGCCCCCAGCTACGTCGATTTTGACATCTCCCCCGGCCCATGGAAGCAACTGCGCGCCGCCATCGGCATCGAAACCAAGCCCAACGCCACCGCCGAGGAAAAGGAGCGAACCAGCATCACGTTCATCGTCAAAGGCGACGACAGGGAGCTCTATCGCTCAGAGCCATTCCACTACGACGCCCCCCCGCGCGAGCTGACCGTGGACGTCGCCGGCGTGAAGAGATTGCGCCTCGAGTTATCCGGCGAAGCCCGCTTCAACGGCGCCGCCTCGTGCGACTGGTGCGACATCCGACTCGAGAAATGACGCGCCCGACTGTGTTCCCCCGTGTCCTCCGCGATATGGGCGGTTATACTCCCCCCGTCTCACCGGAGAGGACCGTGTACAGAATCATCCCCGTCATCCTGCTGGTCGCCACCACCGCCTTCGCCGACGACAATTGGCCGGGTTTCCTCGGTCCCTCACACAACAACCACGCCTCGCCAACCACCCTCCCCACCAAGTGGTCCGAGACCGAAAACATCAAATGGAAAACGGCCATCCCCGGCGAAGGCTGGTCCTCCCCCGTCATCTTCGACAATCAGATCTGGATGCCCACCGCCCTGAACGATGGTCGCTCGCTCCGCGCCGTCTGTGTTGACAAAACCACCGGCCAGATCGTCCACAACATCGAAGTCTTCACGCCCGCCGATCCCGGCAACAGAAACTCCTTCAACTCCTATGCGTCTCCGACGCCCGCCATCGAGAAAGGGCGTGTCTACGTCTGCTTCGGCGCCAACGGCTCGGCCGCCATCGACACCGCCTCCGGCCAGGTCATCTGGAGAAACACCGAGCTGAAAATCGACCACATGGAAGGCCCCGGCTCCAGCCCGATCCTCCACAAGAACCTGTACATCCTCAACTGCGACGGCATCGACAAACAATACGTCGTCGCTCTCAATAAGGACACCGGCCAGATCGCGTGGAAGACACCGCGAAGCACCAGCTTCATGCTTCTGCCGGCGGCCATGCGTAAAGCGTTCTGCACCCCTCTGCCCATCACCGTCAACGGCAAGGAACAGCTCATCAGCCTCGGCGCCTACAACTGCATCGCCTATGAGCCTGACACCGGCAAGGAACTCTGGTCCTGCTCGCTGGCTGGCTTCTCCAACGTCGCCCGCCCCGTCTATGCCGACGGCATGCTGTATGTCAGCACCGGCCACGCCGTCGCCCAGTTCTGGGCCATCCGCGCCGACGGCGCCGGCAACGTCACCAAGACCCACATCGCCTGGAAATTCAAGGACTCCTCCTGTATCCTGCCCACTCCGCTGCTGATCGACGGGCGCATCTTCATGCCCATGGACAATGGCGTCGTGCGCTGCCTCGATGCCAAAACCGGCCAACAGATCTGGCAGTCGCGCTTGGGGAACGCGTTTGTCTCCTCCCCCTTCTACGCCAACGGCCTGATCTACCTCTTCTCCACCAAGGGCCTCACCACCGTTCTCAGACTCGGCGGCAAACCCGACCCCATCGCCGAGAACCGCCTCGACGGCCGTTTCATGGCCTCACCCGCCGTCTCCGGCAATGCCCTCTTTCTTCGGACCGGCACACATCTGTACCGCATCGAGAATTGACCCCCCGTGTACAGATGCCCGCTGTCTCTGCCAGCCGCCTAATTCCCCTCGGCGGTGTGATTGGCCGTGGACAGGTCGTCCTCAACCACCAGCTCGACGACGCAGCCGCCGTCGACCGGCCATGCGTAGAGGTACAGCCTCGTCGGCGGCGAAGATGAACTCAGCGTGAACCCGGCCTGAACATCCTGGGCGTGATACGATGACTTCCGGACCCACTCCGGCCAGCCCGCACGCACGAACGAATCCGCAACCTTCGTCTGGCGTGGCGTGGTATTCTCCCATGTGAACCCGCTGAGGCATGGCATCCACTGCAACAAAGCGTCCTGCGGACCGCTCTGGCAGCGGACCTGAAGGTAATACTGCGCCTCGCGAACGTTGCCGACCAGCACCCCGCCCTCGGCCTCGCCAGCAGGCTTGTAGCGGCTCACCAGAACGCTGCTGCCCGGTGGAAGGCTTACCCACATCGGCAACGGATCGTTACGCCCCATCCAGTAGTACAACACCCCCGCAATCACGATCGCACACACAATCACAACCAGCCGGTACGTCGGTCGGTCCTGGAGGGAATGCCGCGGCGGCGCGGCCGCCAGACGCTGTCTACCCAAGGGTTGCTCAACGCTCATCGGCCGCTCCTTCCGGAGAAGCTCAGTCGCCCCAACGACAACTCCACCGGTCGGCCCGCCTTATGACGGGTCTCCGGGAGCATTCTACCACGAACGCCGCCGCCGGCGCATCACCAGCTCACTACGACGGAAACGCCCACAACGCCGACCGCGCCGCGGCCAGCAGATGCTCCCCCTCGCTGCCCGCCTGGATCACATGCCGCACCACGAGCTTCTCCGCCTTGGTGATGGCGAAGTTCGTCACCCAGTAGTTCTGGCTGATCGTGCAGTACAGGTGCGCATTGCGCGGCACGAACGCCTTCTGGCCGCTGCGCGTCTGCAACCGCTCGAACGACACCAGCGGCGTCTGCGCGCATTCCACCCCCACCGACATCCCCTTGCCCGCAAACACGACCCCCTCGCCCACCAGCACATACTCGCCGCAGCACCCCGGCATCTGGTCATGCCCCGCTCGGGTTTTGTATCCCACCGACTCGTACCACGCCTCGGCATCGCGCAGCCCGAACGGCATCGCCATGTAGATCGCCTGCGGCCGCACATACTCCTTCAGCCACAGCGTCGTCGTCAGCTCCAGCCGCGCGCACACCTCGGCAAAATCCCATTGCTGCTCGATGCGGTGGCAACTGTCGTGCTCCCACGTCAACCGGTACCGCGCCCCGTAATGGCTCGGCTCGGCTTTCCATTCCAGCAGCTTCGGCCGCTGCAGCTCGATCTGCCCCGCCAGGGTTTTCCCATCCCGCCCGGCCAGCGCCGCCCGCGTCGCTTTGCCCCCCGGGCGCTCCACCAGGATCGACCCGAAGCCATACTCCTCCCCCACGTCGATCAGGCTCACCTCCCCGCTCTGGCTGGACCTTTCCATCAGCTTCCCCGTTGCCTTGTCCCACCGCCATCGGAAGAAACGGTTCCCGTCGCGATCCCCGCGCGCCTTGGCCGCTGGAATGTCCAACTGCTTGAGCGCAAACCGCCGCCGCGAACCCGCTGCAAGATCACCCACGAAGAATCTCCCCTTGACCACCTGCAACGGCCACGCATCGTCCGGCAGTTCGAATGGCGGCGGCGCCGGCGCGCTGGCCGCCGCCTGCCCATCCCATTCGGGCCCGAACGCAAGCTCCAGCGGAAACACCTGCCCGCTCTCCAGGTCCTCTGCGGCGTTCGCCTCGAACCGCATCGCCCGGCTTGAGATCTCCGCCCACCCGCTGCGCGTCTCCTTGCCTGGATTCAGCACCGTCAGCTCTCGCGTCGCGGAGAACGGCTTGTACGCGCGGCTGCCGCGGATCACCTCCGCCTGCAACCGCCGAGCATCCTCGTCCGCCTGATACGCCAGGTTCATCTTCTGCAGGTAATTGCCCACCGTCCGCGGCGCATACGGCCGCGCGACGCTGTCGTAGGCGCCCCAGGTGTGCTCATCGAAGACCGCCACCCGCCGCCACGTGTCGCTCAACAGCGGCTCATGCGCCGACAGATCCGACTCCAGCAGCTTCGCCGCCGCCGGCAGGTCTGAAAGCAACCGCTTGGTCTGCTGGTTGATCGCCAGTGCCGACGGCGTCGATGCCACCCCGTCGCTCCACCAGTCGCACCAGTCGCCGCGGACGGTCTCGGCCTTCCCGCCGGCCGTTTTCTCCATCGCCTCCATGAACATGCGCGGCGTAGACAGGCGCAACGCGGGCTTGAGGCCCGCCTCGTTCCACGCCCGCACAAACTCGCTGAGCTGCCGGCAGGGCGGGTCGTTGTCGATCCGCCACATGTTCGTCGTCTGCACGGCCAGTATGTCGTACGGATAATCCCGCGCCCGCCCCGCCAGCGTCTCCTGCAGGATCACCTGAGCGCGCTTCAACGCCTCCGCCGACGCATCAAAGATCTCAGCATCGCGCGGCGGGTTGAACCACACATCATGGCACGCCGGCACCGGCCCACGCCGCCAGCTCCCGTGATGAAAAAAGTTGTACCCGTCCCCGTAACCATACCCCAGCCACGCCAGCAGCTTCGCGTCCGTCGGCCCTTGCCACCACCACAGGCTCGGCGCCCGCCGCGGCGACCCGCCGCTGTAATTGTTCACTCCCATCGTCAGGTACTTCACGCCCGCCTCACGTAGCGATGGAATGATCCCCCACGGCACGCCGTTGATGTCGTTCTGCATCGCCGTGCATGGCCTGTACGCCTTGTAGATCGGCTCCAGCCGCCGCAGAGCCGCCTGCCACTGCTCGGCCGTGATCGGCGAGGTGACATTGCACGGCATCGCCGTCACTTCGATCTGCCCCGCCTCCACGAGCCTGGCAAACCGCGACCGTTCGCGCTGATCGGCCACACGCAGAAACTCGTCCACCACCAGCGCCGCCTCGCACACCCACCGGAACCGCGCCGCCTCCGGATATTCCGCCGTCTCCTCGGCAAAACGCATCGCCTGCCGGATGTACTCCACCTGAAGCGCCCAGATCGACGACGGCAGATCCGTGTACCCGAAATCCGTATGCGAATGATGGATGATGTGCAGCTCGTTGATCATGGTCGGCTCCCGTCGCTACTTCCTCGTCCCCTCGCTCTTGCGGGGTATCTCCATCTTCCCCCCGTAGAACTCCTCAAACAGCGTAAACGCCTCAGGATCGTACGCCCGCAGCCCCTCGCGCCCGTCGGCCGGCTTGGCCCCCTTCATGTGCAGGTCCCCGCGCGTCCCGAAGTACCACATCGACAGCTCCGCGAAAAACTCGTGGTCGTTTCCCCCGGCATACGACTCCACCCACAGCCCCTTGGCCAGCGACCGCTGCCGCTGCTCGCGAAACTTCTGGCGGATCGACCCGCCAATCCCCTCGCCATAGATGTTGTGCGCGAACTCGTGCATGCAGATGTCGCGGCCTTTGTAGCGGTCTTTCTCCAGCCGCAGCAGGTTCTCCTCGCCGCAGGAAGTCAACAGACCCCCCAGCCCGCGCGTTCGCTCGTCCACCGTCAGCTTTCCGTCAAACGGCTTGCCCTTCAGCCCGCGGAACTCCGGCAGATCCGATGTCACCTGGTCCTTCCCGATGATGTGCAGCTCCGCCCCCGCCGCACGCAGATTCGCCGTAACGTTCGGCAGCTTGTCCAGCATCATCGCCAGTCGCCCCCTCGCCTGGATCAACGCCTCGTCCGAAACGTCCTTGTGCGCCTTGATCGGAATCCCGTCGTAGTCATAGAGCTTGGAATAAAATCCCTGCTCCGGCGGATCGATCGCGCGGATGCCTTCCATTTCCCGCCAGTCGGTAACTGCTATCTCCTTCGTATACTCCGTCTCCACGTTCTCGAAGAACAGCCCCTGGAACTGCCCCGGCGCCAGCTTCGGCAACTCGACCTCGAACCTGTGCGTCTGATCGGGCGCGAGCGACGATACATCCGCATACCACCCCACAAACGTATTCCGCTCATTCTCTCGATATACACTCGTATACGCCGGCTTCACCTCCACTGCCTTCCCGTCAACCTTCAGCGAGACCTTCACCGAATCCACTGGGTCCGCCACATTGATGAACAGCAGCAGCCGATGCGCCCCCAGCCACGTCGCCAGGAGATCCTCCGCGGTGTACGGGATCGGCCAGGCCTTCCTGTGCGCCTCCAACTGTGCAAACACTCTTGCCGGGATCGTGATCTGGGCCCGATACGTCCCGCCGACAAACGCCGGATCGTACTTCCCGATTTGCTGACACCGGGCGAACGCTGCCCCGGCGAAAATCCGCGGGAACCCGATCACATTGTCTGGGCCGCCTGGCCCTGCGAACGAGACCGCCTTGCCATTGACTCTCACTCGCTTCACCACTGCCCCCGTCGGCACCTGCACCCCAAATATCGCATGGCGCCCAACCTCGCCAATAGCATCCTCAATCTCCAATTGCTCATCTCGCAGCGACGCCGAGCCCTTCACATTGAATAGCACCGGCTGCTCAATCCGCTCCGGTGCCCGCTCCACCTCCAGCACGACCACATCCGTCCCCGGCACCGCCAGGGTCACCTTCCGCCCATACTCCCAAAACGCTTTCGAATTCCCAATGACCCTGCCCTTCTCTGCGTCCGGATAGAGCTGCCGAATCACAAATGACTTGCCCTCGTTCAGTCCAATCGACTTATCCAACCCAAACTCCGCCTCCAATGCTCGATAGTTCGGATTGAACAGGAACACGAACCCCCGCTCTCCTTTGAACGCCGCCCACCCGTCCACTCTTCCCACCATCGGCTGCCCGATGATCGGCCTCACATTCCGCAAAATCTCCATGTTCCGATCCGTAAAATCCAACCACTCCCTGAACCACTTCTTGTCCGCCTCGCTGAATGTTCGATACTCATTCATGTCCCGCGCCGGGATCATGTTCACCACATGATTGAACGGCGCCGAAGCGATCGACGACAGCAGCGAATACCGCCAGCCCAGAGTATCCCAATCCGTCGCCCGGAACCGATCTCGCCGCGTTCCCTTCCCCGGCTCGTTCCGCTGCGTCTGATGCCCGATATACCCCGGCATGATCTCCGGCGGCACAAAGCAGTGGACCCGATACCACCACGAAATGTATCGCTGCCGATCTGCTGAAACACGATCAAACCGCAAATCCGGAAACGCCTTGAAACTTGCCGGCTGCTCGTCGGAGTTCAGCGGATGCGGATACGACCCCGCCAGCCACGTCCATACCCCAAAATAATGATACTGCTGCCTCCCATCGATCACCCCCTCTGGCGATCGCCGCCTCAGCTCGTGCAGAATTCGCCGGCACCCATACCACTGCGCATAATGGCTGCTCGGCGTCTCGTCATACGCGATCCACCAGTGGTCAAACGAATACCCCCCTCCGCCGGTCTTCTCGGAAAACGTGACCAGCTTATCGAGCAGCCAATCCTGAAAACTCCGCTGGCCCGTGTCCGCCCCCAAGTATCCGCCCGGCTCGCCTTTCACCCAGCTCGTCCACTCCGGCTTCTGCATGAACGGCAACGACGGATACACATACGCCATCAGCTTCACCCCGTTGGATTTCGCATACTCCAGCATCTCCGCCGTCACCCCCGGCACCGCATCCTTGGCCGGATCCCACTGCCCCTTCCGAATCTTCTGCCCCAGATCCATCCACAGCAGATTCTCCCACCCCCACGCGTCCCGATTCTCGCCCTGCGTCGCCAATTCGCTGTTTGCCGGCGTATACAGTACGTACTGACACCCCAACTCCGACGCCCGCTCGATGATGCGCTTGTACTCTTCCTTGCCCTCGGGCTTGGCCACGTCGATCTGGTAATCATTCTCGCACCACGGAATATGCACCCGGATGCTCTTCGTCGGCCGATACAGCAAGAATGCCCTCACGCACGCCACCAGCGAATCGACCTCCGCCATGTCGATCGTCGCCCCCTCCTGCTTTGCCCCCGGCACATACCTCCACTCCGGCACCATCCCCGCCGCATACTTCACACCGCTCATCCCATACATCCCTAAGCACAGCCGATCCGATTCAAACGCCCCATCCCCCACCTTCCACTCCATGTTCGGCGAATACGCCAGCGAAAACAGCCCCTGGCGCTCTTTGAGCTGCAAGAACGGGTTTTGCAGAACCACAAACATCCCGTGCGTCGGTTTCCCGCCAGCCTCGTCCGCAAACCGCCACAGCGCCCCGTCCCGAATCCGCTGCTGTTCCGCAATCCCTTCCACCCGCCCCCGGAACATCTCAATCCGCCCCACGCGAAAATCCTTCTTCCCCGTCGTCGCGATGAAGATCTGCTTGCTGACGAACCGCCACCCCGGCCTCAGCTCGTACACAACCCTGACCGCAAACCCCCCGCCCTCGACGCGGTAAGCTCGCGTCGTTTCCGTTGGTTTCTCCGCTACTGACGTGACAAACGCGCCGTCCATTGCCTGATCCCCCACGAAGACCGCGAAGCCATCCTCCGCGAACCGGATCGTCTTCCCTGTCCCCTTGTCATGGATCCCCACCAACCCCCGCCCATCCAATTCCACACGCAGCAGGTCATTCTCCATGACATCTGCCGCCACCGCCGAGCAGACCACCGCAACCACCCAGGCAGCGATGCCAAGGCCGCGCCCTCGTTCTCGAATGGTCACGTTCTCACCTTACTCCTTCTTCATCACCCGCACGCCGAACACCCCACCTGCCCAACTGCTCCCCGCCGCCGTAAACTTCACCGTTATCTTCTCTTTCCCCTTGATCATCTCCGCCGGAATCGCATACACCTCGTCATAGAACTTGTCCGGCTTATTGTTCGCCAGCGTCTGCGTCGCCAGCTTCTGCCCGTCAATCATCACGTCAAACGTCCGCCCCACGTCGCTGCCCCAGTACGTCACCCAAAGTTCCTGAGGCTTGTCCGCCAGAACCTTCATCTCCCACTGAAACCACCCGCCATCCGTCGCATGTCGATACTTCCGCTCCCCAAAATCCCCCGACGACGTTCGCTCACCTTTCATCTTGTGATCCCGCTCATTCTGCTCAAAACCCGGCTTCACCGCGTCCACAGTCCGCGCCTCCAGCGCCTTCTCCCTGGCCATTTCCGCTTGGTAGGCCTCCTCCTTCGCCTTCCACCGCTCCGGCGTGAACGCGTCAAAATACACCATGTACGGCCGATTCCCGTGCATCTTGTAGAACGGCTCCAGCACCACGCTGTCTCCGCTGCTCACGCCCGGAATCCGGAACACATCCGCCGGCCCCGCAAACGTCGACGCCTTCCCGGCCATCGGCTTCAAGCTCCCCAGCACCTTCCCCTGCTCCGCCACGATCGCCGGGAATGGCTTCTTCGTATCCACCTGCGCACTGAGCACCAACGGCCCGTGCATGAACGCAAACCGGTTCGGATTGTCCTTGAACCCTTCCGTCCGCAACCCGAACGGCATCACCACCTCAACCGTATCCCCACTCTTCCACGTTCGCGCGATCGCCACATAGCTCCCCGCCGCCGACGCAACGCTCTGCTTCTGGCCATTCACCTTCACCTCAAAGGCCCCCGTCGCCCAGTACGGCCGCCGGATGCTCACGCTCAGTTCCGTTGGCTTCTCACACGCAAACACCAGTTTCGTCCCTTGTTCCTCCGGATATATCGTCTCCTGCCGGACCTTGATGCCCTTCGCCTTCCAGTTCAGTTCCGACGCGATGAACAGGTTCACCCACAGCGTCTTCCCGCCATCGTGGAAATAAATGCTGTCCCCGTATTTCGCATGGTTTTCAACGCCCGTCCCCGTGCAGCACCAGAACGCGTCGAGCGGCCCGTTGTAGTTCTTCCGAGACCCCGAACGCAGCGGCACGTAATAACACATCATCCCGGTTTCCGGATTCTGCGAAGATAGAATATGATTGTACAGCGCCCGCTCGTAATAGTCCGCGTACTCGGCCTTCGGGTCCCACGCATACAAATGCCGCGTGAGCTTCAGCACGTTATACGTATTGCACGTCTCCGTCGTGTTCGGCCCCAGCGCCGTCGACAGCCTCTCTTTCGGCGAAAACCCCTCTCCGTCGCTGTGTCCGCCGATGACGTACGACCGCTCATTGACCACCGTATCCCAGAAGAAGATCGACGCCGTCTTCAGCGGCTCCTCCCCCGTCAACTCATACTGCACCGCCGTTCCCACAAACTTCGGAATCTGCGTGTTCGCGTGCAGCCCGGTGAGCTTGTCCTGCTTCTGCATCGCCGGCTCGATCACCGCCATGTGGTTGAACCGCTTTGAGATCGCCAGGTACTTCGCCTCCCCCGTCAGCGCATATAGATTCGCCAGCGTCTCGTTCATGCCGCCGTGCTCGTTGCCGAGCATCCTCTGCATGTGCTCGTCGGTCAGCTTGCCGTTGCGGACGATGACCCAATCGGCGAACTTCTTACACGTATCGAGCGCCTGCTGGTTGTCGCAATAGACGTACATGTCCTGCAGGCCCGCGTAGATCTTGTGCAACGTGTAGTATGGCGCCCAGACCCGCTGCTGCTTCTCGACACGGTCAAAAAACTCCTCCGGATATGCGCTCAGATACCCCGTCCCGATCTTCGCCTGGCATTCCGCCAGCCCCCTTACCACGGCATCTCCCTTCTGCTTGATTCGCTCGTCGCCGGTGCTGGCATACATCAGCGCGCACGCCGTCAGATAATGCCCCACGAAATGCCCGCGCAGCTCGCCCTTGGGCTCCTCCCACCCGCCCAGCGGCTGCGCGCTCGACAGCAGTCCCGCGTTCAGGCGAAACGTGTGCAGCAGCCGATCCACGTCCAGCGACAACAGATACGCCCTGTCCAGCTCCTGCGCATGTTTGAACGGCCCGTCCAGGAGCTTCACATCCTTCAATGCAAACGCCTGCGCCTGGATCGGCACGACCGGCTTGACCTTGTCCGTCGCATGATCGTCCGCCGTCACCGCAGCCTGCGACGAGCACGCCATCGCCACGAAAATCAGCGCCAACGCCGATAATTCAGGAAGATACCTCATGGTTCCCTTGCCTCGGTATGAATTACTTGCCTTTCAGTCTCATGATGCTCAGCGAATGCGCCGGAAATTCGTGCTTGAAGCTGTTCCCGGCGCCGCCGATCTCGCTCGTGACCGGCACAACCTTTCTCGGATTCTCCATCGAGTTGTTATCATCCAGCCGATCCGACTTGAGCACCGTAATCTGCCCTCGGGCGTCGATCCCATCAACCCCGCCGATGTTCAGCGTCCCCGCAACCGCCTCGTCCGACGTGTTGATCACCTTCACGACCAGTTCGCCCGTCTTCTCATCCCGCCCGGCGCTGGCGAAGAACCTGTCTGTCCCTGCCGCCTCCTCATCATGCACCAGCTTACCATCCAGATAGCATTTTATCCGCCGCCCCTTCAATTCCACCTTGATCTCATACCACCGCCCCGTCTCCACCGTCCCCGCCACGCGTCGCCCCACTGGCGAACGGTTGAACTCAATCCCTTGCTCCCGGTTATACCACCCGCCGATGTTCCACCAGTACTTGTCCTCCCCCTTCCGCCCGAACACCACTAAGAACCCCTCCCCGCCGCTGATCTTCCTCGCCTTCAACGTCAGCGTATAATCCGACCAGTTCTCATCCCCCAAATAGCTCAATCCCACCACCCGATCGCTCTGCCGCCACGCCCCGCCTTCCACCGCCCACTTCCCGCCGTCCGTCCTCCACCCTTTCGCCTCGCTCGCGAAATCTGAGCTGTACAGAACCTTCCCCTCCTTCTCCACACGAATGTCCTTATACTCCGCCGCCGTGTCCCACGTCCCCACCCCGATCCCTCCCGCGATCGCCGGCTGTTTCCCCGGCCTGTACTGCACATCCGTCTTTACAGTATACGTCGGCACATTGTTCCCAAACAGCTTCCACAGGTAATACGACACCGTCCCAAACGACCGCGTCGTGTCGAAATAGATCATCCCATGCCACCCCGTCCGCCCCTTCACATTCGCCAGGAGCGGCGCATACGACACCATCTTCACTACGTCCGCGTTCTTCTCCAGCCCCATCAGATACGCCCCCTCTGACAACGCCGAGATCGTGTTCCCTTTCAGATCCCCACCCTCCCCCGACGTCACCGCCACCTCCCCCACATACACCGGCGGCAGTTTCCGGTCCCGCCGGTCATACATCCCCTGATTCGACATGAACCAGCTCGGGTTGTTGTGGAAGTGATTGTCCTCAATATCGAAATGGCAATCCTTCATCTCGTTGGGCCCGATCCACGACAGATCCGCGATGTACTTCACCTCCGGGTACTTCGCCTTCACCTGCTTATGCACAAACTGATACCGTGGCGGAAACTCGTTCGTCCCGTTCTCATTGCCGATCTCCACCAGCTTCAGATCAAACGGCTTTGTCCGCCCATGCTCCGCCCGCAGCTTCCCCCACGTCGTCGTCGCATCCCCATTCGCATACTCAATCGCATCCAAGAAGTTCTGCGCCACCCACTGCATCTGATCCATTGGCACGTTCTCCGCGTGCCGGAACAGACACGTCTGCCCCGCAAATCCCACATGCAATGGCTCCGCCCCGACATCCTCGCAGAACTGCAAGTACTCCAGGAATCCCATCCCATGCGTCCGCCGGTAATTCCACGCCCCCCACGTCTCCAACCGCTCCTCCATCCGTCCGATCGTGTACTTCCAGTTGTACGCCGTCTCCACGCTTCCCCCCTCCACCACGCATCCCCCCGGAAACCGCACAAACCCCGGCTTCAGATCCGCCAGCATCTGCGCCAGATCCGCCCTCAACCCATGGGCCCGATCCTTGAACGTCTTGGCCGGGAACAGCGATACCAGATCCAACCAGAATTTCCCCTTCGACCCCGCCAGGATCACCAGGCGCGCCTTCGGCTCGTTCCTCGTCGCCACCAGCGTCGCCTCGTACTGCCGCCACTCCCCACCAAGCCCGTCGATCTTGACGACGTTGCTGCATGGTTCCCCCTTGCTGTCCTCCAACCTGGCCGTCAGTATCCCAGTCGAATACTCCTCCCGTGCAAACAGCGACAGCCGATACGTCTCACCCTCCACCACCCCGATCCCCCAGAATCCCTCGTTCGCTACCCCAATCCGCCCCGACGCGTCCTCAACCTCCAGTCTCAACGACCTCGGCGTCGCTTTGTTCAATGGCTTCTCCTGCTCCAGCGCCATCGCCCCCTTTGCTCCGCCCTCCTTCACCAACGCCCAATACGGCAGCCCATCCGTCTTGTGCCGAAACTCCGCGTTGTACCCCTTCTCATCCACCCACTGCCCGCTCTTCAGCGTAAACCCCTCCGGAGGCTTGGCATCCTCAAACCCGCGATTCCGTATCAGCTCCGCATACAATCCCCCATCCACCCCATGATTGATCTCCTCCAGGAAAATCCCATACATCCCCGGATTCAACTTCGGCCCCGCCTTTCCCGCATCCATGCTGATGCTCGCCGTCCCCGCCAAGACCTGCCCCGCCACCCATGCCATCACAGCCAGGAAAAGACTCCTCATGCTCTCTCCTACCACCCCGCTTTTTCCGGTGTTCACCCCGCCATGGCTTACTTAATAAACTTCATTAACTAAAATAACTCCTGCTCCCGCCACGTCAAGCCCTGGGAAAGCCTGAGGTTTGGCGCGGCTAGTTCCCATGGTACAGTGTTTACAGTCAAAGCAGGCGTGCAAGGCAGACAGGACCAGCTGTAGGCCCTTTACATAACCGTTGACGACTCAGCCACAAGAGAGCTGGGAGTGATGGGAAAGCAAAACACGCCGGAGTTTTCGGGCATCCCTTCGACCTGCAACAGGGGATCAAGCCGGTACAGATGCTTGCGCCAGATGTCATGGGGGATCGTTGCCGCGGCTCTTCTGTGTGTTTCCCAAAGCGTTCCTGGATGGGGCTGGGCGTCCTCGCAGAAATCCCGCAATGCCGCTCATGACTATCGGCAAGCCTTCGAGGAAATTGGTCGGTTGCCGGACGCTGATGCCGCCTTGCCCGGACCCAACGAACCGCTCCCCCCGACCAGCAAGGGCGAACAGATCGTCACCCGATTGGGACCGGCTCTGAATCGCCTGCACGAGGCAACGGCAAAGCAAGAATGCGACTGGGAGAACGACCTGCATCGCCAAGGAGCTGCGGCAGCATTTCCGCATCTGCCGAAGTCTCGGGACCTTGCCGGACGAGCCATCCTTCGGGCTCGCTGCTACTGGCAATCGGGCAAGAGAGATCAAGCGATCGAAGACGTACGGGCGGTCGTTGTCTTGGCTCGCCACGTCGGAGACGAGGGGAGAACTGGACTCGTCGGTCTGACGGAACGGTATAAGATCGAACAAACCGTCGTCGACGTCCTCCGCCAGTGGCTCACTGACGCGGAGTCGGCACGGTCACTGGACGGCCTATGCCGACTCGCTCTCCAGCCCGAAGGGAATCTACCGAAGGCAGGCCTCCTGCTTGAGCGGGAGACCATTCTGCCTTGGACGCGCCGACTTGTTACCGCCTCTAATCTCACCACGGAAGAACAGAAGTGGCGCGACCAGTTCTTCGGCCAGCTCTTGGCCGAACGCGGTGCGCCCTGGATCCTGCAAAAGCTTGACGAAACGAAAGTGCACTATACCGAAGTGGGTGAGCTGCTCGACCTGCCCATGGACCAGTTCATCCCCAAGTTTCGCCAATACCTCCGTAAGCTCGATGGCGCCGGGAATCCGTTCAGCCAGGTGGCCATCGTCGAGTGTCCGGGCATTCCGGGTGCTTATCTGCAATCGAGGAACCTGCGTGCGCAATGGACAATCTTGCAGGCGGCGTCGATCGTCTTTCAACGCGGACCGGGCGCCGTGCAGGAAACCGCCGATCCCTGCGGCGACGGACCTCTCAAATATGAGGCGTCAGCAGACGGGTTCACCATCCGCTCGGCACTCGTGATTGATGGGAAGCCCGTCGTGCTCAGGTTCACAGGAGTTGCTCGAAGTCAGCAGTCATCAGGAGAGCCAATGAGATGAATAGGGGCCTTGTCCTGTCTGTTCTTCTGTTGCGGTACGCCGTGACCGGATTGGCGGAGGAGGTCGCACCGGGCGGCGAAAAGGGGATAATCTCGAATGCCACTGGATTAAGCTCCCAGGCTCGAGAATAGTTCTTTTCTGTACACCGATCGCGGTTTAGTCATGCGTCGGTACTCTTTGGGCCGTCGCTTCACCACACGAGGCTCCTGACGCCCCGGC
>Ga0315284_10001971_pt1 | contig 29448 bp, 26 predicted proteins | sample YL17G09_16_MG_FD_203696 | JGI IMG/M metagenome (GOLD analysis project Ga0315284, IMG submission 203696) | Sediment microbial communities from Yellowstone Lake, YNP, Wyoming, USA - YL17G09_16 | ecosystem: Environmental > Aquatic > Freshwater > Lake > Sediment | place: USA: Wyoming | collected...
GAAGCCGGGGGCTTTGACGGCGCACACCTTCAGCACGCCGCGCAGCCGGTTGACGACCAGCGCCGCCAGGGCCTCGCCCTCGACGTCCTCGGTGATGACAAGAAGCGCGCGGCCGGTCGAGGCGACTTTTTCCAGCAGCGGCAGGAAGTCGCGCAGGTTCGAGATCTTCTTCTCATGCGCCAGCACCAGCACGTCTTCAAGGACGCACCGCATCGTCTGCGGCTCGGTGATGAAATAGGGGCTTAGGTACCCCTTGTCGAACTGCATGCCCTCGGTGAACTCAGTGACGGTGTCGATGGACTTCCCCTCTTCGACGGTGACGACGCCGTCCTTGCCGACCTTCTCGATGGCCTCGGCGATGCGGGCGCCGATGTCGGCGTCGTTGTTGGCGCTGATCGAGGCGACCCTGGCAACCTCGTCGCGGCTCTTAGTCAGTTTGCGGCTCTGGGTCTTGAAGTCCTCGATGGCGGCGGCGACGGCCATGTCAATGCCGCGCTTCAGCGCCATCGGGTTGGCGCCGGCCGTCACGTGCCGCAGGCCCTGCTCGAAGATCGCCTGCGCAAGGATGATGGCCGTGGTGGTGCCGTCGCCGGCGACGTCGCCGGTCTTCGAGGCGACCTGGTTGACCATCTTGGCGCCCATGTTCTCGAACTTGTCCTGGAGTTCGATCTCCTTGGAGACGGTGACGCCGTCCTTGGTGACGCGCGGGCCGCCATAGGACTTCTGGAGGATGACGTTGCGGCCGGTGGGGCCGAGGGTGATCCGGACGGCATCGGCCAGTTGGCGGATGCCGGCGGCCATCTTGCGCTTTGCGTCGTCCGCGTACAGCAATTGCTTCGCCATGTCTTGTCTCCTCGTCGGGGCGGCTGTGCGCCCCGGTCCGGACCCGCGCGGCCGCCCGCCTCTCTGTCGGGCGAGCCCTGCCGCACCGGGCCGACGATGCCCGGGCCTTCCGGTCACTCAACCTTCGCGAGGATGTCGCTTTCGCGGAGGATCTTGTATTCCTTGCGGTCCAGTTCGACTTCGGCTCCGCCGTACTTGGCGAAGAGGACGATGTCGCCCTTCTTGACGGCGGGTGTGGCCCGCTCGCCGCTGTCGAGCATGCGCCCCGGCCCCACGGCCAGGACTTTGCCCTGCTGGGGTTTTTCCTTGGCCGTGTCCGGAAGGACGATCCCGCCCCTCGTCTTCTCCTCGGCCTCGAGCGGTTCGACGACAACGCGGTCTTCCAACGGTCTGATTTTCATCGGTCGGTCTCCGTGCTCCTGGTTACGAATCTGAAATCTTCAATTTCAAATCTCAAATCTGGCCCGCCAAACGCTTCGACCCGGCAGCCCGTTACGGCGACCTTCCGGTCGCCGCTCGATACGGCCCGGGCCGCGGCTAAACCTGTTGTTGCCTTTCGATCCGAAATCCCAAATCTTGCCCGCCATTCGTTGGGCGGGCCGCAATCCGCAATCGCTTTACATCATGTCGTCCATGTCGCCCATGCCACCCATGCCACCCATGCCGGGTCCGCCCATGCCGGGCGGGCCGCCCATGCCCTTCGGCTCGGGCTTCGTGGCGATGCAGGCGTCGGTCGTGATCAGGAGGCCCGCGACGCTGGCGGCGTTCTGGAGCGCGGTCCGCGTGACCTTCGTCGGGTCAACGATGCCGGCCTTCAGGAGGTCGCCGTACTCGCCCTTCTCGACGTCGAGGCCGTAGGCGCCCTTCTGGGCGAGGATGTTGCGGACGACGACCGCCCCTTCGTACCCGCCGTTCTCGGCGATCTGGCGGGCGGGGGCTTCAAGCGCGCGGCGGACGATCTGGATGCCGGTCGCCTCGTCCTCGAGGCTCGTCTTCAGGCCGTCGAGCGCCTCGATGCACCTAAGGAGCGCCACGCCGCCGCCCGGCACGATGCCTTCCTCGATGGCCGCGCGCGTCGCGTGCAGCGCGTCCTCGACGAGGGCCTTGCGTTCCTTCATTTCGACCTCGGTGGCGGCTCCGACGTTGATCTGGGCGACGCCGCCGGCCAGTTTCGCCAGCCGCTCCTGGAGTTTCTCGCGGTCGTAATCGCTCGTGGTCAGGTCGATCTCGCGGCGGACCTCGCGGATGCGGCCCTGGATCGCTTCGGTCGAGCCGGCGCCCTCGACGACCGTCGTATTGTCGTCGTCAACGATGATCTTCTTGGCCTGGCCAAGGTCCTGCAGGCTGATGTTCTCAAGTTCGATGCCGAGGTCCTTCACGATGGCCCGGCCGCCCGTCAGGAGCGCGATATCCTGGAGCATGGCCTTGCGGCGGTCGCCGTAGCCGGGGGCCTTGACGGCGCAGACCTGGAGGATGCCGCGCAGTTTGTTGACGACCAGCGTCGCGAGGGCCTCGCCGTCGACGTCCTCGGCGACGATGAGGAGCGGCCGGCCGCCCTTGCTGATCTTTTCCAGAAGCGGGATCAGGCCCTTGACGTTCGAAATCTTCTCCTCGTACACGAGGACGAGGGCCTTCTCGAGGACCGCCTCCATCCGGTCGGCGTCGGTGACGAAGTGCGGGCTGAGGTAGCCGCGGTCGAACTGCATGCCCTCGACGACCTCGACGGCGGTCTCGAGGCCCTTGCCCTCCTCGACGGTGATGACGCCGTCCTTGCCGACCTTCTGGAGGGCATCGGCGAGCATCTTGCCGATGCTGGAGTCGCCGTTGGCGCTGATGGTGCCGACCTGGGCGATTTCCTCAGGCTTGGACATATCCACCTTCTTTGAGATTTTCTTGAGCCGCTCGACGACCGCCGCGACGGCCTTCTGGATGCCGCGGTTCAGGGCCATGGCGTCGGCCCCGGCGGTGATGTTGCGGAGGGCTTCCCGGAAGAGCGCCTCCGTGATGACCGTCGCCGTGGTGGTCCCGTCGCCGGCCACGTCGCTCGTCTTCGAGGCCGCCTCCTTGACGAGTTGGGCCCCCATGTTCTCGTACTTGTCCTTCAGGGAGATCTCTTCGGCGACGGTGACCCCGTCTTTCGTGATGGTGGGCGCCCCCCACCCCTTATCGAGGATGGCGTTGCGCCCGCGGGGGCCGAGGGTGGACCGCACGGCCCGGGCCAGTTTCGCGACGCCTGCCAGCAACCGCGCCCGCGCCTCCTCCTGAAAGGCCAACGTTTTTGCCGCCATGAGCCCGCTTCTCCTTTCGCTTCACTGGTGCCAGAGAGTACGGCTCGGCCGGTGCCTCGATGGTGCAGCACCCAACCCCTTCCCGAGGTCCGCCGGCCCGCTCTCAAAGGCCGCCCCGGGGCTCCGTCTCTACACATTCTCCGTCTCAAAGACACTCAACCTAGCAAAGCGGGTGCCAATGTCGAGGCCAAAAAGGCCAGAACGCCGATTGCGGCCTCCGGCGAAGGGTTTGTAGCCCGTTTCACGTCCCCCCGCGACTTGGCCTCCGGCCCGTCCCCGCCCGCCCGACTGACACCTTTGGCAGCAGGCGCCGACACCCGGGGTGCCATTGTGGCAGAAACGCCAATGAACGCCCGGGGATGAGCGCAGCGAATCCCCGGGGCATCAATCCCCGTGGCAGCAATCCCCGTGGCAGCAGCCCTTCCGGCGCAACCACAAATTCCCGCTGGCTGAACCACTGATAAACGGGTACTCTGAAGCCAACGTGCGCTGCACGTGTTTTTCGGAGCCGGCACATGCCCAAGCAGCAAAAAGATCGCCCCCTCCTCGGCAGCCACCAGAAATGCTGGCTCTGGGGACGCATCGCCGTCACCGAGACCCTCCGGGCCGGCGCGTGGCCCATCATCGAACTCTACCTGGCGGACGACCTGCGGGCCGATCTCCTCGACGAGGCCGCCCGGATGGCCCTCGACCTGGATGTCGCCGTCAAGGTCGAGCCCGCCCGCCGCCTCGAACAACTTTGCCACAGCCCCGACCACCAGGGCTACCTTGCGAAGATGTCGGAGTTCCCGTACGCCGTGGTCGAGGAGGTGATGGCTAAGCCGCAAGCGATCGGGATGGAATCGCTTTACCTGGTACTCGACCGGATCCAGGACCCGCACAACTTTGGTGCGATGGTCCGCTCGGCCGAGGTCTTCGGGACGGGGGCCGTCTTCATCGGCCGCGACCGGCAGGTCGGCGTGACGACGGCCGTCGCCCGCTCGAGCGCCGGCGCGGTCAACCGCGTGCCGATCGCCCGGGCCGACGGCCTCGCGGCCCTGGCGAAGCGGCTCCGCGAGGCGGGCGTGGCCATCGCCGGGGCAAGCGAAAAGGCCGAGACGCCCGTCGCGGACTTCGATTTCCGCCGACCGGCCGCCGTCGTCATCGGTAGCGAAGCCGCCGGCCTGAGCGCCGCCCTGGCCAGGGAGTGCGATGCCATGGTCCGCATCCCCCAGCACGGCGCCATCGGCTCCTTGAACGCCGCCGCCGCCGCGGCCGTCATCCTTTACGAAGCCCAGCGCCAGCGCGGCTAGCGCGGCTTGCCGCTTAGCCGTCGGCTGACATCATGCATGCACAGCCACATAAACGCGAGCACTTCATCGGCGAGGCCGTCGAGCCCGACGCCGCCACCTTCGACACGAAGGCCATGGCGGCCGGCGGGCCGGGCTTGCCGCGCAGGTTCACCTGGCGCGGCACGACATACGAAGTCGCCGAAGTGTTGAAGACCTGGCGCGAAACCGGACCGTGCACGAGCGGTAGCCCCGAACAATACGTCCGCAAGCACTGGTTCGAGGTCCGGGCGGCCTCGGGCGAGGTGATGACCCTTTACTTCGAGCGCCAGGCCCGAAGCGGCCGCGAGCGCAAGCGGCGCTGGTGGCTCTTTACGCTCCGGCCGGCGCCCGGACGGTGACGATTCCGCGGGGGACGAGGGACGAAACGCATGGCCTGGCTCAGGATTCTCGGGATGGCGCTGGCGCTGGGCGCCGACGCGCTGAGCGTCAGCGCCGCGGTCGGCGTCCGCTGGCACGGCCCGCGCCAGAAGTTCCGCCTCGCCTGGCACATGGGCCTCTTTCAGTTCCTGATGCCGGTCCTCGGGTACCTGGCGGGGTCGCGCCTCGCCGCGGTCCTGGCCGAAGGGGGCGCGTGGGTCGGCGCCCTGCTCGTCTTTGCCGTCGGCGCGAAGATGCTGTACGAGGGCCTGCGGTCGCATCCCGGGGCCGCCGCCGAAAAGACCGCCGACTGGAAAGCCGAGCACTTTCATCGCGATCCGACGCGCGGCTGGTCGCTGGTGGGCCTGTCGGTGGCGACGAGCGTGGATGCGCTCGTGGTGGGCGTCTCGCTCGGCCTGGAGGGCGGCCGCATCTGGCTGCCGAGCATCGTCATCGGGATCGTCGCGGGCTTGATGTCGCTCCTGGGGGTCGTGGTCGGCCAGCGCATCGGCGCCGCCGTCGGCCGGCCCGCCGAGATCGCGGGCGCCCTGGTCCTCATCGCCCTGGCGGTCAGTTTCGTCGTCCTTTAGCAGCCTTCAACGCAGAGGCCGCCGTTCGATGGCTTGTTTCGCCGGCGGGCTTGCCCGCCGCGCAATCGCAACGACAAGCCTCGCGCCGCGCAAGTTCACCCCCTGTTGGGGCGCGGCGGCGAAACCGGTGCAGCGCCCGTGGCGAAACCTTGCACCCCCTGCCCCGCGCCGATACGATAACGCCGAAGCACTCATCCCCTGCCACAAAGGAGGCGTCATGACCAAGAAGTATTTCGTCCTCGACACGAACGTTCTGCTGCACGACCCCGGGGCGCTTACGTCGTTTGCCGACAACGAGGTCGTCCTGCCGTTCCAGGTGATCGAGGAACTCGACAAGTTCAAGAAGGGTTCCGATGAGATGAACATGCACGCCCGCCAGGTCATCCGGTTCCTCGACCGGCTGCGCGGCAAGGGCCGCCTGGCCGAGGGCGTCCCGGTCGAGGAGACCGGCGGCACCCTCCGCATCGTCATGGACGACGATCCGCCCGAGCACACGGTCCTCAGGCAGAAGACGGCCGACGACCGGATCATCGGCGTCGCCTACCGCCTCCTGAAGGAAGGCAAGCCCGTCACCTTCATCTCCAAGGACATCAACGCCCGCATCAAGAGCGACTCGCTCGGTATCCGCACGATGGACTTCGAGAAATCCAAGATTGATTTCAGCCACATCTACCTGGGCTACCGCCGGGTCAAGGTCGCGCGGCCGGTCATCGCCCGGCTCGAGAAGGACCGCCAGGCGGAGCCCCCCGCCGGCGACCTCCTGGCGAACGAGTTCGTCATCCTGACGGACGCTGAGGACAAGAGCCACACGGCCATCGGCCGGTTCGACGCGAAGCAGAAACGCCTCGTGGCCCTCCGGTTCGGCGACAAGACCTACCAGAACGTCTCGGCCCGAAACCCCCAGCAGAAGATGGTCATCGAACTTCTGATGCTCGACGAGGTGAAACTTGTCACCCTCCTCGGGCAGGCCGGCACCGGCAAGACCCTCCTTGCGGTCGCCTGCGGCATGCAGAAGGTTCTGGCGGAAAAGAAGTACGAGAAACTCCTCGTCTCGCGCCCCATCGTCCCCTTCGGCCAGGACATCGGGTACCTCCCCGGCGCCAAGGAAGAAAAACTTCACCAGTGGATGCAACCGATCTTCGACAACCTCGCCTACATCCTCCGCACCAAGAAGACCGGCGGCGACGGCGGCATGGACGAGCGGATCCAGGCCCTCATGGACTCCGGCGCCCTGGAACTCGAGGCCCTGACGTACATGCGCGGCCGGAGCATTCCCGACCAGTTCATCATCGTTGACGAGGCCCAGAACCTGACGCCCCGCGAGATCAAGACCGTCGCCAGCCGTGTCGGCGAGGACTCCAAACTCGTCATGACCGGCGACCCGTACCAGATCGATAACCCCTATCTCGACGCCTCCTCGAACGGCCTCTCCTACGCCGCCGAGCGGATGAAAGGCCTCGACCTGGCGGGCCACGTCATGCTCGAAACGAGCGAACGGAGCGAACTGGCAAGCCTTGCGGCACAGCGACTGTGACAGTGCGGAGTGCGGAATGCGGAATGCGGAGTGCGGAGTGAAACAGTAACAACAACCTTTTGAGCCCGCCGCGGCATGTGCGAGCCCGCCGCGGAAGCGGCGGGTGATGCCCTGCCGGGCAAAAGCGCCCGGCGCGCGTTGTGAATCCGGACTCCGGAATCCGAAATCCGGAATGTGCCCGATGGGGCAGGAGCCCTTTCGGGCTGCAATCCGCAATGAAAGGAGCGAAGATGTCCGACCTCATCAGCATCCAGGACTTCTCGCGTCTCGACCTGCGCGTCGGGCGCGTCACCGACGTCCGGCCCCATCCGAACGCCGACAGACTCTACGTCCTGGACTGCAACCTCGGGCCGGAACTCGGCACCCGCCAACTGGTCGCGGGCCTCAAACCCTACATGCCGCCCGAGGCCCTCAAGGACAAATTGGTGGTGGTCGTGGCGAACCTCGAACCGGCTACCTTGCGCGGCGAGAAAAGCGAGGGGATGCTCCTTGCGGCCCAGGACGAAGGCAAGGTCGTCATCCTGACGACGGCCGAACCGGTTGCGCCGGGGTCGAAGGTCCGCTAGCGCCGCCGCCCGGGCCGCCGGGCAATTGCCGAACAGTATTTCACCGCAGAGATCGCGGAGACCGCAGAGAAATGCGGTCTTTACTGACCCATGTGCCGTGCCGCGCTGCTTGATGATTTGTGACGCGTCCAATGCGCAGTTGAGAACACCGCATAGCACTTGCTACCACTCATCGCTGGACACCAAGCGGCAATATTCCGCTGCTTCGCATCCCGTTAGGTCCACATAGGGACTTGGCTCCCCCCTCGGCTCAAATACCGCGCGTACCTCCTGCTGATATATGAATTTTCTCGGCTTGATGAAGGGCGCCGGAACGTCGGCATGTTTTGAGTACTCCTGCTCTCGGTTGGCCAAATACTGACACTGCCCACATGTCCACCGGTTTGTAACTTTTCCCGCGCCAGACAGGGCGTGCTGCAATGCCCCCAAGAACCGCGCCGGGTCCAGGATTCTAACGCAAGCATCATAGGCTGGACTAATTCTCTTGGCCCGGCTCCGCCTTGGACCCAGCACTTCATAGGTCATACAAAACATGTAACAGTTGGCCGCTTCCTGCATAGCAATTATCCTACCGGTTCCGGTCACTTTGCCATGGCCATTCCACGCGTCACCCAAAAGGCCAAAGAACTCCGGGACTGTTTCTGGTTGCCCAAAGTCGATATCTCCAGTCAACTGCAGATAAGTGGCCTTGGTTCCCTCACCTGAGTCTCCGATGCCGTTAGCAGATCTCTCCCTGTTGCGATAAAGGAATAGCGTTCCAATTCGGAAGTTTCCCTTGTTGACCATCTCAAGTGCCCATCGGTTTTCTGTATACTTGTACAGGCCCCTTCCCCGCTGAAGTGCTGCCTCGATGAGATCCTTTGACAACATCCGTGCCAGAACTCCGTTTCCTCGGACAGCACTAACCAAGATGGCTGTCTGCGGCGCGACCGCAACCTGTTCTGACTACCATCCTTCGCGCTCTTTGCGGCCTTTGCGGTTCCAACCACTCGCCCGCAAACCAAAACGCCCTACCCCGCCGATCCCGTCACGATGAGGTAAGTTATCCACCCGAGGTAGCACACCACGAGGACGGCTCCCTCGGCGCGGCTCACACGGTACCGGCTCCGCATGAACGGCAGCAAGAGGAGCAGCAGGCCGATCATGATCGGGATCTTGATGAACGTGGTGTCCCACGAGATGCCCTCGATCGGCCGGATCGTCGCCGCCACTCCCAGGACGAACGACGTGTTGAAAAAGACGCTCCCGACGGCGTTGCCGACGGCAATGTCGCCCTCGCCGTGCCGCGCGGCAATGATGCTCGTCGCCAGTTCCGGCACGGTCGTCAGGCTTGCCACGAGCGTTGCCCCGATCACGAGGTTCGTGATGTGATACGCCTCGGCAACCCCCGTGGCGCCCCGGACCAGGAGGTACCCGCCGGCCGCGAGCACGACGACCGCCGCCGCGACCTTCAGGACGCTTCGGACCGGCGAGGCGGCCGCGCCCTCGACGCCCTGCGGCAGCGGCACCGCCGCGGTGTCCTTGGCCGTCCTGATCATATAGACGACGAACGCGACCAGCGTGAGGATCAGCACCGCGCCTTCCCAGCGGGCGATCGCGCCGCCCATGCAGAAAACGAACAGGAGGACTTGCAGGGCGATTGTGATCGGCACGTCCCGCCGCCACGTCGTGTGCTCGACCAGGAGCGGCCTGACGAGGGCGCTCGCGCCGATGATCAGGCCGAGGTTCGCCACGTTCGCGCCGATCACGTTGCCGAGGGCCAACTGGACAATCGCCGCCTCGGACTGGGCGATGGACTTAAGGGCCGAGATGATGCCGACGACCAGTTCCGGCGCGCTCGTCGCAAACGCCACCACCGTCAGGCCGATCACGATCGGCCGGATCCGCATCCGCCGCGCCACGAGCGCCGACCCCGTCACCAGCCATTCCGCGCCAAAGTAGAGCATCGGCGCCGACGCGAGGATCAAAAGGACGTTCACCGCCAGAGCCGTCCCGCCCATGGAGTTCTCCCGGGTGCGACCGGCCCGTACTGTACGTTCGGACGCGTGGCCCGGTCAAGCGGAATGGGAGCCATCAACGCCCCGGCACGGCGCTGCCGGGGGCGTAGCGCCAGGGCACTTAAACGCCGCCCCGTGGCCGTTGGCGCAGGCCGGCGCCCCTGATATAATCCTGGCACATGACCCCACCGCGGATCTTCGTCAGCGCCGGCGACGTCTCGGGCGACGTACACGGGGCGAACCTCATCCGGGCCATCCTGGCCGCGCGGCCTGACGCCCAGATCGCCGGCCTGGGCGGCCCGCGCATGGCGGAGGCAGGGGCGCGGCTGCTGGCCGACACGTCCTGGTTCGGCATCATCGGCGTCGGCCCGCTCCTGGGTTCCTTCTGGCGATACGCCCACCTCCTCGGCCGCGCCGACCGGTTCCTTGCCACGTGGCGGCCCGACGTCGCCGTAACGATCGATTGCCCGGGCTTCCACTTCCTCCTGGGCAGCCGGCTGCGTGCCCGGCGCATCCCGACGCTCTGGTACATCCCGCCGCAACTCTGGGCGTGGGCCCCGTGGCGGGTGCGGAAACTCGCGCGGCGGTTCACGCGGGTCGCCTGCGTCCTGCCGCACGAGGAAGAGTTCTTCCGCGAGGCGGGCGTGCCCGTCCGGTTTGTCGGCCACCCGGTCATTGACCATCTGCGGGGCCTGGCGCTCGACGAGGGGTTCATCGCGTCGCTTCGCGCGCGGCCGGGCGAGCGGCTGGTCGCCCTCATGCCCGGCAGCCGGCGGCAGGAGGTCGGGCCGATCCTTGCGCGGCAACTGGCGGCAGCGCGGGCGATTCTTGCGCGCCACAAGGATTGCCGCTTCGTCGTGCCGCTGGCCGAGCCGCGCCACCGCGCCTGGGACGAGCCGGCCGTCGCCGCGTCCGGCCTGCCCGTGCGGATCGTCGTCGGCAAGACGCACGAGGTCGAGCGGGCGGCCGACCTGGCGCTCGTGGCCTCGGGCACCGCGACGCTTGAACTCGCGTTCTATGGGACGCCGATGGCCGTCTTCTACAATGTGACGTGGACCCAGTGGCACCTCGTGGGCCGGTGGCTGGTGCGGACGCCGTACCTCAGCCTGCCGAACGCGCTGGCCGGGCGGCGGATCGTTCCGGAGTTCATTCGCCAGCGGCCGCTCGGTCCGGCTGAGATGGCCGAGGTCATGCGGCTGCTGGAGGACGAGGGCGCCCGCCGCGAGGTCCGAGACGCGCTGGCGGCCGTTCGCCACAGGATCGAGCGGAGCGGGTCGAGCCGCAGCGCCGCCCGCGAGGTCCTCGGCCTGATCGGCATGCCGATTCCGTCCCCGCCGCGCTGGCGGCCGACGTTTGCCATGTAAACCGGCAATACGATATTCGGAGGCACGCGCCGCGCAAGCGCGGCGGCGAAACGTTTTTCAGTTGGCGCGCCGCCCGCTTCTGCTCGGCAGCACGTCACCCGCCGCTTCCGCGGCGGGCTCGCTGTTCCGGATTCTTACGGCCGTGCGACGCCCTGGATGTGGGCTTTGACCTCGCCGATCTTGGACTTCAGGGCTCGCTCGTAGGGGATTCTCACGTCGATGAGTTTTTCGCCCGGCGCGACCGTCCTGAACAGTTCGCCGCGCGTCGCCGAGAGGATCGCGCCGGCGGTGTCATAGATGACGGCGTCAATTTCGATCTTAGCGACGGGCGTCGGCCCAGCGTTGCCGACGTCCAGCCGCAGGTTGCCGGTGGTGGCGAACTCGCCGCGATCCGCCTCGTGCCAGATGACATCGGGGATGACGAGTTTGGCTTCGAGTTGCGGCACGGCCGCAGGGTCGATCCGGTAGTTCGGGCCGCCCCAGTTTCTCGCCCGGACGCCCGCGGCGTGGTTCCATACGGCGACGTAGACCGCGTTCTCGCCGGGGTCGAGGCGGCGGATGAGGGCGGTGGCCTTGCCGATGGGCGCGCCCGCATCGTCAAATCCGGCCGCCTCGATCTCGAGGCCGCGGACCGCTTGGGGCGTGTTGTTCACCGCTCTCCCAACGATATACGTTGCTGTATCGCCCTGGTAACCGTCGAACACCTTGTCCAGCATCACTTGGACGTCGGGCGCCGCCTCCGGCGCGGGCGCGGGCGTCGGGGGCGCCGCCTCCGGCGCGGGCGCGGGCGCCGGCATCGGGGGCGCCGCCTCCGGCGCGGGCAAACGCCCCGGCACTGCGGTGCCGGGGGCAGGCGCCGCGGGCGCCGCCTCCGGCGCGGGCAAACGCCCCGGCACTGCGGTGCCGGGGGCAGGAGCGGTGGGCTGCGGCCGCACGTCCGCCGGCCCCTCCTCATCCGCACCCGGCCGCGCTAGCACCGCCAGCCCGATCACGAGGCCGAGCGCCGCAACGCCGAGGACCGCCGCCCACGCGATGGCCAGGCCCTTGCTGCGAACGCCGCCGCGAGCCAGGACGACGTGCCGGTGGCTCGACGCCGTGACGGGCGGCTTGGCCGCGGCCGCCGCCTCGCCCAGCGCCTCGACGGCCGTCCGCGCAAACTCCGTCGGCTTCTCGATGACCACGATCACCTTGCAGTGGGGGCACCGGACCTTGCGGCCTAACTGGTCCGGCCGCAACTTGAACCCCTTGCCGCAAAAACCGCAGTGCACGCTGACAGGCTCTTGAGTCTCCGACATGGGCTCCTCCATAAGCAATTACGAACGGCGCACGGCTTTTCGCGGCGCGTGCAGGCTCGACGGCCGCTGCACCGCCAGCCTATAATGCGCCCATGGCACTTGCAACGCTCCACCCCTTGTCGGCGGCCGGCCTGCTCCTGACCGACTGGTGCCCCGCGGCGTGCCGCCACTGCTACGTCTCATGCGGCCCGGGCGGCCGGGCGTGGATGGCCCTGGAGGACGCCGAGGCGCACTTCTCGGCCCTGGCGCGCCTGAACGTCGCGGCCGAGGCGATCCACCTGGGCGGCGGCGAACCGTTCGGCGACTTCGAGCGCCTGCTGGCCGTCGTCCGGGCGGCGCGACGCGCAGGACTCGACGGTGTCGGATATGTCGAGACGTGCGGCTATTGGGCGACGTCCGAGGAAATCGTCCGCGACCGGCTCGGCGCGCTCGCCCAGGCCGGGATGCGGCAGATTTCGATCAGCGCCGACCCGTACCACCAGGAGTTCGTCCCGCCGGATCGCGTCCGGATTCTCTACGCGGCGGCGCGCGAGGCACTCGGGCCCGACGGGGTGCGGGCGCGGCGGTGGCGGTGGCTCAAGGCCTGTTGCACCACGAAAGCCGTGAGTGCCACTGGCGGCTTGTCCGCCAGTGCACGGGCGGGCAAGCCGCCCGTGGCACCCATCTTGGAGGAGGAGCCGCGCAACGTCTCGGCGCTGCCCGAAGCAGCCCGCTTGAAACTTTTTTGCGCGTTCCTCCGGCGGTACCCCGAGCGGATGACCGGTCGCGCGGCCCGCGACCTTGCGGCCCTCGTCGATCGCGTGCCGCTCGACGAGATCGCGCCCGGCCCGTGCTGCCAGCCACTTCTGGAGGGCTGCCACGTTCACGTCGGCCCGCAGGGGTGGGTCTACCCGGGGACGTGCGCCGGCATCGCCCTCGGCCGCGCAGGGCCCGGCCGGCCGCTGGACCGGCTGCTTCGGGAGTGGCGGGGCGAGGGGTCGCCGATCGTCGAGGCGCTGGCGCGCGGCGGGCCGCGCGCCTTGGCCGACGACGCCCGCGCCCATGGGTTCGAGCCCGACCCGCAAGGGTACGCCGGCAAGTGCCACCTGTGCTGGTCGGTCCGGACTTTCCTTGCGCGTGCGGGCGCTGGCGGCGAAGAACTCCAGCCCGAGGCGGTCTACGCGGGGTGAACGGCGCGGCACGGCGGCGCCATCAACGCCCCGGCACAGCGGTGCCGGGGACCGGCGCGGCCGGTCCGTTCAGCCGGCCCTGGCGGCGCACGCGGTGTCCTGGAAGACGTCGAAGAGGTGGTCGAGGCGCGTCGTTTCGAGGATTTCGCGGACGCGGCCCTTCGGAGCGGCGAGCCGCACAAAACCGCCCCTGCCCCGGGCCTTCAGGTAGGCCGTGATCAGGACCCCGAGGGCGTCGGACCCGATGAAATCGGTTCTCGCGAGGTCGCAGACGATGCGGGTCGACCCCGACTCGATCGTGCCGAGGAGCGTGTCGCGCAGCATCGCCGAGGCGCCCACGTCGGCCGATCCGGCAATGGCGACTACCTGGCACGGCCCTTCGCGGCGGACTTCGATTTCCATAGTGCCCCTCCCTTAACGCCTCTCGGGCACTGAAACGGGCGCCTGCCCGGTCCCGGACGTGAGCCTTGCTGACCTGCCGCGCTGCCCCTGCGGGCTGCGCACGTTCCCGGTCGGACCGCCTAGCGATCGCGGTACTTGACCATGAGCACTTCGTTGCCGGACGGGGAGTAAGCCACTTTGTCCATGTAGGATCGCATGAGCATGATGCCCCGGCCGCAGGGCCGCTGGAGGTTCTCGTCGCGCGTCGGGTCGGGGACGCCGTTGGGACGGAACCCGGGGCCCTCGTCGGTGACGCGGATCTCGACGCACTCCTCGCTGGCGCGGTAGGCCAGGCGGACTGAGCGCCTCGGGTCCATCCGGTTGCCGTGCTTCATGGCGTTGACGAGGGCCTCTTCGAAGGCCAGGCGGACGGCAAAGCGGTGGTCGTCGTTGTAGCCGAGGCCGGCCAGGAGCGCCAGGATCTCGCGTTCGCTCGCCCGGATGACGCCCAGGTTGGTCGGGAGAACCTTCTCGATCCAAGGCGCGCGGCTATCGGTTTCGGGCGAGCGTCCCGGCACGTCAGCCCTCCGCACCTCGGCCCGGCGAGAAACTGGCCAGCGCGTCCTGTTCGCGATCGTAGATCTTGAACACTTTGTCCAGGCGGGTGATGGAAAAGACCTCGTAGATTCGCGGGTCAATATCCGCCAGCCTCAGTTCGCCCCCGGTTTCCGCAAGGGCCTTGTGGGCCTGGATGAGTTTGCCGAGCGCCTGCGACGTCAGGTGTCCGACCCCGAGAAAACTCAGGACCGCCCGTTGAGCGGGCACTTCGGCGACGCTATCGAGGGCGCGGCCGAGGGCCTCGACCTGGTCGTCGGTGATGATGGCCTCCGTGCGGATGCGGACGAGTTTAATGCCCTGGAAATCCGTCACGTGGGCGAGATCGCCTCCGAGCATGGCTCTCCTTCCGCGTCAAGGGCTACCGGAAAATCCTAGGCCGCCCTGAGCCGAGTGTCAATGCTTTTCCGGCCTGCGGCGGGGGCCGGGTGTGACTGCGGACTCCGGCAGGGCAGAATGTAGGGTGCGTGCTTGGCACGCACGCCACCGCTCGAAACATGGGGTGCGTGCGGAGCACGCACCCTACGTTGCCCCGCTTTTGCATCAAGCCGCCTCCGGTCGCATAAGGAGGCGGTACAACAGGGTGCGTGCTTGGCACGCACGCGACCGCTCGAAACATGGGGTGCGTGCGGAGCACGCACCCTACGTTGCCCCGCCTGCCGCCACGTAGAAGCGTCCTCATCGCGCGGCCCAGGCCCGAAGCACGAGCGCCACGACGGCCAGTGCCGCAAGGTACGGCCACAGGTCGCGGTACAATGCCCGGCTGCTCGCCGCGATGGCCTTTCGGATCGCCGCAGCGGCGGCCTCGGAATCGTTGCGCATCGGGCCGGCCTGGAACGATTCGTTCGAGCCGATGAACGACACGCCCAGCCGCGCCCCCGCCTCGCCTTCGTCCTTCGCAGCCGCGGCTGCGCCGCTGCCGCTCTCTGCTTCGCCCTGCGTAGCGGGCTTCGCAGAGCGAGGGCGGAGAACGGAGTAGAAGCCCGGCTCGGCCGGCGCGAGGCCTTCGCCGCCGGGAACCGGCGAGTACGGCCGACAGGTCGTGTGGACGGGCGGCGCGCGGCCTGAAGGCACGAGCCATTCGAGCGCCCGCGACCAGAAGACCGGGAACCCCGCGAGCGTCGGCCAATCGGAGGCCTGGCGATCGAGCGGAAAGAGGACCGCGAGGCGCTTCGCCCCGCCCTCGGTCCAGGTGACGATGAGCGGCGCCTCGCGCGTCCCCACCAGGGGCCTCACGTCGGCACCCAGTTCGTAGCGGTGCACAGGGCTGATGTCCGGCGGGGCCAGGTAGAACGCGTCGGCGAGCGGATGGTCTGCGGCAACTTGCCACTCGGCCGCAACGGTCTCGTCGGTCGGCTTCAGGCGGCCGGGGATTTCGGGCGGTGTGACGAGCGCGGCCGGGCCCGTCCAGTCGGTCGGAATCGGCGCCGATGCAGCGACCACGAGGTCGGCCGACGCCAGCGGTTCCTGGCCGCCGCCGGACGCCTCGAACATGCGGACGCCTTCAGCGGCCGCCAGCGCGCGGCGGACATACAGGCCGGGGTCGCCCACGAGCAGCGCACGCACTTGCCGCGCTCGCTCCAACACCAGGTACGCCGCGTTGTCCGCCGGGAATCCGTCGGGCTCGCCCTGGAGGGTGACGCGTAGTTCGTCGGGCGGGTCGCCGGGCATCGCCAGGACGCGCGAGGCGGTCTTAGAGGGCTCGATGAAACCGGGCACCTCGGCCAGGGCGCGGCCGTCGCCTTCAACCCGGAGGGCGAATGCCCCGGGGGCGTCCGCGGCGGCCTCAGCAGACACAAGGAGCCACCACCGGCCGCCCTCGATCCGCGTGGCTGCACGCACCAGGCCCGCGTTGCGCGATGCGGCGCCACAGGCGAAAATGTAGACGTTCGGCGGGAGCGGCACGCCGGGCGGAACGTCGGTCACGACGAGGACCGGGCGGTCGGGCTGGCGGGCGGCCTCGCCGATCGCCTCGGGCCAGACGTCGCCCGCGGCGAGGATCGGCCGCCAGCCGTCGAACTCAAGGGCGCGGACCGCCGCCAGCGTAGCGACGGCCGGTGCGCCGTCCATGGCGTCGGCCGGCACGCCCACGACGCGCACCGGCGCCCCCACCGCTTCGTCGGCGACCGGAAGCATGTCTGCGGCAAGCCTGTATCGGGGCAGGTTCGCGCCGCCGGCCGCGAGCATGCCGGCCGTGCGATCCACGAGAACGGTTGCGACGGGCTGCGCCGGGGCCGAAGTGTGAAGCGCCGGCCGCGCACAGACCAGCACCAGGAGGAGGACAAGCGCCGCGTCAAGCCAGAGGAGCGGGCTCTTCAGGCGCACGCGGGCCGACGGGCGGCCGGCCGGCCCCGCGCCGAGCGCGCGGCGCCACAGCATGAGCGATCCAACCACGACACGCCGGCCGCGCGGCGCCAAGAGGCCCCACAGAAAGACCGCCGGCACCAGCAGGAGGCCCGGCAACCACCACGGGGCCAGGAATTCCATTGGCCTTGCGCTACCTCCCGCCTTCCAGTGCGAAGTGCGGAGTGCGGAGTGCGGAGTGAAAAGAAACGGCGCCGCCGGCGCTGCTGTGCCGTTTACTCGGCACTCCGAACTCCGCATTCCGCACTATCACAGCGCGTCCTCTTCCGGCATCACGCGAACCACCTTCGACAGGAGCAGGTAATTCTTGCCGCGATACTCGGTGATCAGCCCGGAGACGCGCCACCGGGCGTAGAGTTTGCCCAGGTCGGTCACGCCCTCCAGGTACTGGCGCAACGAGTTTTCCAGGAGCCGCATCGGCGGATCGCCCGAGTCGAAGACGAAGACCGTCCGGCCGTCGTCGTCAATGGCGATCCGGCCTTCGCGGTTGAACAGGCGCTTGTCCTCCTGAAGGGTGAGCAACTGGGGCTCGCCTGCGGCGCGCGGCATGCCGGGCCTGAACGGGTCCTCGCCCACGGGGGGGATCGGCGGAATCGCCACCTCCGGCATGGGAGGCGGCGGAACCACGGCCGGCGCGGGGGCAGAAGGCGCTGCGGCGGGCGCGGGCGCAGCGGCCGGCACAGCGGAGGCTACCGGCGCAGCAGGGGCTGCGGTGGGCGCGGTAGATGCCCCCCCGGGCGCAGCCGGGGGACGTTCATCCGGGGCCGCCAGGGCCCATCCTGCGGCGATCGCCAGGACCGCCACCGCCACAAACATAACGTGTTTCATGGCCTGTCTCCCATCGCCCCGCCCGCACATCTTGCGCACCCATTGTGCGCGCCGAGGGCCGAAAAAGCCAGTGCCGGTTTTCGGCGCGGCCGGTCAGCGCCGCTCCAGCCGGTCGAGGCGCTTGTCCATGTCATTCAGACGCCTGTCCACGTCATCGAGTTGCCGCTGGATGCGGTCGAGCCGCTCGAGGATGCGGCCGACGTCCTTACCGACGTCATATGGCCTCGGCTCTTCGGCAGGCGGCGCCTCTTCCGGACGCCCGGGGGCGATCCGCTCGCGCTCCCGCTCGGCCCAGTCGCGCATGCGGTTCATATAGTCCTTCAACTCCGGCTGGATGCGGCCCCAATACTCGCCGAAGTTCGGCATGCTGCGGTAGAGGTCCTCCGGCAGTTCGCGGAGGCGGAATGCATCCTTCGGCTGCTCGGGCCGACTGCCGAGCGTTACGGTCGCCGTGCGGCGCTTGCCCATGCGGTAGTATGTCAACTGGACCTGGTCGCCGGGCTTGTGGCTGCGGATGATCTTGACAAACGCCTCGGGCGTGTCGACCTCTTTGCCGTCGACGGCCGTGACAACGTCGCCGGGCATGAGGTCGGCCCGCGCAGCCGGGCTGTCGTCAATGAGCGTGTTGATGAGGACGCCCTTGTCGGTGCCGGCGATCTGGTCCATGCCCTCGGGGACGGCGGCCGCGACGACGCCCAGGAACGCCCCGCCGCGCGCCGGCTCGGCCGCAGCCTCCGGCTGGACCTCGCGGCCGTTGATGAAGACGCGGACCTGTCCGTCCGGGCCGGCCCGGGTCTCCATGCGGATCGCGCTACTGGAGGACGCGCTGCCGGAGCCGTCGTCCGACCGGACGGCGGCCGCCGCGACCGCCAGGACCGCCAGGACCGCCATCGGCAGAATCCATCGATTCGGTTTTGCGCTCATCGTAGGCTCCTTTCGACTCTGCGGGTGCCACCGCTCGGCGCCGGGCCCCCCCTGATCGTGGCGCCGGGCGCCGAAGCCGGCGCCACTAGACCATGATACCGCGGCGGCGGGCCGGGTGAAAATGCTTTTGAATTGGCCCCGACCGGTCCGCCGCTTATAATCCCGCCTTCGGCTTGTACGATACAAGGACGCGCTCGCGTGGCGACTCCGAAACCCGTCCGCATCATCGTCAACCCGCTGTCCGGATTGGGCCAGCACCGCTGGTTTCTGGAGAACCTCGTCGCCCAACTGGAGATTCGCCGGTTCCCGGTGGAGGTGCAGCGGATTGCCGGCCCGGGCGACGGCCGGCGCCTGGCCGCCGCCACCCCCGACGCGACCACGTGCCTGGTCAGCATCGGCGGCGACGGCACCCATCGCGAGATCCTCTCCGGCCTGATGGGCCGGCAGGTGCCCGTGTGCATCGTCCCCTCGGGCACCGAGAACGTCCTGGCCAAGACGTTCGGTCTCGTCGGGACCGTCAAGGAGACGGTCAACCTGATCCTCGCCGGCCGCACGGTCGAACTCGACATCGGCATGGCGGGCCTGAAACCGTTCGTCATGTTCTCGAGCATCGGCTATGCCGCCGCCGTCACGCGGATCGTCCACACGAAGCGCCGCGGCCCCCATTACCGCGACAGTTACTACAGCACCATCGGCCGGCTCTGGTGGACGTACCGGTTTCCGCGCCTCAACGTGGCGGTGGACGGCCGGCCCGTCGCCGAAGGCGCCGGCCTGGTCCTCGTGGCCAACACGCCGCTCTATGCCGACCGCATGCGCGTCTGCCCGCACGCCGTGGCCGACGACGGGCTTCTCGACGTCGCCTGTTTCCCCACGCGCACCCAATGGGAACTGCTCGGCCATTTTCTCCGCGTCAAGTTGAGGAACCACCTGGAGGACCGCGGCGTGAAGTACGTGCGCGGCAAGCGAATCGAAGTGACTTCGGCCGACCGCGATGTGGACATCGAGGCCGACGGCGACTGGATCACCACGACCCCGATGATCTATACCCTCCGGCCGCGCGCCGTGCGGATGTTGGTCAGGCCGGAGGTACGGCAACAACAACGCCCCACGGCGGCGCCCGTGGGGGTCCCGTAGAGGAGACTGAAATGACCGCGCGAACGGCCGATGTCGGCGGGCTGAAGATTTCGAGCGACCGGCTCTTCCTCATCGCCGGACCCTGCGTCATCGAGTCCGAGGACCTCTGCCTCCGCGTCGCCGAGCACCTGGCGGCCGCCGCTGCGCGCCTCGGCATTCCCTACATCTTCAAGGCCTCCTACGACAAGGCCAACCGGACGAGCGGCGAATCGTTTCGCGGCCCGGGGCTGCGGGAGGGCCTCCAGGTCCTCGCCCGCGTCCGCGACAAGGTCGGCGTGCCGGTCCTTTCGGACGTCCACTCGCCGGCCGAGGCCGAGGCCGCCGGGCCCGTCCTCGACTGCCTCCAGGTGCCCGCGTTCCTTTGCCGCCAGACCGACCTCGTGGCCGCTGCCGCCCGATGCGGCAAGGCCGTCAACCTCAAGAAGGGCCAGTTCCTCGCCCCGTGGGACATGCGGCACGTCGTCGCCAAGGCCGCCGACGCCGGGGCCGCGAACATCCTGGTGACGGAGCGCGGCACGACGTTCGGATACAACCGGCTGGTGGCCGACCTGGCGGGCCTGGCCGACCTGGCGGCGCTCGGCCATCCGGTCGTCTTCGACGCGACGCACAGCGTCCAGCAGCCGGGCGGGCTGGGGCGGGCCACCGGGGGCTCCCGCGCGACGGCGGCCGTGCTGGCCCGCGCCGCCGTGGCCGCAGGGGCCGACGGCCTTTCCATCGAGGTCCACCCGGACCCGGACCGGGCGCTTTCGGACGGCCCGAACTCCATCGCCCTGGCTGAGGCCGGGCGACTGATCGAAACGTGTTTGAAGATCCGCGACGCGATCCGGCGCGACTGAACGGGCGCGTCGTCGGTTCGAGCGGCGGGCGGCAGCCCGCCGCAACGTCGCGCCGGGGCAAAACGATCACGCGCCGCGCAACCGCCGAGGAGGCCGAACGATGATCCACGCCCTCTACATGCCGACCAAGGGCGACAAGCCCACGGCCGTCACCGATACCGACGAGGTCGTCGCCCTCTGGAAAAAGCGCGAGGGGCTCCTCTGGATCGACCTGGACGACCCGACCGAGGAGGAGACCGACCTCCTCGCGAGCGCCTTCGCCCTCCACCCCCTCGCCATCCAGGCCTGCCGCGAGGTCACCAGCCAGCCCCTCGTCCACAACTACGACGAGTACCTGTTCCTGGTGATCCACGCGGTCAACTTCGAGGCGTCCAACTCGGCGGTGGCCACGCTCGAACTGGACGTCTTCTGGGGTCCGCACTTCGTCCTCACGTTCCACCGCGACCCGATCCGGGGGGTCCAGGAGGTGCGGAAACAGTGCGGCACGGCGGGGTCGGCGCTGATGGCGCGCGGCTCGGACTTCCTGCTCTATGCCATGGTGGACCGCATCATCGACAACTTCACGCCGACGCTCGAACGGATGGAGGACCTCATCGGGGAGTGCGAGAAGCAGATGTTCCGGCAGCCTTCCAACGCCATCCTCCAGCGGCTGATGGACCTGAGGCGGTCGGCCGCCTACCTCCTGCGCGTCGCCACGGCCCAGCGCGACGTCGTCGGGCGGATCGCGCGCGGCGAGTTCCCCCAGGTCGCCAAGCAGGCCGTCGCCTACTGGCGCAACGCCTTCGACCACCTCGTCCGCATGGCCCAGGCCGTCGATACCCAGCGCGACCTCATCGCCTCAGCCAGAGACGCGTACCTCTCGGTCGTGTCGAACCGCATGAACGAGGTCATGAAGGTCCTGACGGTCATCGCCACCATCTTCATCCCGATCACGTTCATCGCGGGCCTGTACGGGATGAATTTCGACACCAAGGCATCCCCCTGGAACATGCCCGAACTGGAATGGGTCTGGGGATACCCGGCGTGCCTCGCCCTGATGGCCGCGGTCGCCGGCGCGATGCTCCTGTACTTCAAGCGGAAGCGCTGGTTCTAGCGAGGGGCTGCGCCCCTTAACGCCCCATGACTGCGCTCATGGGGGCCGGCGCAACACGCCCGCCGGCGCCTCCGGCGCTTACGTGCCGTTTACTCCGCACTCCGCACTTCTTCTCTTTGCTACGTCATCCGCAGCGGCTTCAGGCCCTCTCGCGCTCGCATCCGATTCGCCGCCTGCCAGAGGTCCGAGTCCAGCGAGAGGAACTTCACCAGCGACGCCGTCGAGACGCCCATCCCCCCCGCCGCCTCCGCCACGCCCCCCTTGGCTGCATCGAGACGGTCGAGGACCTGCGCCGCCGCGATGAGATAGGCGTCGGACCGTTGGCTGACGCGCGGCCAGTGCGGGTCGGCGATGGTCTCGGCAAGCGCCCCCGCGGGTGGGACTGTTCGAGCGGCGGGCGGGACTGTTCGAGCGGCGGGCGGGACTATTCGAGCGGCGGGCGGAAGTTTACCCGCCGTGGCGGGCCCGCCGTAGCGCCCAGCCACGGCGACCTCCCGGTCGCCGCTCGTGTCGCCGCTCGATGAGCCCTGCCCCGCCCGGACTTCAAGGGCGATGGCCTTGCGGAGGCGGTTGACGGCGTGGCGGCGGTTCTCGTGCTGGCTCCGCCGCTCGGTCGCCGTGACCACGACGCCCGTCGGCCGGTGCGTCAGGCGCACGGCCGACTCGGTCTTGTTGCGATGCTGGCCGCCCGGCCCGCTTGCCCGGTACGTCTCGACGCTGCACTCGGCCAGGAGTTTGTCGTCGGGCAACACCAGGTACGCATCGCGCCGATCGGCGGGCGAACCGTCGTTCATCGCCGGGTGCCTCCTTGCCGGGGCCGAGCAGATGGCCTACTATAGTGCCTGTGTATCGGCGAGGCAATTCATGAACGCCCACACCCTCGAGCGGCTCGAGTTCGCGAAGGTCCTCGACCGGATCGCCGCGCTGGCGATGCTGTCGCTCGGGGCCGACGCCGCCCGCGCCCTTCAGCCCGAGACCGACCTCGAAATCATCAAGACGCGGTCCGAGCGGATCGCCGAGGGTGCCGCGCTCCTCGCCTCAGGCCACGACTTCCCCGTCGAGCGGTTCGACGACCCGACCGACCTCCTCCAGCGGGCCGCCATCGAGGACGCCATGCTCTCAGGCCCGGAACTCCGGACCGTTGCCACCATCCTCCGGAACGCCGAGGACTTCCAGAAGGCGTTCAAGCGGCTCCGCGACACCGGCCCGTCGCTCTGGAAACTTGTGTTCGACCTTGATGCCGAACCCGACCTCCGGCGCGAAATCGAAGGATCAATCGAACCCGACGGATCGGTCGCCGATCACGCCTCGGCGGAACTCGCCCGCATCCGCGGCGAGATGCGCCGCCTGGAAGACCGCATCCGCGCGCGCCTCGAAGCCATGCTCCGCAGCACCGACCTCAAGCCCTACCTCACCGGCGATTACGTCACCCAGCGGAGCAACCGCAACGTCATTCCCGTCTCGGCCGTCCAGGCCGGCCAGGTGCCCGGCATCATCCACGACCGCTCCGACTCCGGCGCCACCGTCTTCGTCGAGCCCGAAGCCGTCGTCGTCATGGGCAACGACCTGCGGTCCCTCGCGGCCGACGAGCAGCGCGAAGTCCGCCGCATCCTTCGCGACCTGACAGCCCGCGTCCGCGACCACATCTTCGGCCTTCGCCGCACGGTCCAGACGCTGGTCCAACTGGACCTCGTGCGCGCGGCAGCCCGCCACGCGCGGGCCCACCGCATGGTCCGGCCGGCGTTCGAGGCCGACGGTCGGCTCGAGATCGTCGCCGGCCGCCACCCGATCCTCGAAGACTCGCTGGCCGCATCGGGCGGGGCGGTCGTCCCGCTCGACTTTGCGATGGGCGGGCCGCTGCGGACCATCGCCATCACCGGCGCGAACGCCGGCGGCAAGACCGTCAGCCTGAAGACGATCGGCCTCTTGGCGCTCCTGGCCCACGCGGGCCTGCTCGTCCCGGCCGATGAGGGCACGACGTTCCCGGCGCTCGACGACGTCCTCGTGGACATCGGCGACGAACAGAGCATCGAGGCCAACCTCTCGACCTTTTCCGGCCACATCCAGCACGTCCGCGAGATCCTCGCCGCCGCCGGGCCCAGGACGCTCGTCCTGCTGGACGAGGTCGGCGCGGGCACCGACCCGGTCGAGGGCGGGGCGCTGGCCTGCGCGGTCCTTGCGGCCCTGGCGCGACGCGGCGCGATGGCCGTCGTCACGACCCACCTTTCGCAGGTCAAGGGGTTCGTCCACGAGCACGAGGGGATGGAGAACGCCGCCGTCGAGTTCGACCCCGAGACGCTCCAGCCGACGTACCGGCTGGCGATCGGCCGGCCGGGGGCGAGCCACGCCCTCTCGATCGCCGCCCGCTTCGGCCTGCCGAAGGACGTGCTCCAGGAGGCCCAGAGCCTCGTTGATTCCGACGCCATCGAGATGGAAGGCCTCCTTGCGCGCCTGACGGCGTCGCTCCGCAAGGCCGAGGCCGACGCCGCCACCGCCCAGCGCCAGCGCGAGGAGGCCGAGGAGGCTCGCCGGCAACTCGCCAAGAGCCTCGAAGAGGTCAAGCGCGAACGCAAGGAAGCCCTTCGGAAGGCGGCCGAGGAGGCGCGCGGCCTGGTCGAAAACACCCGCCGCGAGATGGAGCGCGCCCTGGAAGAAGCGCGCCGTGCAGGCGCCGGCGCCGACGAGACCCGCCATCTCCGCCACGAGGTCGAGACCCGCCGCACCGCCCTCAAGAAGAAGGCCGAGGAACTCGCGCCGCGGGCGCGCCGCACGATCCCCCTGGAGCGGCTCGAAGAGGGCCGCCGCGTCTGGATCGAGCCGATGAAACGCGACGGCATCGTCAGCCGCGTGGACGCCAAGCACGGGAAAGTGACCGTGGACGCGGGCGGCCTTTCGATCGAGGTCGCTCCGTCGGCCGTCCGCGAACCCGACGAATCGGCCGCGCCCGAGGCGCACGGCAAGTCGCGCGAGCCGACCGCGGGAGCGGTCGGGAATGTCCACATCATCCATTCCCCGGGCGTCGTCCCGCCGGAACTCAGCCTCCGCGGCCAGCGGGCCGACGAGGCTCGCCGACATCTCGAGACCTACCTGCACCAGGCCTGCCTGGCGGGCCTGACGACCGTCCGCATCATCCACGGCCATGGGACGGGCGCCCTCGCCCAGATGACCCGCGAGTTCCTGGCCGATTACCCGCTGGTCGAGTCGTTCCGCTGGGGCGAGCGCGGCGAAGGCGGGCGCGGCGTGACGATCGTCACGCTCGCGTGAACCCGGAAACCGGAACCCGAAACGTTTCGCCGCCGCGCGGCGCTTGTCATCCTGAGCGGAGCGAAGGATCTCGCAGAGGGCCGATGGACGGAAAGAGAGCGAGAGACGATCGGACGGGTGCGACGTGCGGCGCACCATGATTCAACAGGTGCAGCAGGGACATCTTTCGGCGCTTCCGCGAGGTCCTTCGGCCCTGCGGGCCTCAGGATGACAAAAGATGCGCCGCGGCGCCTGATACCACAATCCCCGGACACCCCACCCGTTGCCCGCCCCCGCCTGAATCATCTTGCATATCCCGCGGCCCGCGATGTACAGTATCTATATCTGGCATCGGGCATGGCGGTTGTCCTCATGGCCGTGGTCGAGCGCGGCCGGGCACGTCGAGGGCCGGCCGGACGCGCTCGTGAAGGACAACCCGCTGGCCGAGGAGATCGGCGACTAGCGGCGGTGGCTGATCGAGCCGGAGGATGAGACGACTCTCGAGACGCTGCGGCGCTGCGGCCGCACGGGCCGGCCGTGGGGCGGACCGCGGTTCCTGGATCGCCTCGAGTCGCTCCTGGGCCGGCAGGTCCGCAAGGGTAAACCCGGCCCAAAACCGGAGAAGGACCGGAGGAATTAAGTATCGTGATATTATAAACCGTGCCCTGGATGGCCGCCTGGTGCGGCCCCTTGCCACAGGGGTTAGAATGGGGTTGCCTTTGAACCCTCTAACGCCCTGTGGGCAAGGAGCACGACATGTATTACATCGGCATGGACCTGCACAAGCAAGACCTGATGATGGCGGTGGAAGACGAGCGCGGGCCGGTCGGGCGTCCGCGTCGGATCGCCTGCCGCGACGTGGACGCCATTCGAGCGGCCGTCGAGCCATGGCGTCCGTTCCGGGCGGTGGTGGAGGCGTCGGCCGGTTACCGGTGGTTGTACGATCTGGTGTCGCCGCTGGGGGAGGTGGTCCTCGCGCATCCCTTGCGGTTGCGGGCGATCACGGCCGCGCGGGCGAAGACGGACAAGTTGGATGCGGCGCTGTTGGCCCGGCTGCTTCGGGCCAACCTGATCCCGGCGGCGTACGTGCCGCCGGCGCCGTACCAGCGGCTGCGGGACCTGACGCGCGGCCGGGCGCGGCTGTCGTACGGGGCGACGCTCGCCAAGAACCAGATGCACGCCCTCCTGGCTCGGGCGAACGTCCATCCGCCCCTCAAGACGCTCTTCGGGAAGCACGGCCGGCGGTACCTGGCGGGGCTGGACCTGGGCCTGTCGGGGAACCTCGCGCGGGACGAACTCCTGCGGCGGCTCGATCATTACGGCCGGGAGATCGCGACGCTCGATGCGCACCTGGAAGCCGTGGCGGGCCAGTTCCCGGAGTCCGAGGCGCTCGAGGTCCTGCACGGCATCGGACGCTACTCGGCCCTCTTGATCGTGGCGGAGATCGGCGAGCCGGAGCGCTTTCGGAACGCCCGTCAGGTCGGCGCCTACGCCGGGCTGACGGCGCGGGTGCACCAATCGGGCAAGACCGAGCATCGCGGCAGCATCTCGAAGCAGGGGTCGCGGTGGCTGCGGTGGATCCTGGTGCAGGCGGCGATCAAACTGGTGCGACGCGACGCGCGGCTGGCGAACTTCTACCAGCGGGTCCGCCGGCGCGCGGGCCGGAACGTCGCCCGGGTGGCCGTGGCGCGGAAGTTGGCGGGCATCTGTTGGGTGCGGCTGCGGACGTGGCAACGGGTCCGCGCCGCGTGATCGAAAGAAACGAGGGCATCGCGTGCACTTTGCGGTCGTTCAGGCCCGCTCCTGGGGACTGGCGACGGGGGCCGGCGACGGTTCCTGATGCGCCGCTAGCATGATTGGGCTGACGAGCGCGACCAATTTCATGCACGGTCCGAAGGGCTCATCGCGGACTCGGTGCGAATGGGTGTGTGCAAGGCACGCGAACCGTTTAAGACAACAGAGAAGGGTATTCAGAGAAAAAGCGAGGACCCCTGTGACTCGGCCCTTGACGGGCACGGTTTATGGGTGTCCCCAGAACCGCCCGTGTCCCCAGAACCGCCCCAGAACCGCCACGCCGCTTTGGCTCGAAGAAAAGGGGACATGCTACTTTTTTTCCTCCTTAAGCCCCGCATCAACCAAAAAGTAGCATGTCCCCTTTTCCGCGAGAGACCATCTCCCCCAACATTTCCCGTTCCTCTTCCGTCAGCGTCACGATATACTTCTTTTTCATGGCAGGCCTCCTTGCCTCGGGTAGGGTTACCCCATCGGCAAAGAGACCCCACGACATGCATCAATTCACGTGCGACGGAGCACTAGGCTTGATCGCACTGGTCGCTTGGGTGAGAATGCCTCCCTAGGCGCATGAACGAAGGAGTCGTCCATGGGAACACGTCGACGCACGTTGCTGACAGGGCCGCGTCTCTACACGATGACCGCTCTGGTGCTCGTCACTCTTTCCGTTTCGCTTCCAATCGGCCAATACTGTCTCCGCGCTGCGGACACCCGATCAAGAGATGATCTGCCGGGGAAGGTTGTTCACTCCTGGCTCGCCAACTCGTTCGCCACCGAGGCCGGGCACCAGTCGGTGCCGGTCAACGTGTGCGGCATCGGGGTGACGCCGGACGGGACCGTGTATTCGGCCGGGGTGTCCGAGGCGTTCGGCGGGGTCGCCTCCTACAAGAACGGAAAGTTCGTCACGAAGTACGACTACGACAGCGGTTGGGGGAGCAGTTCATCGGCGGTCGTGGCGGACGACAAGTTCGTCTACATCGGCACCGGGGCGGGCCTGTTCCGCACGCGCATCGGGGACGCGGCGTACAACAAAACGGCGATCCTGAAGGGCAATTTTCACGGCCTCGCGATCCGAGACGGCGAGTTGTACGTGAGCGATTACGACGCGGGGAAAGTGCGGGTATTGTCGACGGCGACGATGAAGGAACTGCGAGCCTTCGCCGCACTGCGGCCGGGCCCCCTCGCGGTCGGGGGCGACGGGCGGGTCTGGATAATCGAAGGCAAACAGGCCCAAGAGCCGTACCTGTCGTTCTACACCGGCGGGGCGAAGATTGTTTCCCGGTCCGCCACAGGCGAACAGGGACCGGAAGTCGTGGACTTCGAGAACCCGTGCGCGCTGGCCGTAGACACGCAGGGCCGGTTGCTCGTCGGCGGGCTGAGCAAACACTGCCAGGTCTGGATCTACGATGTCTCGGGGAACCCGAAGAAGGTAGATGCGTTCGGGACGGAAGGGGGCATTTTCTCCGGCAAACCGGGGGAGTACGCCCCGAAAAAGTTCCACTGGGTCCGCGGGCTGGGAACCGATCAAGCCGGAAACGTGTACGTCGCCTCCGTTTTTGGGACGTGGTACAACGTCTCGATCGAGGCCTACGACCCGTCGGGCAAGAGGCTCTGGGACGTCCATGGTCTGGGCAACTGGCTCGACACCGCGTGCACCGATCCGGACGACGAGAGTACCGTCTACACCAAGGAGAACGTCTTCAAGATGGACTGGACCAAGCCCGCCGGCGAGGAGCAGTCGCTGGCCGGGTTCACGGTGGACCGGTTCAGGTACCCCACCGACAGCCGCGTCACCGACGGCCACGGCCCGGGGCACCGCCTTGTGAACGGCGTCCGACGGATCGGCGGCAAGCCGTTCTTGTTCTGCGGCGCACAGGGCACCGGCAACCTGGAAATCTACAAGTTCGGCCAGGGCTTCGTCGCCGCGCCCTGCGGCTACGTCGCCGGCGCCTCAACGTGGCGTCCCACCGGCGGGAAGCGGTGGCCCGAGGACGCCGAAAGCTTCATCTGGACGGACACCAACAACGACGGTGTTGCCAACGCCGATGAGTTCGCCGACGCCAAGAAGGAACCGCGCTGGGGGTCGATGCACCTCGACGCCAAGGCCGGCATCTGGCAGTGCGCAGAGGAGACCATCTGGCACACCCCCTGCGAAGGTCTCGACAAAAACGGAAACCCCATCTATCGTCGGGCGTCCGAGGTGATCTACAAAAACCCGAAAGAGTTCCCGCACTCGCGCCTCCGCAGGATTTTCCATGTGGCTGGCGAAGACGCCCTCATCGCGGGCGGGGCACCCGAGTCAGAAGAGAATGTGTGCAGATTATTCGTCTGCTACGACAACTGGTCTGATGCGTCCAAGCGGAAGGTGCGGTGGTCGGTCAAAGTGCCTCTGGACGATAAGAAGTACACCCCCGAGATCAGTTACGGAGGCGGTGGAGTGCAGGCGATTTCCGCCTGCGGCAAATACCTCTTCGCGGCCTATGGGTTTGGCTACATCCGCGTTCACGCCCTCAAGGACGGTGGGTACGTTGGTACCCTCCGACCGGACATCAACGGTTTTGGAGGCAGCGGCGGGTGCGTCGATTCGGACAACGCGCTGAACGTGACCCTTCGCCAGAACGGGGAATACGTTCTATTCCTAGAGAATGCGGGGCGGAACCACGTGATGATGTTCCGCTGGCAGCCCCCCCGCGAGTAAGGCAAACCGCCGAACAAGGCGCTGCAGCAGACGGCGGGGCATGTAGGCTTCTCGTGACGTGTGGCTCATTCGGGAATTCGGGGGACACCGGAATTCGGGGGAATTCTGGGGACACCCATAAACCGTGCCCGTCAAGGGCCGAGTCACAGGGGTCCTCGCTTTTTCTCTGAATACCCTTCTCTGTTGTCTTAAACGGTTCGCGTGCCT
>Ga0315284_10001972_pt1 | contig 29431 bp, 33 predicted proteins | sample YL17G09_16_MG_FD_203696 | JGI IMG/M metagenome (GOLD analysis project Ga0315284, IMG submission 203696) | Sediment microbial communities from Yellowstone Lake, YNP, Wyoming, USA - YL17G09_16 | ecosystem: Environmental > Aquatic > Freshwater > Lake > Sediment | place: USA: Wyoming | collected...
CTCCCACATTATAACCGATACCTATGTATGCAATACGGGTAGCTGCAAATATACCAGGACTAGATCCCATAAATAACGAATTTGAACCGAATGTATGGATAAATGGATTTATTCCTTTATAAATAATTCCTAATGTTGATGTACTTGGTTCAACCGTAATGTTTGCATTCTTTTGTAATATCATATTCCCATAAAATGTTTTATCACCAATGATATCCTGTGTAGTTGTCGACAGTATTCCTGGACCAGTACTCCCTGCTACATGGAGTGTTAATATTCCGGAAGTGATATCTGCCGCATTTGGTGTCACGATATTCGATATTGGCCCAACCGTTAATGATGGTCCAGTTGGCCCGATTGGACCCTGACTACCACGTCCATTCGACCCTGGTGGTCCTTCTGCGCCTTGATTTCCGTTCATACCCTGTGGACCTTGAGGTCCTCGACCATCCAAACCCTGGTTTCCTTGAAATCCTTGTGAACCGTTACTACCTTGTGGACCTTGTGGACCTTGTTTGTCCGGTCCTTGACTGCCATTTACTCCCTGTAGTCCAAATGGTCCATATGATCCTTGTGACCCTTGACCATCCAATCCTTGGGCACCAGTCGAACCCTGTGTACCATTAGTACCAAATGATCCTTGTACACCCTGACTACCAAATCCAGGACTTCCTTGTGGACCTTGTGGGCCGTGGGGTCCTTGCTGACCTTGTGGACCCTGTATACTACTTCCATCAGGTCCTTGTGGCCCACGTATACCGTTTTCACCCCACATACCTTGCGATCCTTGAATCCCCGAACCATTGCTTCCTTGAGGACCATTTATTCCCTGTAGGCCTTGAGCACCTTGTATTCCTGAACCCTGACTTCCTTGAGGTCCTTGATTACCATCTACTCCATTATTTCCTTGGGGACCTTGTAAACCACTAATTCCTTGTGATCCTTGCGATCCATTGATTCCGTGTGGTCCTTGTGAACCTTGGATTCCTGTGCCATGGGTTCCTTGAACTCCTTGTAAACCATTGTTTCCTTGAGAACCCTGCGAACCTTGTATTCCAGTACCAACATTTCCTTGTGAACCTTGTGATCCATTGTTACCTTGTGGTCCTTGTGAGCCGTCGATTCCAGTACCATAATTTCCTTGCGATCCTTGGGATCCATCATTCCCGTGTGACCCTTGCGATCCTTGTACCCCTTTACCTTGATGTCCAGGTGATCCTTGTGGTCCATTATCTCCTTGTGGTCCTTGCATTCCATATGTTCCAGTACCTTGAGGTCCTTGTGTACCCTGCTGACCATTATTTCCTTGTGACCCGCGTTCACCTTGTGCTCCACTACCTTGGCTTCCTTGCGGACCTGATAAACCATTATTTCCATGTGGTCCTTGAGAACCCTGTATTGCAGTACCATAATTTCCTTGCGAACCTTGTGATCCATTATTTCCTTGAGGGCCATCAGAGCCTTGGACACCATTACCGTGTGGTCCTTGTGAACCATCCGGACCGTTTCTACCTTGTGGTCCTTGAGATCCTGGTATACCAGTACCATACAATCCTTGTGAACCCTGAATACCATTATTTCCCTGTGGACCCTGAGACCCATTTATTCCAGACCCTTGACTTCCCTGCGATCCCAGTGATCCATTGTTACCATGAGATCCCTGTGGACCACTAACTCCATTTCCTTGACTTCCTTGTGGACCTTGTATACCATTATTACCATGCGGACCCTGTGAACCATCTATTCCAGATCCATAAAGTCCTTGTGAACCCCGTATCCCATTATTACCATATGGACCTTGTACACCATACAATCCAGTTCCTTGTCTTCCTTGTGGACCCTGTGGTCCGTTATTACCAAGTTGTCCCTGTGGACCATATGTTCCAGACCCCTGACTACCTTGAGATCCTTGTATCCCATTGTTTCCTTGCGTACCTTGCGCCCCATATGTTCCAGATCCATCGACTCCTTGTGATCCCTGAGATCCATTATTACCTTGTGCACCCTGCGGTCCAGATGCATTGGGGCCTTGATGCCCACGTATTCCCTGTGCTCCGTCATTTCCTTGCGGTCCCTGTAATCCGTACATACCAGATCCCTGTGCACCTTGCGATCCTTGAGATCCCTCACCACGAGGTCCTTGGTTACCATGTAATCCAGATCCTTGACTCCCTTGCGATCCTTGATGACCATTTGGACCATACGATCCTTGAGATCCATTAATCCCAACTGGTCCTTGACTCCCTCGTAAACTAGGACCTTGACTACCCACAAGTCCTTGCAATCCATTTGATCCATCTGGTCCATATTGTCCTTGTGATCCAGCCCCCTGAGGACCGGATGCACCTTGTGACCCGATACCACGAGGTCCCTGTGTACCATAAATACTCGATCCTTGTGGTCCTTGTGGTCCTTGTGGACCATGTTTTGGTCGACAACTACAATTTTTATGTTTTTTTCGTAAACATTTGTTGCAATGTTCCATTTCTATATATTACCCACAGAATTTATGCAAAATATAGGTAATCGTTTGTGAAATAGATATTTTTTGTCATTATTCTGTTCCGGAATATATACAATCATAAATGTATGATCGTATACGGAGCATATAAAATATACCAGAACATACAATCCAGTTGTATTACCATCTGGATAGATATTATCGAGATAATATTTGTTTATCATGTTGAAAATATCTTTTTGGATATTGATGATAGATAGGTATGATGGATGTTTCTATGATATATATTACGGTAAACGCGACAGAATACTAAATATATTTGATAATGTTTTTTGTTATAAAAAGATATCATGATTAATCATTATATGTCCAAATTCAACAGATATATTCCAGAATCGACTCGAAAACAAATACTTGGTGATCAAAAATTTAGATGCGCAAACTCGCCTGATAGTAATATAAGATTCATCAATAACTTTAATTGTCCTAGATGGCAAATAAAAGGATTTGATAAAGGATTATTTATACAATCTAATTATGAATTAGATCATATAATTGAGGTTAGCCTTGGTGGATCCAATGATATTTCGAATTTACATTTTTATGTCCAGATTGTCACACGCAAAAAACTAAACGATGTAGAGCGCTAGTAGCAAAAACTAATAAAACACCCGAAGAGGAATGTTTAGTAGAAAATGTTCAAAAAGTACAGAAGAATAACCTTACACCAAAGAAAAAAAAAGAATTTAAATCACATAGTAAATCATCCATACCTACGATACATAAATACCAATGTAAAAACTGCCCATATTCAACTAATCATTCATCAAGTATGGATAACCATAAGAATAGAGTTTACCCATGTTCGATACATAATTTACATGGTAATCATAAATCTCCAAAAGACTTAGTATGTATCCATTGTAAGAAAATATACAGTCGAACAGACACGTTGGCAAGACATATTAAAACGATTCACTCGGGTAAAGTTATTATCGACAATAATATGCAACGCGCAGAGATAATAAATGGTGATACGACTATTGATATTAGCGGTAACCATAATGTCACGAATAATACTATTACAAATAATACTATTACAAATAATATGATGAATATTAAAATTTATATACCATCTCACTAACAGAAGTAAGGTCGAAAAAAATATAATTTTAATAATGAATATTTATAAAGTTCTTAGTAAACATAATAGTACAATATGTAACTATTGGTCATATATTAACGTAAATAATTAAATCTAAATATATTGGTTTGTGCTATAATACGTAATGATGGATCACCTATTATCGAACCAATATATTTAGATTTAATATATTGGTTTGTGCTATAATACGTAATGATGGATCACATATTATCGAACCGAAACCTTGAATAATAATTTAGGAAGGAGTCGTATTTATGTCTGCGAAGAATGTGGATATGCAGCAGATAGAGATTTAAATGCAGCAATGAATATATTAATAAGTAATTTATCAGAGGCTCATCTTATTCACCTTTCTGCAGAAAACTAAAATAATAAATATGGGATATGATAGCATCCCCTAAAAATCAGTCTTATCCAACAATGTTGGATTTGATTAGATTTAGCCTATCTGTTGGCACAATTAATTTAGTACTCAATGGAATTACGATTGAAACGTATATACATCATGGTGAAGAAAATTTAGAAATTGTTGTGAATCAATTAATAAAACGAATGTATGCAATTTATAGGGTTTTAACAATGGGGTATTCACTATAATGGACGATTCTAATCCAGTTAGTGAACATGCTAGAAAATATATCCTGTATTGGGACTGACATCAAACGTATTATGAATGATGACAATAGTGTTATTTTTTTATGGATATAGAAATAATGTATTTATTTATTTTAATTTGACAAAGATCCCGTATATATATATCAAAAAAAATGATATTTTTAAATATTAATACTAGACTATCATGAATAATAATATACATGATAGTTGGATATGGCTCATTTTCTAAAGCAATATTATATGAATCTAATGGAACGAAGGTAATAATAAAGAGGTACTATATTAAAGATGATATAACATCAAGTACAATTGAATATAATAATAGGATGATGTTAGGCGATAAACATATCGAAGGGATAATTACATTTCATAAAAAAGTGAAGAACGATATCTATATGGATTATTATGACAATAATTTGGAAAAGATGACAACGGTGATAGACAATAAAATAGACAGAATATATTTAGTGAAACAGATATTACCACACTTAATAACCGGGTTACAAACATTGTATGATAACTATATGTGCCATGCAGATATAGCACCAAAAAATATATTTATCAGCTCATTTGTATCTGTCATTGGTGATTTAGGAAGTATGATTGGTATTAATAAGAACAATGATGGATACTTTTTTCTTCATGTTGATGAAAAGACAGACAAAAAACTAAAAAAAATATACAATCCACATAGCACCTACATATATGCATCCCCAGAAACAAGAAAATTTAAAACGAAATATAAATACACAAGGACTTCCGATATATATTCATTGGGTATTAGTTTAATAAAATTTATATTAGATTCAACTGATGAATTATTAGAAACTATACGAGAAAAAACAGAACTAATTGATGGTTTAATTAACGATCCGATATCTAATATATTAAAACATATGATATGTGAAGATCATCGTAATAGAATAATACCAAATGATATATTGGCATTGATATCCGAAAAAAGTTATTTATAAGAGACCGCGATATCACCGACATATTGGTAACGCCATTAATTTAGTACACAATAGTTCCATTATTGAAACATATATACAATGTAATAAACGAATGTATGCAGTTTATAGGGGTTTAATAGTTATATCAAGTGATACAACTATTAAAAATTGACTATTTATACATCATATATAAATAAATCCACTAACTTCATCCCACATGAAGAGAACTGGTTCAGAATTATCTAACATGAATGTCGTTAAAAAGGCTCGTTTTCACGAAGCATTAAATATGAATCCCAGACTCGAGGTGGATAATATCCATCTATTTTTCAAAAAAATAGATGATCTCAAAAATACCATTGGACAATATTTGTCGATATATCTAGATGATAAAACGTTATCTAGTGCTTATCATAATTTATCATATGAACGAATATTAATGGTTGCATTTGGTTCACAATCATCTGGTAAATCGACTTGTATGAATAAGTTATTTAGTATGAAACAACAGACCGGAGTGAGTATTACAACTAGATGTCCGACAGAAAAAATGATTAGTATAACATGTGACAATGAAACGTATATTGACTATAATGGATTAACATTATGTGAATCATCAGGACATGCAGAAAAAATAGTGATAGATCGATGCGAAAAAGAGAAGGGCCAACTTGCAAATTGTAAGATTGTCGAAAAAATACATTTCAAAAATAAAGAATTAATAATTGTTGATTTACCAGGCTGCACCCCAGATCGGAAATTGGATGTGGTTTTTGACCATTATCGTAATATATATTTAGTAAAAAAAGAATCGATCATCCTTCATTTTTGCAATGGTATTACAGATCTCACTATTGATGCATCATTGAATTATTTAGCAGGACTTGAAAAATCTATTGTTACTATCATAACAAATGTTGACGTATGGACACGTGATGGAAAAGATAAAATGGATATTTTATTAAAATGTATTAACGATTCACCGGCACATACCATCGCATTAGTGGGTATGTTTAAAGATGATAAACTGGAGGATTCCACAACAGTTGAAGCGATGAAACTTCCATTAATAACTACTAGTGATGCAATCAAAAAAGCATATAATTGTGATACATTATTTGCACTACAAGAATACATCCATTCAAAAACTAGTAAAGAAATGATACTTGGTATCAATCAGTTAGCAAAATATATTGTTCAAGCATACTATGATAAATATACCACATTAAGACGATACATTCAAGATATATTATTTGATGATTCCCTATTGATCCAAACCATGTTAGAGAGCCTGAGTAATTTTAATCCAGGTCAAGAACGTAATACATTCAGCGAACAATTCGAAAAAAAATTGTCTGATAATTATAAGGGTAGGCATGTTATCCTAAATCATGAATTGAGTCGTATAACAGAGATTATTAATGTGGATAAGATGCGTAGACTTATCAATACACTTCCGAGTATTACAACATTGAAAAATGAGATGGCTCACCTTGATATAAGTGATGATATTGGAGCTGAACGATGGAAATTTATTGTCACAAAATATGTATCATATCTTATGGACAAATTATTTACAAACACATGTTCTGTTATGGTAGATGAATTTGTTGCAACATATCATAAATTGTTTTGTCGTGTTATGGACGATTCTAATCCAGTTAATGAACATGCTAGAAAATATATCATGAATCGTATATCCTGTATTGGAATTGACATCAAACGTATTATGAATGATGATATTAGAAAGGCACTCAATATCAAGGCTAATACACCATATCATAATACATTTAGTCTTATTAAACGCATGATTGATAATGTGGTTCGTGACACAGGTATTGCAACATTGCAGCATATTAATTCGTCTTCACATGATGTAATCCATAATGAAGATTTCCATAATATACTAATTCGGAAGTTAGAACACAAATTCGTATCATATGAATATCTCGCTAAAAATGCATTAGAACATATTCAACAATATTGGACCACTGAAGTGGATATTATCCATGAATATCTTGTTAAAATAATGACCAAATATAGTATCCAATTTATGAAACTAGTGCAAACTGAAATTAGAAATGTTAAAGTCGATGTTTTTGTTGAACCTGTGTATTTGATTAAGAAACGAGATGCATTACAACAGATTGTTGATGCATATGATAAATTATGATGACGAATATATCTTTATTCGTCCTGAAAAATATATGAAAATGTACGTATTTTCATATATTTTTAGTAGCAATGTATATAAGGGGTAGATACACGCACCTACCTTTATATTTATCATATGACGTTATGGATAATATGTGGATATTTTTAGATGACCTCACTATACTGCGTACCTTTATATAAGGTTATGTGACAGATTGATTTTTCGGATAGCCGTATATATTGTTGATGAATATAAATTTGGATATCATAATGGTAACCAAAATAAATTACGATCTAGATATATCACATGTTTTCCTAATGTAAATATTATATATATGAAAAACGTTAGCGATTGCGTATCTATCGAAAAAATTATAAAAGTAAAACTCGATGAATATATAATTGTCAACAATATTGGAATTAAATCTGAATGGGTGCATATGAAATTGAAAAAAATGATACGTATGATCGATGATATTATTAATGATTTTGAAGAAAAATATGTCCCCAAAGTTGAAGATGATTTATCTAAAATAATTGAGACCAAAATTTATAAAAAAAATAATAATTATTACATAAAATATGGGGATGTTAATATACGAATTATTGTTGATAATAATAATAAAATATGGTTTAATGCAAAAAAATCTGCTGAAGCATTGGGGTATTCTGATTGCAGGGGCGTTATTCGAAAATATCGTGATTCCAACTACACACAATATGCGGAGCACATTAAGTATAGTCATAAAAATGGTCATCCACAGACATTATTTTTAAGTGAAATTGGATTCCATAAATTTATGCTGATATCTATGTTACCAAAAGCAAAAATGTTTTCAACTTGGATAATTGATACGGCGTTACCATATATTAATAAAAAATGGCGAAAACGAATTATTACTCCATCAAAAACGATAAACTAAACGCATAATCTATGCATTATCACTCTCAACAACTCTCTTCAACACACCGATTGATACTCCACAATGTGTATCACTCACGATTCCCATATCATAAATAATAAAATCACCACCTCGTGGATTATGATATGCAGAAATGATTTTCAAATTAGGAATACATTTCTCTGGATCATGGATATCGCAAATTGGAATGCGATAATGTGGCATACATCGATAGGGTATCGACACATGTTTCTGGGAAATAACAATCGTGGTAGCCGGTGCTACTGTATTTAGCCATGTGATAGTATAGTGTGTTTTCTGACTCATGGGATGTATTCGATTATAGACAATATATGTATACACCATTTATAAATTCATTTTTTTCGTTATATATTAATTGACCATATTTTATGATCAATTAATTAATTATTCATTGTCGTGAGGAACATCCTGGACGATTATATAAACTAGCAATACGAGATTCCATGTTGTGATAATGATTATGTTAAATTATTATCTCAGACACTTTTTTTTTCATTTTTTTATTAGGCTAATGATATGATTAACCACCTGGTTTACATGCGAATCATCCGAATTTTGATCGATTTCTGTAAAATCAATCCCATTTTGTTTTAATAAATGTTTAAGAATAATATCAATTTCTTTGGATTCTTCTTCGTTCTGTAAACGGCCCTGTGTTTCGAATTCAAATGCACCCCTTTTCAAAAAGAGATTGATATTATGAAATTCAGCATGGCTATCTAAAATGAATTTTTCTGTTTTGTCAACATTAGAGATATTATCCTTGTTATGCATATTATAATAGAGTCCCTGGCAGAGTGGACCATCAGTCACAATAAAATCAACTTCCCCATTAATTTGTTTCAATAATTTGTACTGATATTGGGTGACATAATGTTGGTTATTGAGGATATCGAAATTTTTTGTCCAAACTAGTTGCTTGGCATATTCTTGCACGTATTCCACAATGTATTTATTTTCATGCATTTTCAATTTAGCGAATATTAATGCAGAGAGTGTGGTTTTGCCAATTCCAGGGCCTCCTAAGATATTAATAACATAGGTTGTTTTCTTGGTGTTCATTTATGATAGATAATGATGGTATTTATCATAAAAGCTAATTTTGTATCAATTTTTTAGATATATCGTAAAACTACCCTTTTGAATTTGAAAAATTCTGTATTTTCGATATCTAGATTAGTATTGGCAGTAGCTGTCAATTCACAACTTAGTGTGGTTGATGTTTTCCCTTCTGGAATATTAAATGTACCACTAAATGTTTTTCCTGGGCTGGTAATGAATGTTTGTTTAATTTCTCGCCCAAAATCTGCAAAACTGCAGAATTCATATCCAGCATTCAATGTATATATTTTAAATCCTGGCCGAACAACGATTCCAAATTCTGGTGACCATCTTGGATCCGCAACCAGTTCAATATCGAATTGAATCTGCAAAATATTACTTTGCCGGAATTCTGGTTTGATGCTAATTCCTAGAGTCGGATTTCCCCGTTCAGATCCCCTAGAAATCATTGACCACCAGTAATCCCTTTCAAAGACATCATTTACAATATAATTATATGTGTTGGCATATGTTCGTACCTTAAATTTATATCCCGGTGTTGGTTGGTCCATATTATACACATTAAAATACGACAAGATTTGAGGAACATCGGGTGTAACAATATCTCGAGCTACTTGTGTAGCAATAACAGTTTCTGGCCATGGTTTAGATAGAATAGTTAAGGTATTGACAATTTGTTTTTGGATTTCTATCATTGCTGGGTCGAGAATTATATGGATGATTGATGGATCCTCTGAGATGATTGTTTCTAAAACTGGGAATTTATAATATATACCTTTGTATGAAAAATCAAGATATTCAATACCAGGAATAAATTGTTCTGGTGGGCATGGAGGGATCACTATTTCTACACGGAGTTTTAGGTTTACATTTTTATCCACATTGGTATAAAAATAATCGAAATTCTGCATCATAAAACTACCATGGATTCCATGATACTGGGCTAATTGATTATCACTATCAATGATCAAATATGCAAGATCATCTAAATTATCATATGATGTATAAAATGAAATATTCACATCTTGATCTGCCTCCCAAATTACTTTGAATGTATATCCTAATTGGAATAACGATAATGGTAATCCATCTTCTGTTATTGGTCCATCAAATCCAGTATTTGACGTCCAAGTTACAAATCCATCATCGCGTGTCACATGACCAGTCAATTCGGTAGCGTTGTTCGTAGGCAAATTATAAATCACATTAGTAACATTCGCTGGCCTGATATAGTCGTCTGTGTTTAACAACAGTAACCATAATGCATCGAATTTTGAACAGAATTTGATCGTTCCATTTGATCGTGTTTTATAGATGCGTAATTTATGTTTTTTGCAATTGGGGTCCTTAAAATAGACATAATTATTCACCACATGTGCGCGATGATAATGATGTTTGGGTGTATTACAGATAGTTTGACTCATTTATATATGCATAATAGATAATTATTGTGAATCATGTATATCTTCCCTGTAAATATTTAAATTATAATTTGTTTAGATTGTTTCACAATATTGTTATATTTTCGGGTAGCCGACTAATTTGATAGAAGTGTCACATGGTAATATGTTTATGTATAGATCCACATATAAGAAAAATCATTTTCATATCCGGTTTAGTGATTTAATTATTATATATAAATAAGTACACATATGACAGATACAACATGGCAATACCCATGGATCAATAGTCCGCGAACTGATAATATCCCACCTGGTTATCCACCAGGATATAATTCACCAAATGCTATCCAAACAGAATATCCACCTAACAATATCCCACCTGGATACCCACCCGGTTATTTTGATAAAAATCCCCCAACTAACCCACAACAACCATTGTATCCCCAATATCCATACCTGAATACCAATCAACAAACTGCATCATATCCACAACAGACATATTATATGAATACCAACCCACAATCATCATCGTATCCACAACAAACACCTCGTATGGATATCAGTCCACGACAGACACCGTATGTGAATACGAACCCACAAACATCGTCATATCCACATCAAACACCATATATGAATATCAGTCCACAACAAACATATTATGTGAATACTAACCCACAATCACATCCACAACAAATGCCGTATGTGAATACCATACAACAACCTATTTTATTTAATACTCCACCACCACTTACATATACGCCACAAATTATGTCATACCAAACAACATACGCTAATCCAATACAGCAACCAGAATATATAACATATATTACCACAACAACACAACATCTCACTGCGACAGTTGACCAGAATAAAACAGAACCACCTCCGTTAATGCAACGCCGAATACATATAGAGGATATTCCTACGAATATAGACATGTCAGCAGACCAGAAAAAGAATGATTGTAATTTGGTATAAAATATTACATTAAATGTAATATCTTATTGAATAGCAATATTTGGATAAAATATACATTCTAGATTATCGTTGGCAACATTTTCTGCGTTATCATTCGCTTGTGTTGTATTTGATTCATTTTCCAGAATACCAGAAATGCTTACACGATCAGAAATATGATGTTGTAAAATAGGTAAACCATACATTTCTGTCATATAATATATCATTCTATACAAATTTTATATCCTAGCATAAACGATATATTCAATGGCATTCGTTATGGAACCGGAATTGCAATATTATAAGGTTAAATTTCCAAAAACACTGCAGGATAACTTAAAAAAATATATTATAGATAAAGCTGAAATAAAAGATGATTTACGTCCATTTTTATCCAAGATATTTGATTACCCAGCCATACTACATTTCCAGAATGACTATGCGATTTGTAAACTAGATCATGTCAATTTGACATTCTCCAGTCCGGCATACCAATCCGATTATATCCAAGCTTATTTATGAAACTTTGAAAATGATCATCTTGTGCCAAACACAAGAATTCCTGGAAGTTTTCATGGACCAAAACCATATATTAAACAAAATTTATTGCATAATGATAATGGACCCCATTTGGCAGTTCGTCTTGGGTTTATCAATATCAAAAAAAATGATGTATGATATATATTATGTATATAATTCGATGATTATCCATATACATAATGTTCAAATTAGCTATTGTTGGATCCAGAGATTATTGTGATTATGATAATTTCAAAATACATGTTGATCAATATATTACATCAATTGGTATAATACTAGAAGAAATTGTTAGTGGAGGAGCTAAAGGTGCTGATTCATTAGCAGAACGATATGCCAAAGAACATGGAATTAAAATGGTCATTTATGAGCCCGATTGGGAGAGTTATGGAAAGAAGGCTGGTATAATGCGCAATACAGATATTATCAATCACGCTACTCATGTAATTGCATTTCCGTTCATATATATTCGAACGTTTTTAGGCCATTTGGCCTAAAAATTTCATATGCAAAGCATATGAAATCTACCCAAAATATATGAAAATGCATACATTTTCATATATTTTCGGGTAGCCAACGAAAACCAGTATCGGGACATATGATAGTATTCGGAAAGCGAAGGCTGGAAAGAAGGTATTATTGGTAGTGAATGTTTAGTTGGTATTATTAAATATGATGTATTACAAATATATCATATTAAAAAGCCATATCCATTTTTTATTCATTCAATCCAACACCAGATGATTCTTCTTCAGTTGAATCTAGAGGTATTTCAATATCATTTGTTTCAATATTGGGCAATTCAATGTCTTTTTTTGAATCGATATTTACGTGTGTGTTTTTCGTAGTATCTACTATAGACATGCTAGTATTATATGATTTTTTACACACGCATATAAAATGCATAATTATCGCAACTGTTGGTATTAGAACGATAATGCTCAATACTATACCAATCATACCCACAAAACCACGTCCATAACAGAGTCCCATATTACCAGCATAACATCCTAATCGTATATTATTCGCACATGTTTCCATATTATCTGGACATCCAGTGGTGAAATTATATCCAACTTCCTTGCCAGCATTTGTTATTCCAATCGCTATTCCAACACCAACAAAATATAATCCACTAATAGCGAGAATAGCTAATATAGCGATCCCGAGAAATCTCAATCCATAGCCACATTCGCGACGAATGTTATTTGGATTATCTTTGGAAAACATATTCTTAATACCTTGCATTATGATGATTATTGGATAATAATATTATCAAACGATAATAATTTTCATTTTTTTTCATATGATTACGCCAGATAAGTTCATGATATGATTGATTACGAATCAATCATATTATTGTTTATAAAATTCAAAATACAGATTACATCGAATAATTAGAGAACTGTTTCCGGATATTCCTATTAAAGTGCGTTTATAATCGTCATTAATAGTATTTAATTTTTTTGATGTAATTCTTTTTAAGAATTAACTCCCAACACATTCCCATTAATATCTACTTTAGCATAGCATTTGCTCACAAAATGCGAATCTCTGCCACATCTCATACAACAATCAGTTGCACCCCATATTTCTTTGGATATGAACCTTTTTTGTGATTCGGTTAATTCAATCGTAACATACGAACCTCCACGAACAGAATCGATTCCATATTTTGCCATGTATTCTTTTACATATTTATCTTCATCAAAGGGACTAGTATGTTCGATAATTTGTTCTATTTCAATTGGTTTATATTTTTTGGTCCATGCCGATCCAAATCCTTTGACATGTTCTGTAAAACGTTTTTGGGGATTTTTTGATTTACCAACATAGTATTTAATATTGATGAGCCTGAGAATATAGATGTTGGTAAACATTTAATAAGTTGCAATACTATTTATCTATGGAATTACAATATTAGATATCAATTTTTATCATTTATCAACTATGTGTACATTTTCACATAGCTGATAAATATGTATATGATAATGTAATTATTTATCTAACATTACATATTTTGGATTAAATAAATTAATTTTGGGTATAAACTTTTTGAATGGTTTTCCGTGTTTCATCCGACAGTCATATATTGTAAATGTATTACCACATGTAAAGTCATATTTAAAAATGACTCCATTGTATTCGTCTGAATATTCTATCATATTCAATATATCTTTGGTTTTGCCAATAATCGTGACGTGAATAATATTTTTAGGTAATTTAATAATTTTGATTCTATGATGACGGCCAATATGCACTACATATGAATCCGGATCACGTGTGATAGTAAGATTATCACAGAAATGAATTTTATCTTTCGGTATTATTGGCACAATTAATTCACTATCATAATATATTTTTTGGCATTTACCAATAATCACATTTGTAAATTGTTCGAAATATAATAGGTTGGTAATTTTATCAATGCGTACAGGATCATGATACTTTAATTTCAGTTTCAATGCATGTAATGATGACAGTATTGATAGAAAAAAAACTTTTTCACGATCCGATAATATATTACAGATTAATAGAATAATATCCTGGTTTAGAAAATCTGTCATTATGTTAATATTAAACACGAATTGTTATATAGACATAAATAAATTCATTTTTTTGAATAATGATAAAAAATTGATTAATTAAGTATTAGATATATTTAAATACTAATAGATATCACTCACGATGACAAAACTAGTTTTACCATTGACACCGTGCTTTATGATCACAAATGATCGCGATACATATGGTGGAGTTAAATACCATTTGGGACGCAATGTTGCAGATCATCCATTTAGCAGAAGTTCGGTTGCCTGTTATAATGGGTTACTATTTACTGACCAATATAATCTCCGTAAAGCATATGATAGAGGATCCATATTATGGAAAGTACGTTTACCAACAGAATGTCCAGAATTCGAATTGGTTATCGGAACCATGGGTGACCATCGTGCAAACATATTAGATATTGTATCCAAACATTCATTGTATGAATTATCTACGTATAATCTGTTTGGTCTCGATCCATTTGATAACCTTGCATTGATTGTAGAAAAGTTATCGTTAGCAGATATAATTACTTTATTAATAACACTCAATAAACGGTCGGCACATTTGTATTTAGATCACCAAATGAAACAAACATACATACGATTATTTCGCGCACTATCCAAATTTGATTATTCAAAAAGTTTTGATATACTTACATATTTGGGTGGAATGATTACATTAGATGATTTTGGAATCAAAATAGCAGCAATTTTCAATTTGCAACATATTTTAATAAATATGGGTGATATTAATCCACGCATTATTTCGGATGAAACCATAGAACTTATTGTTGAATATGAAAGAGTAAATATTCTACGATGGTTAGATGAATCACAGCATATGAAAGCATTCATTTTAGCATCCAATATGTGTAACATTGGAATAATGAATTGGATTCAAGACACCATTATGTATCTTAAATTCCCAAATGATGTTTACTTGTTCGAGCCTCATACCGATGGAAAACAAATTTCTGTGTTAGAATGGTATAAAAAACGAGGAATTATGATCAGTATCACAAATTTTGTTGTTCACCATTTATTAACAAATGGTTATTTCGATGCATTAGATTGGTTTGTCACAAATGGATATATCATCTCCGAACAGCAAATATTATCTCATGAAATTGCTTCATATGCGATGACATATGGCCGGGTAGATATTTTGGATTGGCTATGGAAATATTCCGGTGGATATATATCACACGAAGATCATAATATTACAAGTGCTTCGTCAAATGGCCATGATAATATTTTACAATGGTTTCATAACAAAGGGATACTAACAAAATATTCGGAAGATGCGATGGATCATTGCAGATTTATTCGAGTTCTTGATTGGTGGGTAGAATCTGGATTACCATTAAAATATTCTAATAAAGCGTTATTTTTCTCATCTACATCACATAACATCAAGGTAATCAATTGGTGGAACGAATCTGGATTGATTAAATAATATGATGATATTATTTAATCAAATGCATACAAAATAATTCTGCCATCAATAGGTTGTAATGGTCGAGCATCTTTGCTGAATGGCACAATTTCATTAATATTTAACTGGATCGGTTGGTCGCCCACAATCCATCGTACTGGTGCAAATGATCCGGTGGTAAGGGACCCATCATATTCATAATAACTATTTGGTAATTGGACCTGTACTTTGGATAAATCCGTTGTAATATCTGGTTGACATAATCCTTTGATAAGCCGACCGATGGCCAAAACATTTTCGTTTTTCGATGAAAACCCTCCACAGATATTCGAACATTTGTGACTTTCGCTAAGATGTTTTTTTCCTGATTCTATCTCAATAAATACATAATGAATTTCCGATGGATAAATCTTATCATTCACATTATGTTCTCCAGGTGTATGAAAATGATATTCATCTAGTTGGTACAATCTTGAATTAACTCGTAAGATGATTTTATCACGCACTTCGAATATCTTGGCATCTTTATTATATGTTGCATTGATATTTTTCCCACTCACACTAATACATTGTCTGATACTGGTAGCATCATGTTCCGTTAAGATAATCGGGCTTTGGTATGGGAGTACTTGTTCCATGTTTATAATAGAATGAGATTTCATTTGTTATGCTACCTGGAACATTTTTGGAATATAAAAAGACGTATCATCCAGTATAGTTATGATGTCATATCCACAAATTGAATATATCGAAGAAGACAAATTGAAGATGACATTCTATAATCGTATTAACGTGCTTTCCAATACAATCGATACGATGAATTTTATTGGGATGAAAGATGATAATTTGTATTTTTTTTGGCATTCATTTTTGTATAGTATGACACCAGATGGTCTCATTAATCGGGTTGCTCATGAAGAATCGCAATTTTATACAGATTATTACAATGATCAATATCAAACATACATTTCCGATGAAATATATTACAAGCATAATATTCATATGTATGAATTAGAACAATTATTTATCAGCGACAAGTATGTTAAAGAATATGCCGGAAAATATTTTTATCATGCTGATTCGGATATAATCTATTATTATGATATTGGAGAATTTATCTGGAAGAAACGTTTACCAGCAGATATTTTTTATATCTTTGAAAATGCATACATTATTAAATCATCATCTATTTCTGTTAATTCCTGCACATGTAGGTGCAACAATAGCTAAATACGTAGAAATTATCAATATCATCTATTCTAAAACATACATGGTCTGGGTTATGTTATCTACGATCAATTCTTATCTCATATGGGTCGTTCTATAAAAGATGTAGAAGCAATTAGAAATGCTGATCAAAAATAAATTATTTTCAATGCATTTCATCATATGCAAGAACACAACCAATTAATGCCAATGCACTTAATGGGATTAATGCATCTTCAATAAAATCAACAATCAGCAATTTGTTGGCGCTTGAAATAAGTTGGTCATCAATAGAGGGTATCACAATGAGTGATCCAATACCAACAACAAATGGAACAATATAAACGAGTGCCATGATTAGGATATTAATTGGTATTCATTAATGGTGCATTATGGGAATATATTTATCAATTTTTTATGAATTAATGATTATTAATTCATATGAAATGTCCCATCAAATGTTTTTTCATACAATGCTAATTTTGATGCATCATATACGAATCCACAATCTTCGCAGGTATTTCCATTCCATTTAGGAACATGATTCAAATCGATTTTTTTATCAATTTTTGTATCAAATCCATATTGTGTATATACAATAGGCTCTTCTTGTGTAACTTCATCATCTGAGTGATCATAACATCCACCATATGATTCATCATAGGTCATTGTGTTAGATTCAGCATCATAATAAATAAAGTTACATGTATCATAACATGCCGTATGGATCGTGTCTATTTTTTCCCATTTGAATTGATGCATTACTTCGTGGCAATTACACCAATTGTCCCCTTTCCAATAGGAACTAACACTCTGTTTTTTCGTGGCATTGGCGATTCCAAAATATCTTCCCATGATGCAAGTTAATATATAAACCATAGATTATATAAGAGACTTTTTTTTCAATTTTTTTACCAAATAAAAATTGAAAAAAAAAATCATCTAAAATAACGTAAATCAATGTTATTATCAATATTCTATCATGAATACTCACTTTACTGGGAAAATCGCGTCCAACTCGGAAGACATCAATCTATTATGGCCATTGCTTTCACATGAAAAGGTACAACAAGGTGTTCAGGCCTGTGCGCACATTATTAATGAAAAATTTCATGGGAAAAATGTAGTATTAGTTTGTATTTTAAAAGGGGCTGCCTACTTTTTTGTAGATCTGACACGCGCATTAACGATTCCTCATTCTACGTATTTTATTGAAGCATCCAGCTATCATGATTCACAAGTGCAATCAGGTCTATCTATTTTGGGATCCATTGAGCCATCTAAATTTGCTGATCGGGAAGTAATCTTGGTAGATGAACTATTTGACAATGGCCATACGTTAGAAAGCATGCGACAAGCTATACATGAGAAAGCCGATGTATTATTGGAGAAAATATTCACATGTACGTTATTTCGCAAGAACAAACATACCCCTTGTGGGCTAATCCTCGGGATTAGTCCACAAGGACTAACCCCGAGGGGTACAGAATATCCATTACCCAATTTATATAGTATCATTGTTCCAGATGTCTGGTTGGTAGGATATGGATTGGATGATAAACAGACCAAACGTAATTGGCCATCACTGTTTGCAATGCAAAAAGTACCTGGTGTGACACCAACAGATGATGATCAAATGTTTACAAGCCAGGATGCATTTGATGAAATATGTAATACGATTCATATTGGTGCGATTGTTAATTGATGATATTAACTTTAATAATATATTAAAGTTAACAACCAAAAATATCAGCGGCGGTTGTCTCACGATCAAATAATGCATCTACTAATATGCGAAATTTTTTTGATGACAATGGATTGATATATTCTAGAAATCCAAGATATACACGTTCCCTGAATTTTAGTACACTAATTTGTTTCAATGCTCGTAGCTCATCAAAATCCAACATAAATTGATTTTGATAAATTATCAATCGTATATCGCGATCATCTAGTTTCTTGATGGTAGCTCTCCATAATAGTAATCTACAATCTGGTTCCGATGACTCTCTAGCCAAATATAACTCATCATTTCTAGATTTCCTCGTTTCTATCGTGCCTTCATAGAAGTTTTCTTCCAGATTTTCCAATTCCATATCCAAAAAATTATCCAAATATGCTTTCCGTTGTTTGGATGACATCTCACCAAGTTTTGAAAAAAATACAGCCATATCACCTGGATGTTTTCCTACTACATATTGTTGAAATGTTCCCTTTTGTAATTCGGATAATTTAGTGCTTGATATGATAGTTTCCATCGTTGGAATTATTTTAGTGAATTTCATAAGAATCATACGTGTTGTAGGACGAAAACGATATTTCCAATCATATCGAGATTCTTCGGTAAGTTTTATCATGGATCCACTTTTAATCGGAATTGTAACGGATTTTTTATCCTTGGTGAATTCCAGTTCTGCGTTACCAAAAATTAGAAATAGAACTTCTGGTCCAATAGTTTGATGGTTATCTATTATCGGTGTGATTTTGTGATTTCCCATTTCGTTAATCGATATATGATTTGGTGAAAGTTGCATGATATGGGTGTCCATAATATCATTCACCAGAGCTTGCATAAATTTAGGAAATTTATCATGGTTCATTTCAATGGCATAGTTATCGGTGGTTTGTAATAGCCAGGTTACATCATATAAAATGTTGGCTATTTTTTTGGAATTACAATATAGGTCATATAGATAAATCCCATTAACTTTGGATGACAGCATTTGATAAGTCAATGGTTAATAATATTGGCAATTAAAAAATCAATTTTTTGTGATGATATAAAATCATCATACCTAATTATTTTAGATGACATCCATTGATGAACAATATGCATTAATCACCCAAAATTTGGCCGAAATATTAATCGATGAGCCACTAATCAAAGGTATCATGCGAGAACGATCCGTACGAATCTATTGGGGAACTGCACCGACTGGTAGGATCCATATTGGGTACTTTATTCCAATACTAAAAATTATCGACTTTATTAATGCTGGTTGTACGGTTATCATTTTGATAGCTGATTTGCATGCCATTTTAGATAATCTAAAATCAACTCCAGAACAGATAGAATATCGGTCACAATATTATATTTGTATGATCAAGCAAATGTTATTGTCATTAAATGTGGATGTATCGAAAATAATTTTTACAAAAGGGTCCGATTACCAATTAAGTAAAGAATACACATTTGATATGTATAAATTACATACCTTAATTACCTACAACGATGCGAAACATGCTGGTGCAGAAGTAGTGAAGCAAACAGATAATCCCAAAATGACGTGTCTGTTATATCCTACTCTACAAGCACTGGATGAAAAATATCTTCAAACTGATCTAGAACTAGGTGGTATTGATCAACGAAAGATCTTTATGCATGCTAGAAAGATATTACCCATTATTGGATACAAAAAAGGATCATATTTGATGAATGATTTAATTCCTGGTCTTTGTTTTAGTAAATCTGCTGTTTCCGAAAAAATGAGTGCATCTGACAATACTACCAAACTAGATATTTTGGATACCCCATCCCAGATCAAGAAAAAAATTAACAAAGCATATTGTCTAGAGGGAGATACTGCAGATAATTGCCTAATTACTTTATTGATAAAAATTCTTTTTCCAATTTTGAAACTAAAACAGCTTCCATTTGTGATTAATCGGAAAGATGAATATGGTGGGAAAATAGTTTATGGGGACCCTCGCCAGAGGGCTGACCAAAATACGCCAGTATTTGGGGATGACCATACACAAGTCGTTCTGGATTTTGCAGAAAAAAAATTACATCCTGGTGATTTGAAATTAGGAGTTATTGACACAATTAATCTAATATTTGATCCGATTCGGAATGCATTTTTTGATCCGGTAATGCAAGAACTCATCAAAAATGCTTATCCATAATGTGTCTAGTTAATCAAGTAGAAAAATTATTGATTTCCAACTACCCAGTTATTGAATTACATAATTCGTTTCCTCAATTTTTTTATGTCGATGAAAATACGTATCTTTTGATTTCTTTAAATGCAAGTCCATCACATATTGATGATACTATTCGTCTATTGTTTGTATACTTTATTGACCTGAAAATCGAATATAGTACTTACTCGACAATAGATTTAAATTTAACACAACCATTTATTATAGTAGGTATATCGATATTTATGAATTTGATATAATTTACTTTATAAAATTTTTTACAATCAACTTCTAATAAATTATATATTTCACTTTTTGTATATATTCGATAATCTTTTTTCTCTATAATATATTTTAATAATTTGACCATTTTAGTTGAGTAGTTTTTCATAAATGGAGTAGCAAAAACATTTGTATTTTTTGAACAATCAAAATTCGTAGTCATATATAATTTTTTATCAAGTTCGTTAAAAGGTATGTTGTATAATCCAATTTTTTTCATATACTCATTGAATATTTTTATATATTCATGTTTTGATATGGATACATAATTAAAATCAATTATTGATGGATGTTTAAAATAAAAAAAACTTGCATAATCAAAACTTGCATTATAACAAAATGACATATTGTTTGTTAATAAAAATTTAAATAATATTCTATTCAAAAAATATTCATCAACACCAAAACAAATATTATTTTGGCATTTTATTTTATACATTTTAGGATCAATATAATAATCGGTTAATATTTTAGATGGTCTCGTTTTTTCATCCATATATAATGCGAGTTTGTTAATATATTTTATTAATGGTTCTGAAGGTATTTTTTTAATACCGATTATTCTTTGGGCAATACAATACGGAAAATAGTACCATTTTTTATTATATAAAATTTTATTTAATTCTGAACCTAGCATACTAATGTGAAAATATCTTCCAATATATGATATATATAAATCATTTTGATATTTTATGTTACCTAAGCTTTTATTTAAATTCAATAAACTATGTAGTCTTTCGTATGTAGTATCTGCATCAACAATAAATGCCCTATTAGCATCATTATTTTCAAAATCAAACATAGGGAAAAATCTAACAATAGTTCCAAATAATCCTACGTGGTGTTTTCCGATTTTAAAATCAGTACATTCATATGACACCAACGTAATTTTATTCAAACTATTTAAAAACTTCATTATTTCATCATCCTGTAATATCGTGTCATCTATAAACATTCGTATTTCCATATTTTCATCATTTGCTACATTATTCAATATTTGTATACCTTCTAAATATTTATCGAAATTTTTATATGAACCAGTTGACATTTTAAATAATGAAGTGATAAATAAATTTTTTTTTATTTCATAATCAATTGGTTTTAATGGCGTAAAAACGCAAATATTATTATTTAAATATGTCATTATATTTAAGTAATATAAGATTATATTTTTACTCGTATATTATTGTACGAATGTATACGAAAACAAAGCATATTGTCTGGTTGTTATCGTTCCGAAATATATATTTAGGTAACATATTCCATTCTTATCCAGAATATCATAGTATGTGATATCATTCTCGTCAAAAATAGGTAAAAAACGTTTTCCACCAACACGCCAATTTTCAAAATCATACATGTTTAATAGAATAATTAAAAATTATTTTATCAATCATATGTGTATTTAATATATTCATTAACTTGACGTACTAAAGTATCTGGATCAATGATGCTTAAATAATCCAATATAGGAGATTTACTTTCAACTAAATTACGATAAACATGTTTAGGTGAATGTTTCCGTAGTTGAGTTACCACATAGGAAATATTACTTCCCATGTTTCCTGGTTTTAAATATAGTGTGTGCTTATGAATCATCATATTTTTAAGGGATATCATATATATCATTTTTTTTGTGTGACATCTAATAATATATGCTTCGTGATGTGCTAATACTATTTTTTTTCTATTTTCAAGATAGTATTTATCCATCGGAAAAAATCCATATGATAATATGATCTTAAGAGGTTCAAGAAATGGATTTTTCATAAAATAATCAAGTGCAGTTTTTTTTTCATCACTTACCAAATATGGGTTTGCACCATGGACTAATAATAATTCTAACGTACTATGATGATTACATACAGCAGCATGCATTAATGCAGTCATACCTTTGTGATCTTGGAGGTCCAAATACGCATTTTTTTGAATTAACATTTTGGTAATCTTATTATCTTTACATTTTTTTGATGCATATATTAATGCGGATCGTTTTTTCCAATTCACGTGATTGATATTAATCTTTTTTTTCAAGAGCTGCTTAATCACATTCACACGATTATGTATCGTAGCAACGAGTAACGGTGTATTACATGCATTATTTTTGTGATTAACATTACATCCAGCTTTAATCAATGTAATGGTAGCTATTTGTGATTCAGATTCCATTGCGTGAAAAATAGCCGTTGTGTTAGTATAACGCACATAATCAATTTTTGCACCATGTTTTATTAGGAGTTTGATGATTTTGGGATTTGGTTGTTTCAGTGATGCTGCTTTGAATAATACATGATTCCCACATAAGTCAAGTATATTTTGATCTGCCTTCGCGTTCAATAATAATTTTATATTTGCATATTGATCATTATCAACGGCTACCATCAATGGGGTTTCTTGTTCCCAATTTTTTTGGTTAACATCCAAACCCAATGTCAATGCATATTCCATAATTTCCGCGGGTGATTTTGCCGCTTTATGTAACAATGTATTTCCTTTTGTATGGTGATGGATATTGGCACAAAGCTTAACAACCATCTTGATAACATCTAAATTTTGTTTCTCGAATGCGCGATTGATTAATAAATTTGTATGATCACATATGGTAATATCTCCACCAGCATTGACTAACATCTGAATAAGTTCTACACTTTTACTTGTATTATTCACCACATAATATAATGCAGTTCTACCCATGTCATTACAGAGATTAATATCTGGTTTACGTTTCAATAGATATGTGATAATATCAAATGCTACGACACTAGTCTCTCTTGCTAAATTTATTAAAACAGTGTCTCCATCAGTGTCTTGTTGGTTAATGTTACTAGTAGAATCAATCAATAATTTTATAATCTCGCATTTACTTTGATTAATCAGACCGTTTGTTATCATTATGAGCGCGTTGGATCCATTATTATTAAGGATATTGATATCCGCACCTGCATGTATAATAGTATTAATAATATCAACTGAACATTCATGTTTGATAGCAGATATTAATGGGGTATAACCACCCGTATTTTTTCGGTTAATGGTAGTTTTATTCAGATACGGCAAGAGTTCTTTTGCATCAGTCGTTTTCGTAGAGATTAGTTTAAACAGAATATATGATAGGTCCATTATTATGATAATATTACTATCTATGATAGATTATCTGGTAATTATATTTTCAATTTTTTTACATATCCACAAATGACCCACTAATTGCCATGTTATATAGATAAAATATATCTACCATATAGGCAATGGACACACAGAAAATGCATATGTCTCATGGAGATATCGTGGATGATATTATTTATGAAAGAAATCGTGAAATTACAAAAATCGCAAGAGAAATGACAGATGTTAACACATTAATGAAAACTATCAGCGAATATATTTATCAGCAGAGTGATCAAGTAGATACCATCGCGAGTAATATCACAATAGCCGGGGAGAATTGCAAAGATGCTGTGAAATCAATAGAATACGCGAATGAAGAAGATAAAAAAAACATCAAAAACACAATGATTTGGATCGGTGTTGGTGTCGCATCTAGTATTACTATTGTAGGTGCAATAGTTGGATCCATCATTCTGCTATAATTTGATAAATAAATCATGTTTGATTATCAAATTTATAAATTGCAGCAGGGTTCTTGATGACACCAATCATAACAATTTTCGCCGACTAGCGCAAAACAATTATGCCCTTTATCGTGTAAGATGGAAAATAGTTCATCATCAGCATCCAATAGTCCAACCGTGGTCGATATTTGTTGATGAGTTTTAACTGGACATAATTTGTCACCGGTCAGCAAATTGGCTTGTTGGACAGTTGATGCAATTGGGAATTCAAAATCAGATAAATCATCTTCGGTTAATTCAATTTCATCATCTGAATAGTCTGCATAAAATTTGGGATCATCTGGTTGAGGACCGGTAGACCCACATGACCCAATAATGCCGCCATAATCTGAGTGTGGTTTATTATTTTTTAATTGCATTGACCATTTCTCATATTCATCTAAAATATTTACTCCATGAGGATCCATCTGAGTGCCATATTTTGCAGTATTGGTGATAGTATCCATGATAAATTGCTGTTGTTTAATATCGATTGTATTAAGATCGATCATTCCTTCATCAAAATAGAAATTTGACTTAATACAAAACATATCTTGTTTTGCTAATTGTTTCTCATAGACAGGATTAATTTTCCGTTGACCAAGAACGATTTGATCCATATTGACTGACTGGAATGATGCAGCATCAAAAATTACTCCGATAAGGGTCGCTCCTGTAAAATTCACATTTTTCAAGGTAGTACAAGAAAAATCTACATTTGATAAAATTGCTCCACTAAAATCTACATTCTCAAGATTGGCAAATCTAAAATTACCATTCGTAATCTTTGTTTTAGTGAAACTCACTCCGTTCATGGTGGATTGTATAAATGACACATCATTCAGAATAGATTCATCAAAAATATCCATTGTCATTTTTGCATTGTCAAATATCGATTTGGAAATCTTCATTTTTCGAAAGATATTTTCTAGACATTTAATCTGCGTAAAATTACTATTAGTGACGGTGGCATTTGTGAAATTATTGTATTCCATTATTTGGACAATAAATTTAACATTCTCTAGTGTTGCGTCTCGAAAATTATTAAAGATAACCGAATTAGTGCATATTATTTCGTTTTCAACAGTCTTGTTACCATAGTCCATATCTGTCATAATTTTGATATCAGATTCGTCTGTTGGATACTCAAAATCTGGCTCGGCTTCATTCGCAAATAGATATTCATCATTATCGTCAATAAAATTTGGCGAATCATCTGGTCCATCAGAATGTGACATTGGATATTTTAATTCGTCCTCACTTTCTTCTGGACAATCATCAAGATCGCACGTTTGTTTATTTAACACTTTGGTAATATGTTTTTTTGCTACTGAGGCGATTCGATTTCGCCTTCCTTTTAAATCCTCAAGAGTTTTGTATAATAAACACACCGAACCATAGTCCCTTGCAAATAATGGCTCTAATGAAACCAGGTTACATAAAACCAAGTTTCCTGTTTTAATATCGAGAAAAACATCTGGACCATTATAATAGTTCATTGGATATCAATATAATACTCAATTATGGAGTATTTCGTAACAATTTATTATTTCAATTTTTTAATATGTATATTGATATTACTATGGCAACCAGCAATATTAAAATCCATACCATTCCCATTAGAAATAATAATAGGTTTATTTGGAACAATAATATCCCTATCAAACAAAATTTAGATACACAATACAAAACTAATGCGATGATCGATTCTTTTATGAAAGAATATGATATTGTTGATCAGAAAGATATTTTTACCAACCCAAAAATAGAATTCAGATATATGTGTTTTCGTTATATGGATGTGATTAGACAAATCGATTTACCGAATATCGTATGGAATAATCAGAAAGAAGTAGTTCTTATTGAATACCGTTGTTTTCCCCATTTGGAATTCCTGATTCGAAATGCTATCATTAAGCTTGGATCAGAGTGGAGTTTTACAGTGATCTGTGGAAATCTCAATAATGATTACCTTACTAATATCTGTAAAAAAATTTCACCTAATGTCAAAATTATCAGAACAAATTATGATAACCTAAACCAGACTAGCTACAGTAAATTTCTGGCATCGTTGGATTTTTGGAATTTATTAGTTGGTGAACACATATTGATTTACCAAGAAGATAGCTGCATTTTTCGATCCAATGTTGATGATTTTATCCAATGGGATTATATTGGTGCGCCATTTTATAAACACAAAAATGATACCCCAAATGGAGTTGGTAATGGGGGATTCAGTTTGCGTACTAAACAATGTATGATTGATGTAATTAATCAGATACCTATTGAAGAAACACGTATCAATACATCCACTATACAATACATGAAAACCAAACAACTTTCTATTTGTCCAGAAGATGTGTATTTTTCAAAAAATATGCAGGAATTGAACATTGGAATAGTGGCAGATTGGGATACTGCATCATCGTTTTCTACAGAATGTATTTATCATGGGAAAAGCCTTGGAGGTCATCTTTTTTGGGTATCTGATAATAATTGGCGTGATCGGGTCCAGCAATTGGTTACTATTTATCGGCATTCATATCTTTTTCATAAATACATATTACGAATTGCTGATCCGGATCAGAGTATTGGATATGAAGTAATTACCAAAGTCGATATCACAAATCCATTCATTGCGCATTTACATATCTATGATATTACCCATTTTACAGATATCTATGGTGCATATATCGATGATATCAGATTAGTATGCCAAGTTATCATTACCTATTCAATTGGGGTTATTCCAGCAGATGTATTAACAAATACCATTCTAAAAATACCTAATAGAGGATTTGATATTGGTGCTAAAATATGTATGTTGCAATTTTTAAAAGACAATAAAATTAGTTATGATTATCTACTATTTTTACATTCCAAATCAGATCCTGTGAAGCGAGTAAAGTATTTTTCACCATTAGTAAAAAATATTCAGCAGATCAAACGCCTGTTGTTATTACATCCCACTTTGTATGGGATCTTTCCTAATGTTATGTGGTACAACCACCATGGAAAACGGAATTATGATTTTCGTCATAGAATTCATGCCTATAATGTCAAGAATTATGATGCAATTTTGGATTTTTTAAACATCACACAAGAATTTAAAGTATTCAGTGAAGGAAACTGTTTTATTTGTAGTAAACATGTGGTGTATTGTCTCTTTAATAACAATTATGAACTATTTTATAATCTACTGAATTATGATAATTCATTTGACCTGAATTGGTTTACGATTTATTATAACCTCCAAAATATATCCCTTCTGGATGCGTATACTAGTTATTGTGTAGATAATAAATACGGTAACAATATTCCTATTATGCATATGCCTGAAACGATTGCTGATGGAATGATTGAACATGTATTTGAACGTATTTGGTTGACAATTATTAAACATTTAGGTGGGGATTTTTTGGTGTTGGGAAATGACGCGATTAGTGATGATATTATGAAATACAAAAATATATTTTGTATTGATAGTTAATGAAAATGAGTACAAATTCGGATGTTTAACTATTTCCAAATACTTATTTATTTAAATAATGCGGAGGACGAAGGCACATTTAGATAAAAAATTGAATAAATTAATGCATAAGCTATTTAATCATAAATAATTATGGTTAACATGCTTGTATTTAAGGATATTGATCTTATCATTGTTGGTTATATTGAGTCAATGAGTGATTTTAGAAATCTTTTATTGGTAAATAAATATTGCAACAAAATGATTACTGATAATAAATTCTTTCAAGAATGGCAATTTTTAAATTCTAAAGATAAAATTAATTTTCGAAATGCATGCAAATTTGGATGTTTAAATATTTCTAAATACTTATTTATTGAAAATAATGTCGAAAACAAAGAAGCATTTAGACTGAGTTGTCACAATGGCCATCTAGAAGTATGCAAATTTCTGATTCAATTAGATAAGAATATTGATATTCATGCTCAGAATGAATACGCATTTAGATGGAGTTGTCTCAAGGGCCATCTAGAAGTATGTAAATTTCTGATTCAAATAGATAAGAATATTGATATTCATGCTCTGAATGAACAAGCATTTAGATTGAGTTGTCGCAATGGCCATCTAGAAGTATGTAAATTTCTGATTCAATTAGATAAGAATATTGATATTCATGCTCGGAATGAATACGCATTTAGATTGAGTTG
>Ga0315284_10001973_pt1 | contig 29429 bp, 26 predicted proteins | sample YL17G09_16_MG_FD_203696 | JGI IMG/M metagenome (GOLD analysis project Ga0315284, IMG submission 203696) | Sediment microbial communities from Yellowstone Lake, YNP, Wyoming, USA - YL17G09_16 | ecosystem: Environmental > Aquatic > Freshwater > Lake > Sediment | place: USA: Wyoming | collected...
CGGGATCGATCTGGCTGAAGAAGTTGTCCATCATGGCCTTCTGAAACGACCCTTCCCAGTCCGGGGGCGCCGTGTTGCCGTTCTCATCGGCGTACTCGTCCATATTGAAGCTGTGGACGTGCCTGCAGGACAGGCGCAATTCGTTGATCATGCGCGCCGCCAGCCGGTACTGCGGCATGGGGCCGACGGGGAAAATCCCGATGAACTTCTCGCCCCGCTCGCGCTTCTCCTGAATGCGCCGGACAATATCGAGCGCGAACTCCAGGTAGAAGTCGTTTGCTTCCTCGATGATGCGGATCTTGAATTCCGGATTGCGGTGGCGGGTGAAATCCGCCTTGGTAATGGCGCGCACCCTTCGCGCTGCCTCCAGGTCGCGGAACGGGATGAAGGAGGCCAACGCGTATTCGAACTGCCCTCTGCTTTCCCCGGTTTCAGGGTTGGCGCCCGCCGAGGTCTGATTCATAGTGCCTCCAGATGGAACCGCTCCCGGGCGCGGCGGCCTCCGCCGGGCTGCCGTCCCCTCCAACCGCCGGGAATGGACCAGGCAATTCCGGGAGCATCACGCTGCCAGGATAACGTTTTATTGTTGAATCTCGCACCATAAAGTAACACCCATTCATTCGGGCGGTGTGCCAGCGTTCTTCCGATTGCCGCGCCTGCCAGGCGCCACACGGCTGCCAGCGTTTCATGCTAGATTGCAGCAATGCGAACACGCTCGGTTTCGCTTGCGCTGCTCTGGTGGTCTCTTCTCGGCGCATCCTGCCCTGCGGCAGCCCAAACCGCCGACATCTACTTCGTGGACGTGGGTCTGGGCAATGCCACCTTCGTGGTGTCGCCTGCCGGCCAGACCATGCTGCTCGATACGGGGCCATCACGGGCCGCGAACCGCATTCTCGCATTCATGAAACAGGCCGGCCTCCGGCAGGTTGATTACCTGGTCGTCAGCCACTTTGAGGAGGACCACATGGGTGCTGCGCCAAGGCTGGCCGAACAGGTTCCCATTCTCAACTGGGTGGACCACGGCGAAAGTGTGGTCTTCGGCAAAGACGACGAATGGTGGAGGCAGCGCCGAGGCCCGTGGGCCAGGCCCGGGATGGGCAAGCAGTACGACGAGAGTTTCGAGAGCTACCGCAAGGCGCGGGCCACAGGCAGCCACATCATCGTCAGGCCTGGCGACAAGATCCCCGTCGGCGGACTGGATGTGGTGGCGCTGAGCGCCGCGGGCAAGACCATCTCTGCTCCGTTGAAGGGCGCCGGCATTCCGAACCCTGCGTGCGCCAGCATCGACCGCCGCGCGGAAGACGACGCCGAAGATGGGCAGTCGATCGGCATTCTCATCTCGTTCGGGGCGTTTCGCTTCATCTACCTGGGTGACCTGACCTGGAACACGGCCAACTCGCTGTTCTGCCCCAAAAACCTGGTGGGCGCCGTAGATGCCTACCTGGTCACCCATCACGCCCAAAGCATGACTCGGGAGTTGGGCGATTACTACTATGGGCTCTCGTGCTGCTCCCAGGCCGAGGTGCACGGCCTGCGGCCGAGAGCGGCCTTTCTGAGCCTGGGCGCATTGGGGCACAAGTTCGGCGCCGATGCGGCCATGAAGGTGATTCGCAACTCGCCCGGCCTGGAGGACCTCTGGCAGACGGAGAAGATCGTGGAGGGCGGCGAGAAGGGACACAATGCTCCCGACCAATTCATCGCCAACATCGGAGCGAAGAGCGAGCAGGTTCCTTTCCTGAAGTTATCGGCGAGTTCGGACGGCTCCTTTGCCGTCACCAACAGCCGGAACCAATACACTAAAACGTACCCGCGCCGCAAATAGCCCCCGTGAGACCGCTGGAGACAGGTCTCAACAAAAAAAGCACAAGCATCACAGAGTCCATGAGGGCTTGGCCGTCCCTTCAATATCACGCGTGCCGGAAGGTCCAGTTGCCGTCGGCCCGCCGGGCAGGCAACCTGGCGACGAACTACTTTCGGTTGCGCCCGGCGCCGGCGCGCTGGACATATTCGTAGCCGGGCTTTTCGGCGAAACGCGCGAGGTGAACGGTTATTGCCAGCGAGCCATCCCTGGAATACAGGCGATAGGTTCCTGGCTGCGCTGTGAACCATGCCGTGCCGTCGTCGTCGGCGCGCACCCCGGCGGCTTCCGCAACTTCCTGGTTCCCGGGCAACAGGACGGCCAGTTCATCGGGCGGAAGCCCGGTGACCAGCAGTTCGCCCGCGGTCTCGCCGCCGAAGGCCACGGGAGCGCGCCCGGTGTACTTCTGGTAGAGTTCCGCAAACAGGCGGCTGTAAGGCGGCGCGTTCCAGGCCGGCTGGGAGGCGTCGCACCAGTTCGGCATGGCGGGAAGGGAAACGCCCGGCCCCCGCTCCCGATTCCCGCGCCCGCTTTGGCTCAGCCACTCGACAAGGAACGGACCTCTCCTCTGGATCAGCGGCAGGTGCTGAACGACGATCCCCGTGCTTCCGCCCAGGTACGACTTCTCGTACAGACTCCGGAAAAAGCGGGTGACGTTATCGAGGTCCGCAAAGCCGCCGTAAACCTCCTTAATAAGAAGCGGCTTGGTGGACGCGGCCAGGCGCCCGGCCATCCGCGAGGCGTCATCATACTCGCCGGGATTTCCGGGGTCCTTGAGCATGCTCTGCGACCAGGCGGCGATGTCGCTGTCGTCGGCCAGGGGGCGTGTGCCGTCCTCCCGCCTGACGTGTTGGGCGATGCCGGCCACGAACTGCTCGCGGCTGACGCCCACGTTGGGCGGCAAAACATCCGTGGGCCGCCAGGCAACGATCGAGGCGTGGTTGCGCCTGGCGCGAACCCACTCGGCGGCAGTGGCGCCCATCCATTCCATCCAGCCGGCGTCGGCACGCGACTGGATCTGTGGCCGGCCGTCGCAGAAAAACTCGGCCAGAACCAGCATGCCCATTTCATCGCAGAGTCTCAGCCAGGGCTCGCCCAAGTCGTCCCAGTGCCCGTGCAGCGTATTCAGCCCCGAAGCCTGCATGGCCGCAATCATGCGCCACTCGATGCGGCGGTCGTTCAGGTAGCGAACCGGAGAGAGCTTCGGGAAATAGGTTCCGGCCATCCACAGCTTCCTGCCGTTCAGCAGCACGTCGCGGCCTTCGATCCATACTTCCCGGAACCCGAATCGCGTAAAGCTGCGATCCACCACCTTGCCGCGCCGGAGAAGCTCGGTCCTCAGCACATACAGTTTCGGCTGGCCGTAGGGCGGCGGCTCCCACAGCACCGGGTTGCTCCAGTCCGCTTCCAGGGTGATCACGCCGTCGCCGGCCGCCGCCTTCTGCGCCAGTTGCAGGACGGCGTGCTGCCCATCCAGCACGGCGCCGCGGAGCGTCAGCCCCGAGACGGCGGTTCCCGCGCCGGCAATGGCCACTCGCGCTTCCAGCCGCTTCTTTCTGACCGATGGGACGGCGAAGACATCGGCGATGTGCGCAGCGGGACGCCACGCCAGGACAATATCGCCGACGATGCCCACCCAGTTTCTCTGGAACTCCTGGTCGGTCGCCGGCCGGTATGCATTGCCGGCCAGTGGGTCGCTGACCACGGCGCCGGCACGGGCGTACTTGTCCGAGGCGTTGTGAACATAGATCGCGATCTCGTTGGCCTGGCCCGGCTGCAGGGCGGCGGTAAGGTCGGCTTCGAACGGCGTGAACTGCCCGTAGTGCTCGGCCATCCGCCGGCCGTTGCAGTACACCGCGGCGTAGTGCCCGACTTTCTCCAGTTGCAGAATGAACCTGCGGCCGGCCTGGCCCCATTGGCGCGGAATCGTGAACTGCTGCCTGTACCAGACCGAGACCGCCGGCGGGTTGGTGGCCAGGGGCATGGCCGGTACGCGGCGCGGTTCCCATCCGCTGGCCGGGACCCGCTCATCGCCGGCATTGAGCACCGTTTCCCAGACGCCGTTCAGGCAAATCTCGGTTCGCAGCAGACCTGCGGGGCCGGCCGGCTTGGCGGCGGCCGCCAAACAAGCCGCCCAGGCGATCAGCAGGAGAATCATCAGCCACCGTGGGAAAGGGCTTGGGTAAGCGCGAGGCAAGAAGCGGGTTCGAGGCACTCGATTCTCCTCTCTGGCAGGGCGTTCGAGACGCTGCATCATAGCGCGGCAGAGTGGTGCTCTTCAGCAGGATTGCCCCTTGGCGGCGCCGCTGGCAGGCGGCAAGGCGCAGGCAGCGGGACCGTGCGGTGGAGGCCCGCAGGCCGCCCCGTGCCGAACTGCGCCGGCTCACGCGCCCAGCTCTGCCTGCAGGATTGCCTCGATCTTCTGCTTGAGCTTGGGCAAATCCTTCTCGACGACGGCCCACACCTCGTTGGTGTCGATGCCAAAGTAATCATGGACCAGAATGTTCCGCATGGCGATCATCTCGACCCATGGGACATCCGGGTGGGCGGTCCGGAGCGCAGTGGAGAGCTTACTCGCAGCCTCTCCAATAATCTGAAGATGCCGAAGCACCCAGCTTTCGATCAGCTCGCTGTCCTCTTTGTCCCTGGGATATCGCTCGATGCTGAGGATGGCGTCCACGATGTCGCGCAACCTTTCGCGGTCGTCTCTCATAGCGGAACCGCTTCCCGCAAAACGCGCTCCCGGATGCGCGGACGCATCCCCTGCTCCGTGGCTACGTCTACCCTACGCCCGAGGATTTGCTCGAGATCAACCAGCAGGCCGGCATGGTCCAGCAAGCTTCGTCCGGGCTCGAGATCCACCAGCAAATCAACATCGCTCTCGCTGTCGGCCTCTCCGCGGGCCACAGAGCCGAACACACGCAGGTTGCGGGCGCCGCGCCTGGCGGCCGCGCGCAGTATCTCTTCGCGCCTGGTTCTCAGCAATTCCCGGACGTTCATTGCACTATTGTAGCGGATCGAGGCAAGGAACGGGCAAACCGAGATCCCACTTCAGCTTGCTGACGCTCGCGGCTCTGTCGAGGGGTTGGTGGCCGAATGAACGTTGTCTCACAGCAGCTTCCCGTTGGGCGCGTCCCAGCGCACCATGCGCTGCTCGCGCAGGGCCATGGTGGCCAGGTGGGCGCACAGCGCGCTGGCCTCGCCGGTCTCCGCCGGGCAATTCGTCGGCTTCCGGCTGCGCACGCACTCGAAGAAGTTCTGCACGTGCAACTGCGCCCCGCCCCGCTCGGCCAGCGCGATGTTGGAGACCGAAAACTCCTCGCGTTTCTTCTCGGCCTGCGGCTCGGCATAGAAGAACAACTGCCGCTCGTTGACGATGTCGATGGTGCCGTCTTTGCCGAAGAACTGTTCGTGCGTGCCGGGCTGAGAGTTCGAGAAGGTGCAGGAGAAGTTCACCTGCGCGCCTTCCGGGTAATGGAAGATGGCGCTCATGGTGTCGGGGCATTCGCGCCCGTCCTTCCAGAAGTAAACATCGCCATCCGCCGTCACGCGCTCCGGCGCCTTCAGGTTGAGCGCCATGTGCGCGGCGTCCAGCGAATGTACCAGCAGGTCGGCCGCGATGCCGGCGCAATAGTCCCAGTAGCAGAACCACTGGAAAAAGCGGGCGGCGTCGAACGGCCGCTTCAGGGTGGGTTTCAGGAACGTTTCCCAATCAATGGTCTGTGGCGAGGCGTCCTTGGGGATGGGGTAGCGCCACTGGGGGGTGGTGCTGTTGCGCGACCAGAAGACGCGGGCGAACACCACCTTGCCGAGCATGCCGGCGGCCACCATCTGGCGCGCCTTCTGGTGCACGGGAGAGCTGCGGCGCTGCGTGCCGATCTGCACGATGCGGTTGTGCCGCCGGGCCGCCGCCACGATCTCCGGGCTCTCCTCCAGCTTGTGGGTCATGGGCTTTTCCAGGTAGATATCCTTGCCGGCGGAGAGCGCGTCCACGGCGATTCGATGATGCCAGTGGTTGTGAGTGGCGATGATGACCGCGTCGATGTCCTTGCGGTCCAGGATGCGGCGGTAGTCGCCGTAGGATTCGGCGCCCGGCGCCGCCAGCGCCAGCCCCTTGGCCAGCGTTCCCTGGTAGAGGTCGCAGACCGCCACCTGAGCGACGTCCGCCAGCAGGGCCGCCGCGGTCATCAGAAACTGCCCGCGGTTGCCCGTGCCGATCACGCCGGCGCGGATGCGGTCGTTGGCGCCCAGCACCCGCTGCAGGGACGCGGCGGTCAGGGCGCCGATCATCACTTCTCGTCGCGAAGCTTTCATTCCAACCTCCGATCGCTTGAGGGTCGTCGATTGCGCAGGTATCGGCGAATCCTCCTCGTGGGCCTCATCGTGGCATCTCTTGATACGCAGCCGCGATCAGCTTGCCAAGCGCACCCTCAGGCTCGATGCCGCAAACCTGGCGCAAGGCCGCGGCCAGGCCGCCGTCGCGGATGATTTGCTGCAAGCGGACGGCAGAGGGGTCGTCCGGGCAATCATAACGCAGCGCGGCGGCGATGCCGGTACCGAGAGCGGCGGGCGTAATGCCGTGTTCCAGCGCCAGGCAGGCGGGACCCACCAGCCGGTCGTGCCGCCCCAGCTTGCGCATGGGATCGCGCGCGTTGCGCTCGAGGGGATCGACGATTTCACGCCTCTGGTACTTGGCGATGGCGGATTCCGCGAAGCGCCGCTGGTCCTCCGGGTCAAAGCCGAATTCCCGGCAAAGCGCGGGGGCAACTTCCTGGGAGGCTTGCCGCGCCACCGCTTCCAGTTGGGGGTCGTTGGCGGCGTCGCTCAGCAGTTCATACCCCTTGAGGCGGCCGATGTAGCTGATGACGGCGTTGATGGCGTTATAGGTAAACAGCTTGCGCACCAGCCCGCCCTGGAAGTTCTCCTTGGGCGCCAGCCCCAGGATGCTGGGAACCGGGCCCACGAATGCCTGCTTGTCGGCGGGCAGCTCCCACATGTCCTGGGCCTTCAAAGCCAGCGGATCCCGGTGCTGGAGGTCCGGCGGCGGCTCGATCACCGAACGCAGCACCATGGTCTCGACCACTCCCACGTTCTTGGCGCACCACTGGGCCTCGACCGGCGCGAGCCGTTCGGCAATGAGGCGCCGCAACCACTGCCCGGGCTGGAAGTAGTTCTCGCAAAGGATCACGTTGACCCCTTCTGTTCTGCGGCGCAGCCCTTCGGCCAGCAGCGGCGCCATTTCCGGCAGGTTCGGGCCGCCGATGGAGACGAAGATCACCGAAGCGGCGGCGACCCTGGCGGCGATGGCCTCCGTCTCGCCGCAAGCAAGCACGCCGAAGCCCTCGATGACCATGCTCTTTTCCGGTGCCCCCATGATCTCGACCGTGTACCGGCCGCGCCGGCGCAGGGCCGCCACCAGTTCCGGGCTCTTTTCGACGAAGGTGACGGCATAGCCGGAGAGCGCCAGCAGGTGGGCGATGAACCCGCGGGCGATCTTTCCGGCGCCAAAAACCACGGCTTGCTTACCCGGCATGGACATGGAGGGCCTCGGAGCGGCCGTTGGCGGCGCCGGCGAACCAGCCTTGCAAGGCCGGATAAAGCCGGCGGTAGCGCTCGAAGGAGTCGCGGTAAAGCCCGGCGCAATCGGGGTTCGGCTCGACGCGTCCCTGGAACCGCACCAGGGCGCGGGCCGCCTGGTCGCAAGACGAGTAGCGGCGGGTGGCGACGGCGGCCAGGATGGCCGCTCCCAGCACGCCCGTCTGTGGGCACTTCGGCAGGCTGATGGCCCGCTGGAGCACGTCCGCCTTGATCCGGTTCCAGAGGGCAACGCGGGCCGCGCCGCCCGAGACGGCAATCGGAACCGCGTCGATGCCGGCGTGCGACTGGACCAGCTCGAGGACTTGGCGGAGGCTGAAACTCACCCCTTCCAGAACGGCGCGCACGAAATGCCGATCGTGGTGCGTTGAACGAATGCCGATAAACGCCCCCGAAGCGAACGGGTCCCAGATGGGGGCGCGCTCGCCCTGCAAGTATGGCAGGAAGAGCAACCCATCGCAGCCGGCGGGGGCACGCTTCGCTTGCTGAAGGAGATTTGGAAATCGCCGCCGAAACGCCTGGCGATACCAGTCGAGCGAGCCTCCACCGCAGGAAGTGACCCCGTACAGCAGCTTGCGCCCCGGCAGAAACGGCGCGCAGACCAGTTCGGGCACGCGGTAATCCCGCCCGACGATCGAGCCGATGTGCTCGCTGGTGCCGGTGATGTTAAAGGCCTGCCCCTGGCTCACGGCCCCGCTGCCCAGCACGCAGGCATTCAGGTCGTTCCAGCCCACCGCCACGGGAATGCCCGGCGGCAGGCCGGTCTCCCGCGAGGCGGCCTTCGAGATCCGGCCGATGATTCCGGTTGCTTCGAAAAGCGGCGGTACGATGGATTCCGGCAAGCGCAGGCGGGAGAACAGCTCGTGGGGGACCTTTCCGGTGGCCAGATCGACGATGCCGCGATTGCTCGAGGCGTCGCTGGCCAGTTCCCCGGTCAACCGGAAATTGACGTAGTCCTTGGCCTGCAGCAGCCGGTAGGTCTTCTCCAGGGTGCGCGGCTCGTTTTTGCGGAACCACAACAGGCGCGGCAGCGGCCAGGTGGGGCCCGGCGGAAGATCGATGCCGAGATACCGGTGCAACTCGCGGCGGCTGAAGCTGCTGGCGATCTCTTCGACTTCGGAGATGGCCCGGAGGTCCTGAAACCCAACCGCCGGCCGCAGCGGTGCGCCGGACCTATCCACAAACGTCAGGCTGGAGATGTGTCCGGCGGCGGCGATGCCCAGGATGCGCTCCCGGCGCACCGACGCGGTCACCTTGCGGATACTGGAAACCGCCGCCCGCCACCAGAGTTCCGGCTCCTGTTCCTTGTAGGCCAGTAGCGGCTCGTGGGTAGGGTAGGCGCGACCGGCCATGGCCACAGCGGCCCCATCCAGGGAGAACAAGCCCGCCTTCGTGGAAGAGGAGCCGACATCGATTCCTAAAACGTACTCCATGCGCATGACCGATCCCGGTTTCACGCGGAGGACTACAGGACCGCCCTCTCGCCGGAGCTGCTGGCCTCGCCGGATTTCATCAAGGCCGTCTTCGTCTTGGGGCCGGCGTCTGGCGCCGGAGAAGGTCGCGTTCCGTGTCCGTGAGGTGACGGCTCATGGCCTCCCGCGCGCCTGCAGCGTCCCCGGCGCGGATGCGCTTGTAGACCTGTTCATGCTGCCGCGTCCGCAGCTTCACCACGCGCGGGCCGGAGAACGTTATCAGGCGGCTTTCGCGCAGCAGGTCGGCCAGCGGCTCCAGCAGCACCAGCACCACCGGGTTCTGCGAGGCGCGGGCGATCTCGGCGTGGAAGGCCACGTCGGCATCCACGTACCCTTCCGGCGCGCTGGGCTTCTGCCGCATGGTTTCCAGCGCCTGTTCCATGCCCCGCAGGTGGTTCTCGTCGCGACGCTCCGCGGCCAGCCCGGCAATCCCCACCTCGAGGATCTTCCGGACCTCGACGAGGTCCTTCAGCACGTCTCCCCTGCGGCGCAGCAGCAGCTTGAAGGTCTCGGTGAGCGGACCCGCGTGCGGCTCCTGGACGACCGTGCCTCTGCCCCGTTCGATGCGCACCAGGCCGCGGCTCTCCAGGAACTTGATGGCCTCCCGGATCACGGTGCGGCTGACGCCCATGTCTTTGCACAGTTCCCGCTCGGTCGGAAGCAGCGACCTCTCGGGACAATCACCGGAGATGATGCGTTCCGACAGGATTCTCGCCACCTCGCGATGCAACGGCTCGCGGGCCTTGATAATGGCTGGTTTCATTGGAAGTAACATATCATACCGCCCGCCCGGCTGGTGGCGCCTGCAACACAAGTAACCGGGCCAGGAGCCGAAGGTGCTGGAGATCATCGATATCACAGTCCCGATTCAGGAAGGCATGGTGGTCTGGCCCAGTTCGCCGCAGACGGTTCTCGAGCCGTCCGGCAGGATGAACATGGGCGAGAGCTCGAACACGACGTATTGCCTCGCTGCTTGGGAGAGCAGCGCCAAATCGTGCCGCTAGTCGCCAGAGGCCGTGTCGCCGAACCGCATCCTGGCTTCTGCATCGGTTGGAGCCAAGGCCATCGCTTGCGAGATCCCTTCGCTCATATTGGCTTTCGCTGCCCGCTGGCGGTTCAGAACTCCAGGCGCATGCTGAGCTGGAGCAGGCGTCCGGTGGAAAGCGGCTGAGTGCTGGTGATCCGTCCGAACCCCGCGCCGCCGCGTGCCGTGGCGGGGTTGGAAAAGAACGGGCGGTTCGGAAGGTTGAAGAAGTCGGTGCGGAACTGCAGGTTCCAGCGCTCGTTCAGCGCCCACCTCTTGTGCACGGATGTGTCCAGGCCAACGAAGCCGGGCCCAGGTGGCGGCCTTGTGCAGCCTCCTCGTGCCGCCGCTGTGGCCGGACATAGTATGTCATACGTCATACCATGTCAAGTGAAATTGTGCGAGGACGCCGTCTCTCCGCTTCCCAGCGGGGGCCGGCCCGGCAGGACGCTGGCCCGCGCATATTGGCAAGCCGCCGGCCGGCGTGGCATGATACCGCCGCAGGATTCATGCCAAAGCGGAGGTGCGAGACATGCTGACCCGAAGGAGCCTGATGCAACTGGCCGCGGGGACGGTGGCGGCAACCGGGGCCCGGCCGAAAACGGCGAAGGCCCGCGAGGATTCCAATGCGGGCGGGGCGCCCGCGCTGGCCGGCCGCCCGCCGAACATCCTTTTCATCATGGCCGATCAGATGACGCCGTTCATGACCGGCCCTTATGGCCAGCGGGCCGCCATCACTCCCAACCTGGACCGGCTGGCGCAGGCCGGCGCCGTGTTCGACAACGCCTACTGCAACGCCCCGCTGTGCGTCCCCAGCCGTACGTCGATGTTTGCCGGGCGCCTGCCGGCGTGCCTGGAGGCCTGGGACAACGCCTCGGAATTCAAGGCGGATGTGCCAACCTTCGTTCATTACCTGCGCTCGGCCGGCTATCACACCGCCGTTTCCGGCAAGACGCATTTCATCGGCCCGGACCAGTATCACGGGTTCCACCAGCGGCTGACTCCCTGCATCTATCCCACGCACTTCGCCTTCATGCATCCCTGGAGCAAGGGCCCCTACTGGATCGAGGGCACATCGATCCAGGTGGGCCTGGCCAAGCTGGGACCTTCGGAGATCAACGGGCAGATCGATTTCGACGAGATGGCGTTCGGGCGGGCACTCGAAAAACTGCGCCACTACGCGCTGCCGGCCAACGATAAGCCGCCGTTGTTCCTCAACGTCTCCTTGACGCAGCCGCACGACCCTTATTGCGCGCCGCGCAAGTACCTGGAGATGTACCGCAATGCCGAGATCCCCATGCCCAGGCCGTACGGCGACATCCGCAAGCTCAGCCCGACGTATGAATGGGTGCGTATCGTGCACGGGCTGGACCGCGAGACGCCGTCGCCCGAGAAGGTGCGCGAAGCGCGCCGCTGCTACCTGGCCATGTGCACCTGGGTGGACGACCGCATCGGACAATTGCTCGACGAACTCGAGCGCCTCGGCCTGGCCGGCAACACCATGGTGGTCTTCACCAGCGATCACGGCGACATGATGGGAGAGAAGGGGCAGTGGTTCAAGCGCATCTACCTGGAGTGGTCGGCGCGGGTGCCGCTGATCGTGCGCTGGCCCGGCCGCGTGCCGGCCGGCAAGCGCGTGGGCGCGCCGGTGTCGCTCGTGGACCTGTTCCCGACCTTCACCGAGGGGGCCGGCGTGCCGGTGCGCACGCCCATCGACGGCCGCAGCCTGCTGCCGCTGCTGGACGGCCGCGAGGAGAGCCGCGATCGCGAGGTTATCGGCGAGTACTTCGGCGAGGGCGCCATCGAGCCGGTGCGCATGGTGCGCCGCGGCGATTACAAGTACATCACCGTCAACGGCCACCCACCGCAGCTTTATGACTTGAAGAGAGATCCCGATGAGACCATCAACGCCGCCGGTCGTTCCGAATACGCGGCGGTGGAGCGCGAGCTCCGCGCCCGCGCTGAGAAGGATTGGGATGGACCCGCCCTCAAGCGCAAGGTCATGGCCAGCCACGAGGAGCGCGACTTTCTCCGCTCCATCAAGGGTTACATGGGACCGAACCTCTGGAAACCGGACGTCAGCCTGCCCCTCCTGGCCGATGACGCGGCCTGGAGGTAAAGTAGCGCAGCCTACTTGACATCATACCACTTGGTATGATCTCATTTCACGCTGGAAGAACGCGTCGCCGTCTGTACCTATTATTCTTTCAGTGTCGGGATCGCCCGCTTGGAGGTTGGTCATGGTTAGGTCACGCCTGGTTCTGCTTCTAACTGTGTCGTTGCTGCTGCTGCTGCTGCTGCTGCTCCCGGGGGCGCATGCGCAAACGCCCACTGCGACGCTGGTCGGCACTGTGCAGGACACCAGTGGCGCGGTGATTCCCGGCGCCGCGGTCGTCGCGCGCAACATCGCGACCAATCTGCGATGGACCGGGGTCTCCGGGAACAGTGGCGAGTTCACGATCCCCAATCTGCCGCCCGGCCAATATTCCGTCACGGCGGAGAAAGAGGGCTTTCGCAAGCTGGAGGAGACCGGGATCGAGTTGCGGATCGATCAGACAGCGCGGCTCGTGTTGACACTACAGGTCGGTGCTGTAAACCAGACCGTCGAGGTCCGGGCCGAAGTGCCGGTGCTGAATGCCGCCAGTGCCGCCACCGGCGATGTGATCGTGAGCCGTGAAATGACCGAGCTGCCGCTCGACGGCCGCGATTATACCGACCTCGCCTTCCTGGTGCCCGGCGTGACGCCGTCGGCACAGGGGAGCAACAGCGGCAACATGAACATCAACGGGGCGCGCCCGGACAACACCAATTACCTGATCGACGGATTCGCCAACCAGAATCCGCGCGCCGGTGGCGCTCTGGCCAAACCGTCGCTTGATGCCATGCAAGAGTTCAAGATGCAGACGTCCAGCTTCTCGGCCGAATACGGGCGCATCGGCGGCGGCGTGATGAATATGGTCTTGAAAACGGGCGCAAACCAGGTGCACGGCTCGGCGTTCGAATTCCTGCGCAACGATATGTTCGATGCGCGCAACTTCTTCGATGCGGGCAAGTCTAAGCTGCGCCGCAACCAGTTCGGCGGCACGCTGAGCGGACCGGTCTACCTTCCCAAGCTGTATAACGGCCGCAACCGGACGTTCTTTCTGTTCAGTTGGGAAAGCTACCGCGAGATCAACGGCGACAACCGATTGGGGGTCGTACCGACCGAATTGGAGCATAAGGGCGACTTTTCGCAGACTCGCGCCACAAACGGCAAATTGGTGACCATCACCGACCCATTCGCCAATAACGCTCCGTTCGCGGGGAATGTGATCCCGGCGGCCCGCTGGCATTCGGTAGCCACCAAGCTGATGCCCTGGTACCCCCTGCCCAACCGGCCGGGGCAAGTGAACAACTTCGCCGTTAACGCCAACAACACCAGCGACTGGAACAGCCTGCTGGTGAAAGTGGACCATCGCATAAAGGACAGGGGAACTCTCTCCGGGCGCATCCTGCGGCGCAACTCGACGTCCACCAATCCTTTTTCGGGCAGTGACCTGGGTACTTTCGCCGATATCACAAATGCCACGCCCTTTTTCGGCGGCCTCAGCTATACCCACATGTTCACGCCCTCGGTCATCAACGAGACGCGAGCGAACGTAAACCTGGGCGGCAACCTGGAAATCAGCGTCCACCAATATCACGATTGGAACAAGGAACTGGGCATCACCGGTGCGGTCACCAATCCCAAAATGGTCGGATTCCCGAAATTCAACATCACCGGGTATGGAAACATGCAGCTTGCCGATAACAACTCGGCCCCCATGAATCCGGGGATCCATACCTATGAAGTGGGCGATACGCTGACGTGGGTCAAGGGAAAGCACTTGATGAAATTCGGTGCGTCGTACTTCCGCTTCCAGTTCTTCATGCCCACCAACGGCTCGCTGAACGGCGTTTACAATTTCACGGGAACCTTCACGAGCGTGGCCCTGGCCGATTTCGTCATAGGGCTCCCGGGCAACACCTCGCGCCGCCTCGGCGATATCAAGAGCTACATGTTCAACAGCAGCTACGGCGCCTTCGTGCAGGACGACTACAGGCTGAACAGCCGCCTGACGCTGAACATCGGGTTGCGTTACGAGCTGATGCCGCCGCAGTACGAGAAGTTCGGTCAATATGCCAACTACATCCCCGCGCTCGGCAAGCTGATTATCGCCAGCGACCGCCGGGCGCCCAACCTGCAGCAGACGCTCGATTCCAACGGTTTGACGGGAAAGGTTGCGCTGGCGAAGGACGTCGGCTTGGGGCGCGCGCTGGCTTACACCAATTACCACGACTTCGCGCCGCGCTTCGGCCTTGCGTACCGCGTGCGCAACAACTTTGTGGTGCGCGGCGGCTATGGCATTTACTACGGCCAGTCGATGACCAACACCTTGCGCCGCGACCTGAGCAACGTGTTCCCCTTCACGCTCAGCCAGACCTTCAACAGCAACAAGAACAAACCCGATCAGCTCACCATGTCCAACCCACTCCCCGACGCGCTGGCCAAAAACGGGGGCACCACCGACGTCACGGCCTATAACTGGAAGGCGCGCCCGCAGTACATGCAACAATGGAACTTCACGATCGAACGGGAATTGGGTAAGGGCGTGGCGCTCGAAATGTCGTACGTCGGTTCAAAAGGCACCCACCTGGGGTTCCGCTACGACCTGAACCAGCCCTTTTACACGCCCGAGAACAAGCTACCCGACGGCAGCTACCTGCGGCCCTACTCGCAGTTCCAGAACATTACCTACTACGATTTCGCCGGCGACTCTTCTTATAACGCTGGCATTGTAACGGCCCGCAAGCGGCTCAGCCGCGGAGCGTTTTTCCGGGTCAGCTACACCTTTGCCAAATCCCTGGACAACTCCTCGCAGTTCGCGGACAGCACCAACGGCGGCATCCCGGGCGTTCAGAACTCGCGCAACTTCTCGATGGACCGCGGCCGCTCCGATTGGGACCGCAGGCATGCGTTCGCCATGAGTTTCGTCACCGACCTGCCTTATCGCCGGATGTTCCTGCCGGAACCGGCTGCCAAGGCGCTGCTCCGCGGCTGGCAACTGTCGGGCACCGGCACGATGTACAGCGGGCAAGCGTTCACGCCGCGCGTTCAGAACGTCAACCTGACTCTGGGCGACGCCAACCGTCCCGACCGCGTCGCCTCGGGCACGCTTCCCAACCCGGGCCCGGACATGTGGTTCGACCTCGCCGCATTCCCCACCGTGCAGCGCGGCTCTTACCGCTTCGGCAACGCCGGGCGCAATATCCTCGATGGCCCCGGCCAGATCAACCTGAACCTCGGATTGGTCAGGAATTTCCGCATCCGGGAGCGCAGCAATCTGCAGTTCCGCTGGGAAGCATTCAACGCCACCAACCATACGAATTTCCGGCTGCCGGTGAACAATTTGAGTTTGACGAACGCGGGCACCATCACGGCGGCTAATAACTCGCGTAACATGCAGTTCGGGCTGCGGTATCAGTTTTAGCCTTATACCGGGCCCGATGTCGCCCGTGACATTGACCTACCGCCGGCGGGCGGGCTTGACCGACCAGCCGCCGGCGCTCCCTGAAGAAAGCCGCCCGGCTTCAGGCGCAGAAGCCCGCGCTGCCACCATGTCGCGCAGGGAGGGGGTGGGGTTCTGCTATACTCAGCCGGCAAAGGAAGTATCTCCGGAATACGGGAGCACGGGAAGGGAGATGCCAATGCAGCGAACCATCTCATTCACGCTTAACGGGAAGCCGACCCGCGTGACGGTCGATGACCAGCGCATGTTGCTGTGGGTGCTGCGCTCGGACCTCGGCCTCACCGGCACCAAGTTCGGCTGCGGCGCCGCCCTCTGCGGTGCCTGCACGGTCGTCGTGGACAAGGAAGCGGTCCGATCCTGCTCGACGCCGGTCAAGGAGGTTGCCGGGAAGCGGGTGCTCACCATCGAGGGCCTGAGCCAGGAGGGGCGGCTTCACGCCATCCAGGAGGCGTTTCTGAAACACCACGGCTCGCAGTGCGGCTACTGCACGCCGGGGATGATCATGAACGCCTATGCCCTGCTGCAGAAGACGCCGCGGCCCACGCGCGCCCAGATCATCCAGCACATGGACGACAACCTGTGCCGGTGTGGGTCGCACCATCGCATCCTCAACGCCATCCAGGAGGCCGCCGGCACGATGAAAGGAGGCGCCCAATGACACGCGACGATTCGAATTCCAGGGGCAGCATGGGCAACGGCGGCAGCGGCGAGGGCGGCGTCAGCGAAAGCCCCCCGCGGGACCTGAGCCGCCGCCAGTTCCTGGCCCTGGCCGGGTCGGGCCTGTTCGTGTTCTTCCCGACTGATCCGCTGGACGCCTTCCAGGAGCCGGAGCGGCTCCCCGCCCGGCAAGGTTACCCGACCGACTTCAACGCCTACCTGCGAGTCGGTCCGGACAGCCGGGTCACCTGTTTCGTCGGCAAGGTCGAGCTGGGACAGGGCGCGATGACGTCGCTGGCGCAGCTCCTGGCCGAAGAGCTGGATGTGGCGCTGGACTCGGTGGACATGGTGATGGGCGACACCGACCTCTGCCCCTGGGACATGGGCACCTTCGGCTCGCTCAGCATTCGTCAGTTCGGCCCGGTGCTGCGCGGAGCCGGGGCCGAAGCCCGGGCCGTGCTGCTCGAGATGGCGGCCGAGCAGCTTCAGGCGCCGGCTGGCCGGCTCCAGGTGACGGCCGGCGTGGTGACCGATCCCTCGGCACCGGGCAAGCGCGTCACTTACGCGCAACTGGTGCAGGGCAAGCGCATCGAGCGGCGCCTGGAGAAGGCGCCGGTGAAACCCGTGTCCGCGTTTAGCGTGGTTGGGCAGTCGCCGCGGCGCAAGGATGCGCTGGAGAAGGTCACCGGCAAGGCCCGCTATGCCGGCGACTTCGCGGTTCCGGGGATGCTGCACGCGCGGGTGCTGCGCCCGCCGGCCCACGGCGCCACCCTGCGAGACCTCGACACGGCCGCCGCCGAGAAAGTAGACGGCGCGCGCGTGGTCCGGGACGGCGACCTGGTGGCCGTGCTCCACGAGCGGCCCGACCTGGCCGACAAGGCGCTGCGGCTGGTGAAGGCGCGCTTCGACCCGCCCCAGCCCTCGGTGGACGATAAGACCATCTTCAACCACCTGCTCAAGACCGCGCCGCAGCCCCGGCTGGTGGGCGAGAGCGGCAGCCTGGCTGAAGGGGAGAAGCTGGCCGCAAACATTGTTGAGGAGACCTATCTCAACAGTTACGTGGCCCACGCCGCCCTGGAGACCCACTCGGCGACGGCCACGATCGAGGGCGGCAAGGCCACCGTATGGGCCTCCACCCAGACGCCGTTTCCGGTGAAGCAGCAGGTGGCGCAGGCCCTGGGCTTCACGCCGCAGAACGTGCGCATCATCACGCCCTACGTCGGCGGCGGCTTCGGCGGCAAGAGCGCCTCCCGGCAGGCCGTGGAGGCGGCGCGCTTGGCGAAGCTCACCGGCAAGCCCGTCCAGGTGGTCTTTCACCGCGACGAGGAGTTCTTTTACGATACCTTCCGGCCGGCGGCGGTGGTGAAGATTCGGGCCGCCCTCACCGGCGCCGGGAAGATGGTGCTGTGGGACTACAAGGTCTACGGCGCCGGCGACCGCGAGGCCCGGCTGTTTTACGACGTCCCCCACCAGCGCACGGTCTCGGCCGGCGGCTGGCAGGGAGGGAACCCGCCGGGCATGCACCCGTTCGGGGTGGGGCCGTGGCGCGCCCCGTCGGTCAACACCAACACCTTCGCCCGCGAATCGCACATCGACATCCTGGCGGCCAGGGCGGGCGCCGACCCCGTCGAGTTCCGCCTCGGCCACCTCTCCGACCAGCGCATGCGGCGCGTGCTGGAGGCCGCCGCCAGGCAGTTCGGCTGGAAGCCGGCGCGGGCCCCCAGCGGCCGCGGCCTCGGCGTGGCCCTCGGCATTTACGCCGGCACCTACGTCGCCACCATGGCCGAGGTGGCGGTCAACAAGAGCACCGGCCGCGTGCAAGTCATCCGGGTGGTCTGCGCGCAGGACGAGGGCGTGGTCGTCAACCCCGACGGCTCGCGCCAGCAGATGGAAGGCTCCATCACCATGGGCCTGGGCTACGCGCTCGCCGAGGAGGTGCGCTTCAAGAACGGGGAAGTGCTGGACCGCAACTTCGACACCTACGAGATTCCGCGCTTCTCCTGGCTCCCGAAGATCGAGACCATCCTCATCGAGAACCCGGAGACGGCGGCGCTGGGATGCGGCGAGCCGCCCATTGTGACCATGGGCGCGGTAGTGGCCAACGCCATCCACGACGCGGTGGGTGCCAGGCTGCGGCAGTTGCCGATGACGCCGGCGCGCATCCAGACGGCGCTCAAACGCGCCTGAAATAGTTGTACCGCCGGCGTCTCGCCGGCGCTACAGCGGTTGCCTCTTCGCCCAGCCCGGCCCGCGGACCACGCGCCCGGGCTTCGCTCCCGTGTGTTCTCCCTCCTTGAGCACCTGGACGCCGTTGACGAACACGTGGACCACTCCCGTTGAATACTGATGCGGCTTCTCGTAGGTGGCGTGGTCCTGGATGCGCGCCGGGTCGAACACCACCACATCGGCGAAATAGCCTTCCTTGAGCCTGCCGCGGCGCTCGATCTTCAGGTTCTCGGCGGGCAGTGCCGCCAGCTTGCGGATGGCCTCCTGGAGCGGGACCAGCTTCTGATCGCGCACATACCTGGCCAGCAGCCGCGCGAAGCTGCCGTAAGCGCGCGGGTGCGGATTGCTCTTCAGGAATGCGCCCTCGGGCGCCAGCGAGGCCGCGTCCGAGCAAAAGCTCACCCACGGCAGCGCCACGTTCTTGCGCACGTTGTCTTCCGACTGCGTGAAGTAGATCGTGCTGATCTGGCTTTCATCCTCGACGATCAGGTCCATCACCGTTTCCTCGGGCGGCTTGCCGCGCATTCTGGCGACTTCGGCCAGCGTCTTGCCGGTCAGGGGCTTCAGCTTTTCATTCTTGAAGCCGACCAGCAGAATCCCGTCCGGCGAGCCGGCGCCCAGGTACATGTTTTCCCATTCCTTCGACTCGCGGCGCATCTCGGCGGCAATGCGCTTCCGGGTGGCGGGCTCCTTCAAGCGCTTTAACATCGCCTCGAAGCCGCCCTCCTGCACCCAGGGCGGCATGGTCGAGGTCAGGCCGGTAGCCCCGGCCGGGTAAGTGTACATATCGGCGGTGATGCGCAGGCCCTGGGCCCGCGCCTGTTCCACCTTGGCGATGGCCTGGTCCATCTTTGTCCAATTGGACTTGCCGGAGGCTTTCAGGTGGTAAATTTCGGCGCGCACCTTGGCTTCACGGGCGATTCGAAGCAGTTCGTCCACGGCCTCGGGCAGCCGCGACCCTTCGTTCCGCAGGTGCGAAATGTACATGCCGTCGTATTCGGCGGCGGCCTTGGCCAGCGCGATCAGCTCCTCGGTTTTGGCGAAGCTGCCCGGCGGGTAGATCAGCGCCGAGGCCACGCCCAACGCCCCCTCTTTCATGGCCTGCCGCACCAGCTCGCGCATCTTGTCCAGTTCTTGCGGGGTGGGCGCGCGATCCTGGTAGCCGATCACATGAATGCGGGGCGTGGCCGCGCCGATGAAAGAAGCCACGTTGGGCGAGACGCCGCGCTTGGCCAGGTGCTCCAGGTATTCCCCAAGGGTGGTCCACTCGATGGCGTACTTGATGTCATCCTGCCGCGCCGCCATTTCTTTCTTCATGGCCTCGTTCAGCGGGCCCATGGAATCGCCCTCGCCCAGGATTTCCAGGGTCACGCCCTGGCGAATGTCGCTCTGCGAGCGGCCGTCGGCGATCAGCGACTCGTTCGCCCAGCACATCATGTTGACGAAGCCCGGCGCCACGGCCATGCCGCGCGCGTCGATGTCCATCTTCCCCCTGGCGTTCTTCAGCGCGCCGATGGCCGCGATGCTGTCGCCCCGAATGGCCAGATCGGCCTGGAGGGGCGCCGCGCCGCTTCCGTCGTAGATGGTTCCGTTGCGAAGAACGACGTCGTATTCGGTCCGCGTCGCGCACCCGGCCGCCAGCAACAGGCCAAGCGCCATCGCCAACACGGCCGCGCGTGTGGTTGTAGTCATCGATTAACTCCTTGCCGAACGCTGGCGCCTGCGGCACCAGCGGGATCTTGGGCTTTCGACCTTGGACTCTGGGCTTCGGCAGCACGAAATGGCTGTGCCGATCATGGAACTGGCCTCCCCTCACACGTATCATCCCAAGTTGGCCTCAGAATCGGCGCTCCAGGGTCAGTGCAAGAACGCCTGGCGAAACAGTCGGGTTACGTTAGTCTCTGGCCCCGGTTTTTGTCCAGCGGTTTCCATGCGTTCTGTTCAAGACTCGATCGCTGTTCCGAAGGCCCGCGGACTGCGCGATAATGGTTGCTAGGAGTACGCATGACTATAGCCGCCGGCGTTGAGTTGCCCGAAGCCGAAATCAGGGAGATCTGCCGCCGCTACCAAGTAAAGGAACTGGCCGTTTTTGGATCGGCCGCTCGCGGCGAACTGCGCGCCGACAGCGACATCGATCTGCTGGTGGAATTCCTGCCTGACGCGCAGGTAAGCCTCCTGCAACACTTGGCGGCCGAGCGCGAGTTGTCGGAACTGCTCGGCCGAAGGGTCGACCTCGTCTCCAAGCGCGCGCTTCGGACCGCCTTGAAGGAAGAGGTCTTGTCTCAAGCGCGGTTCATCTATGCGGCATGAGCGGCTTTTTCTTGAAGACATCGTCTCGGCGGCGGACGCGATCGCTGAGTTCATCGCGGGACAGACCCGGCAGTCGTTCGAAGCGAATGGCATGCTCCGCAGCGCCGTGGTCCACCAGTTGACCATCATAGGCGAGGCGGTTGCGCACCTCTCGGCGGAGCTGCGTGCGCACTATCCTGGCATCCCCTGGGCGGATCTCAAGGGCTTCCGCAACATTGTCGTCCACAACTATTTCGGGATCGATTGGGAGGAAGTATGGCGTGCGGCAGCGCGAGACGTCCCCGTGCTGCGTGCTGCGATCGCTGCAATCCTGCAGGCCGAATTCCCTGAGTGATTGGCGCGCAGCCACAGGAGCGCGAGCCCGCGGAACGCGTCACGCTTCGTGAATCATTCGGGCTACGGTTTCAGGTATTGGGCCAGAAACTTGTAAACCTCGGCGCGCGAGTCGCGGGCCAGCTTGGTGTCCAGGCGGTTGAAGGCGTGCCCGCCCGGCGCGTTCTCGTAGACCTTGTACTCGAACTTCTTCCCCTCGGCCTTCAGGGCGCGGATCAGCGCCTCCACCTCCAGCACATTCACGTCTTCGTCGTTGGTGTTGGTGTGGATCAGCAGGGGCGTCCGGAGTTTCTGGGCGTTCCAGACCGGGGAGCGCCGGCGGTATTCGGCCACGTTCTGCTCCGCGTCCTTGCCGATGTGGTAGGGGGCGGAGAAGATGCGCCGGTAGTCATCGCCTTTATAGCCCATGCGGGCGACCAGGTCGCTGACCGGCACGCCGGCGTAAGCCACGGCGTAGGCTTCGGGGTGGGCGAAAATGTTCATCAGGGTGATCATGCCGCCGTGGCTCCAGCCCAGGATGCCGACGCGCTTGGGATCCACGAAGCCGTAGGTCTCGACGGCCCAGTTCCGCGCCGCGTACACGTCTTCGTTTTCCAGCCCGCCGTAGTCGATCTGCCGGTAGAATTCGCCGCCGTAGCCGGTCGAACCGCGGTATTCCGGCGCGAGCACCACGTAGTTCTGTTCCATCAGCTCGCGCACGATGTTGGCGCTGCCGCTCGAGAAGTTGGCGTGAACGCCGCCGTGGACCAGCATCAGCAGCGGGTGGTTGCGCGACCGGTCCATCTTTCGGGGGATGAAGGTGTAGGCCGGAATGATCAGCGGGTTGCCGGCGCCCTGCGCGGTGGGGTTGGGCTCGCGCGCCGCCGGCGGCCCGGTCAGCCGCACCTTGGTGATTTCCGCGATGTCACCCAGCTTCTGGCGCCACTGCACGTCGTCGATGGCCTTCATCAGCGCATCGTTGGCGTGGTTCGCTTCCGGCTCGGCCGGCGGCGGCTGCGGCGCGCGCGCCTGCGGCCAGGCGGGTAAAACGAGGAGCAGACAAACGGCCGAAACTAAAATCGTTCGCGACATGACCGGCATTCTACAACACGCCGGGTACGTTGGGGAGCCTAAGGCTGCCCGGCCTTGGGGTTGGCTTGCCGTTCATGCCTGATTCAGGTCTCTTCGGTGGCCGGATCGATGAGAATCAAAGAGGGAAACAGCTTTCGGTAGAAGCCGCGGTCGCGGGACAGCAAGCGCGTCGCCTGAGTCTGAGCGTGGGCGCCAATCAGAAAATCCGTGAGAATCCGCGTTCGCGGGCCACCCTGCTTGCGGTACATCCGCCAGGCGCGGCCCGCTGAGAAATGGGCTTCCCTGCTCAACGGCTCAACGCGAATCTCATTGGCGTCCAGAAAGGCGTCGCACTCGCGCTGCGTCGCGAAGTGTATGCACAGTTCCGCGTACACCAGGTCGCAGATCACCAGGGCGCCCGAGGTTGCGGCATCTTCCAGAGCCCGTGCCGAAGCGTCGCAGAACTTCTCGTTCGGCGCCAGAACGTCGAGCAGAATGTTCGTGTCGATTGCCGTAATCATCGTCCCCGCACATCGTCGATGAACTGGTCGACAGAGGAGTAGCCAAGCCGGGAGAAGCTATCCTTGCACCGCCCCTTCCATTTCGGCAGGTCGAGCTTCTTCGGGGCTTTCTTAAGCACGATGGAGCCGTTGATCACCCGGAACTGAACATGGCTGTCCGGCCGCAGGCCGAAACGGTCGCGGATTTCTCTCGGGATGGTCACTTGCCCTCGCTGGCCGATTTTCATACTTCATAGTATGAATCATGATTCATACCTGGGGCAAGTGCGCAGACCGGCCGCGGCCTGGCCGCTTCGCTGGTGAAGCAAGGGGGCCAGCCGGCAGCCCGCCAGCTCACTTCACCGGCGAATAGGCCGTGGCGCGGTACAGCGAGATGTTGATGATCTGCGAAATCTGGCCGTACTGCGCGACTGATTCCTTCCGCACCTTTTGCCACTCCGGGTCGGCGCCGAAGGCGGCCCAGGCCTTCTCCCGCTCCGCCAGGTTGTCGAAGGGGATCAGGTAGACGAGGTTGGGCATGGCCGGGCCGATGATGGTGCTGCTGTACAGGATGGGATGCACGCCCACGCGGTGGAAGATGCGGATTTCGGGGCCCGCGAATCGCTCGTGCAGGGCCTTAAGCTGGCGGTAGGTCGGGGAATGATAGACGCGCAGCTCGAAAATGCGGCCGGTCTTGCGCGGTTCCTTCGGCATCTCAATCTCGGGCGAGTAGTCGGCGGCTTCCAGCAGGATGTTGGTCTGCTGTTCGGCGCCCTGCTCGATGCCTTTCTCGAACTCTTCGGCCGCCCGCGCGAATTCCTTGTTCTCCATCATCTTCGTGAATACATCCTCGAAATGCTGGAGTGATTCGAAGCCGTAGATGGCGATTTTCTGCGGCATGTGCGGAGCGATCTGGGCATCCAGGTAGATTTTGGGGCCCGAGTGGACCTTGTTCATCGCCGGCAGAAGCAGCTTGCTGAAGAACTCATCCAGGCGGCCCGGCTGGTCGCCCTGTTTCAGGTCGAATTTCTCGACCAGGTAAAAGCGGGTGCGCGGCCCGCCGGCCGGCGAGGCGCTTCCGGTGCTCGTCAGCATTCCAACACCTCCTAACGCTCCCATGAAGGCTCTACGATGCATAATCTTCTCCTCACGCAGGCTGTAGGCCGTAGGCTGTGGGCTGTAGGAACCGAAACGCCGGGTTCACCGCCGGCGGCCTGCAGCCTGCCACAGCCAAAGTCTGTTAACATCAGCCTCGTTAATCAGGCCGATTGTGAGGGCTCAGCCATGAGCGCGCAACAGAAAAAAGGAATCCTGGCTGCCGGGATCGCGGTTGCCGACGTGATCGCCCGGCCGTTCCGCGACCTGCCGGAACCCGGCTCACTGGGGCTGATCGACGAAATCGGCCTGTACAGCGGCGGCTGCGCGGCCAACACCGCCCTTTCGCTGGCCAGGCTGGGCATCCCGGTGGACGTGCTGGCCTGCGTGGGCTGCGACGAGTTTGGCGATTTCATCGCCCGAACGCTGGAGCGCGGCGGCGTGGGCGCCTCGGCGGTGGTGCGCGTCGGCGAGTATCAAACGTCCTCGACCGTGGTGCTGGTCAGCGAAGACGGCGAGCGCAGCTTCCTGCACTGCACGGGCGCCAACGGCGCCATGCGGCCCGAGCAGTTCCCGGACGAGTTGCTGGCCCGCTACGGCATTTTGCACTTGGGCGGGGCCCTGCTTCTGCCGGGCTTCGATGGCCAGCCCATGGCCTCGGTGCTGGCGCGGGCCCGCGCGCTGGGTTTGGCCACCGTGCTCGACACCGCCTACGACCGCACCGGCCGCTGGATGCAAACGCTCGGCCCCTGCCTGCCTCATGTGGATGTGCTGATGGCCGGCCGCAACGAGGCCGCCGGGCTCACCGGCGCCGGCGACCCCGATGGCATGGCCGATGGCTTCCTGGCGCGGGGCGTCGGCCAGGTGGCCATCAAGCTGGGCGGCGAGGGGTGCCTGCTGAAGTCCGCCGGCGAGCGGCATCGCCTGCCCGCGTTCGACCTGCCCGTGGTCGATACCACCGGCGCCGGCGACGCCTTCGCCGCCGGCTTCCTGGCGGGCCTGCACTCGGGCCTGGGCCTGCGCGAGTGCGGGTTGCTGGGTTGCGCCTGCGGCGGCCGCTGTGTCGGCTATCTCGGCGCTGCCTCCTTCCCCATCGAGCGGGATTGGCTGCGCCAGCGTTTGCAGGGTCTGGGTGAATTCGCCCCGCTGTTATAGTGTTGTGTCTCTGAAATAGGTTTACAACGATGAAGGCGGAAGGCAGAACGCGGAAGGCGGCAAACGCCCGCCGCGGCGGGCTTGCTGCCTTCTGCCTTCCGCTTTCTGCCTTCGCCATTGTCGGGCTACTTATGAGACAGCGCAATAGGGGCGCAAAATCCTCGTTTCAAGGTAATCTAAGAAGTACTTCTTTAAGGGGTCGGTTCGAACTATGTGCGCAAGGGCAGCATCGCAAGTCCCTGGGAATCCGGAGGAGCGGGCCGGCAACGGTGGCTCCCGCAATGGGCCGCCGTCACCGGAGCGGCGTCGCCTAGCCACGGCGCTACTGGGAACGGGCCTCATCAGCACCATCGTCTCCTTCTTCTACCCGGTGGCGCGTTACCTGATTCCGGTAATGCAAGAGGAATCGATGACCGCGGTGACGGCCGCCAAGGTATCGGACTTGAAGCTGAACAGCGGCCGCATCTTCAAGTTCGGCAGCCGCCCCGGCCTGCTGGTCCGCACCTCGGGCGGGACCTGGAAGGCCTTTCTGGCTGCCTGCCCGCACCTGAACTGCACGGTGCAATACCGGTCGGAGACGCAGCAGATCTGGTGCGCCTGCCACAACGGCACCTTTGACCTGAACGGACAGGTGATCAGCGGGCCTCCGCCCAAGCCGCTGGAGGAATTCGAGGTCAACGTGCGCGGCGACGAGGTGATCGTCAGCCGGAGCCGGAGGGCGTGATGGAAACCTCCGGAGGCCTGCGCCGCTGGTTCGAGGAGCGCTTCGATTTCGCGCCGCTGCGCGAGTTCCTGGAACATAAGGTCGTGCCGGTCCACTCGGCCACGCCCCTGTACTACCTGGGCGGCATCACGCTGTTCCTGTTCTTCATCCAGGTGTGCACCGGGCTGCTGCTGCTGCTCTACTACCGGCCCACGCCCGACGAGGCCTTCGAGAGCGTCAAGTACATCATGACCCGGGTGCCGTTCGGCTGGCTGATCCGCTCCATCCATAGCTGGTCGGCCAACCTGATGGTGTTCACGGCTTTCCTGCACATGTTCAGCACCTACTTCCTGCGCGCCTACCGCAAGCCGCGGGAGCTGACCTGGATGACCGGCGTGGTGCTGTTGGGTCTGCTGCTGTGCTTCGGCTTCAGCGGCTACCTGCTGCCCTGGAACACGCTGGCCTTCTTTGCCACCAAGGTAGGCACGGAGGTGGCCGGCTCGATGCCCGGCATCGGCCACTACCTGCTGCTGGTGCTGCGCGGGGGTGAGGAAGTGACGGGCGCCACGCTCACCCGCTTCTTCGCCTTCCACGTGGCGATCCTTCCGGCCGGCCTGATGCTGTTCCTGGGGCTTCACCTGCTGCTGATCCAGCAGTTCGGCATGAGCATGCCGCTCAAGGTGGAACGCGAGCTGGAGCAGCGGGGCGAGAAGCCGCGCGTGCTGCGCTTCTTCCCCAATTTTTTCCTGCGCGAGCTGATGGCCTGGTACGCGGGGCTGGCGGTGCTCGGCGTGCTGGCCGCGCTTTACCCCTGGGACCTGGGCACGAGAGCCGACCCGTTCGCCTCCGCGCCGGCCGGCATTCGTCCGGAATGGTATTTTCTGGCCGAGTTCCAGACGCTGAAGATGATTCCCGGCAGCGTCTTGGGCTTGAACGGTGAGCTGCTCGGCGTCTTCGCCTTTTCCGCGGCCGGGCTGTTCTGGTTCGTCGTCCCGCTGCTGGACCGGCCGAGCCGCGAGAGCCGCTACTCCATCGTCTTTCCGGCCATCGGCGTGTTTGCCGTCGCCTACCTGGTCAGCTTCTCGATCCTGGGGTACGTAAAATGAGCCGCGAAACGCGCAGCCCGTCTCACCACCAAGACACCAAGACACCAGGGCCTTTGTATCTTTGTACCTTGGTGGTTTTGTGCGCTCTCTGGGGCGCAGTAGGAATGTGGGCAGCGGAGCCGAAGCCGTTTAAGGCCGTGCCGCTGTCGGAGAGTTCCTGCCTCACCTGCCATCCGGAAAAGTCCGGCTACAAGGAAGACGTGCATGCCGCGAAGGGCTTCGGGTGCACGGCCTGCCACGGCGGCGACGCCGGCGTCGCCGACCTGGCGGCCATGAGCCCGGCCAAGGGCTTTCGCGGCAAGATCACCCGCGCCCGGGTTCCCGAGCTTTGCGGCGGCTGCCACTCCGACGCCACGTTCATGAGGAACTACGCGCCGCGCATGCGGGTGGACCAGTTGGCGCTGTACAAAACCAGCGTGCACGGCAAGAAGCTGGCGGCGGGCCGGACCAACGTGGCCACCTGCATCGACTGCCACGGCGTGCACGGCATCCGCCCGGTCAGCGACCCGCGTTCCACCGCCTTTCCCGTGCACCAGCCGGAGACCTGCGGCCGCTGCCACACCGGCAAGGAGCGGAAGGAATACGAGCAAAGCGTGCACTGGGAGCTGCTGAGCAAGAACCGCGAGCTGGCGGCCCCGGCCTGCGCCACCTGTCACGGCAGCCACGGCGCCACGCCGCCCAACGTCAGCGCCGTGGCCAACGTCTGCGGCACCTGCCACGTGTTCCTCGAGGAGCTGTTCCAGAAGAGCGCGCACGCACCGGTGTTCAAGGCCGCGGGAATGCGCGGCTGCGCCGAGTGCCACAGCAACCACCGCATCGTGCGCACCAGCGACGCCATGATGGGCGACCAGGCCGGCGCCGTCTGCCTGAATTGCCATGCGGCCGGAGACGACGGACTGAAAGTAGCCCACGCCATGTCCGACCGCTTGGGTGGGATGAGGGACGAGCTGGCCGCCGCCGAGCGCGGCGTGCACCGCGCCGAAACTTACGGCATGGAAGTCAGTGACGCGCGGCTGGAAATCAACAACGCCAACCAGGCGCTGGTGCAGTCGCGGGTGCTGGTGCACGGGCTGGACTTGGGTGTCTTCGACGAGCAGATCGCCAAGGGCCGCAAGGCCGCCCAGTCGGCCGCGGCCCAGGGGCTGGCGGCACTCCATGAGCGCGACGTCCGCCGCCGGGGCCTGCTCATCTCCATCGCCGCCATCCTGCTCACCATCGCCGGCCTGTATCTGACCATCCGCATGATCGAGCGCCGATAGCGCCCATTGTCAACTGCGGAGATCGCAGGGACCGCAAAGGGCAGCGCGCCGCGCTGCCCCTCGCCTTCTTGGGGAACCGAGGAAGACGGAGGGTCATGCTCTGCGCCCGGCGGAGGCGCTACGCAGGTCCAGAAACATTTTTTGGGCCGCAGATTTGGGGCCAGCGCCGGGCAGCGTCACGAAGCCGAACTTCTCATACCAGGAAACGGCTTTCGGATAGGCATCCACGACGACACCCCGGCAGCCGACCTGGCGTCCGACCGCGACCGCTCGATCGACAGCGTGGACCAACAGCAGTTCGCCGATTCCGCGGTGCTGGAAGCGGCGGTCCACCGCCAGGCGCGCCAGCAGGATCACCGGGATTTCCGGATAGGCGAGGCGGGCGCACCCCGCTTCGGCCAGCCGCTCCCTGGAGATGCTCGCCGAAGCCAGCGTGTAATACCCGAGGATGAGCCTTGGGTGACTCCCCTCCACCGCCACCCAGGTAACTCCGACCTGGTTCCTGACTTGATTCTGCCAGGCGAAGCGGCGGAGATAGTCGTTCAGTGTCTCGTCGCCGCAGTCAAACCCGGCCCGCTGGTCATCTTCTTCCAGTTCGCGTATCAGCAGTCTCACGGTGCAACCGTTTCATGCCTGCCACCAGCGCCGGTGCCGGCTCAGCCGGCTCGGCGTCAATCAGCGCCGCCACTTCCCGCACTTCTTCGTCAGTCCAATCGATTTCGACGTGAGGCAAGCCGGCGGAAGGAGCGACTCGCTCAAGCAGTGGGGAAGCCAGTTCCCGCACGGGTCCCGCATCGCCGATACTGGCAATCCGCCGGCCCTCGCGCCGCTCCCCGACCAGCCATCGCAGAATGGTCATGGCCTGCACAAGCAGGTCCGCATTGCTGGGGATTTCGAGCTCGCGCTTCAGGTTCGCAAGCATCGAACCATCCTTGGAGCCCAAATCAGCTTGAAACCTCATCGGATTACCCTCGGGTTACCCTCGGTAATAGGTCCATTTTACCACGGATTTAGCCAAGAGAGGGGAGGGATCTTCGCAGAGCAGTCACCCATCCCGGCGTGCCGGGACCCAGAAACCACGAAAAGGGCGAGCGCGCGTCTCGCGCGCCGGATGTAGCGCCGGCGTCCCGCCGGTACCACACGGCGACCGCAAGCCATTAGGGGTTACCGGCGGGACGCCGGCGCCACATGCTTGCGGCGGGACGCCGCTGCGGGAATTTTCAGGGTAGCGACATCGCGAGCGCGGACTTGGGAGGAGAGTTGGTGCCCAAGAGAGGACTCGAACCTCCACGAGATTGCTCTCACTAGGTCCTGAACCTAGCGCGTCTGCCAGTTCCGCCACTTGGGCACAGTAGTTGGCATCACCCTTTGGACAACATGCAATTCTGGCACGGGTCTCCGGCCTTGTCAACTTCGGCTGGCGGGCTCTGTCCGACCGCGTGGTTGCTTGACGGGGCGGGGCGCGGCGGTCAGAATCGAGATATGGTGGAATCGCTGCGGTTTCACCGGGTGCGATCGGCACGCGCGCCGGCGCGGG
>Ga0315284_10001974_pt1 | contig 29422 bp, 27 predicted proteins | sample YL17G09_16_MG_FD_203696 | JGI IMG/M metagenome (GOLD analysis project Ga0315284, IMG submission 203696) | Sediment microbial communities from Yellowstone Lake, YNP, Wyoming, USA - YL17G09_16 | ecosystem: Environmental > Aquatic > Freshwater > Lake > Sediment | place: USA: Wyoming | collected...
TTCGTCGGCGTCTCGGGCGCGCCAGAGTGAAAGGAGTCGCATGATCTGGGTCTGGGTGGGGTTCGTGTGCTTCGTTCTCGCGATGTTGGCGTTGGACCTCGGGGTCTTTCATAAGAAGGCGCACGCGGTGGGTCTGAGGGAGGCGATGGGTTGGTCCGCCTTTTGGATTTCCCTGGGACTGTGTTTCTCCGTCTTTGTCTTTTTTGCCTACCAGCACCATTGGTTCGGTCTTGGCCACACCATCGATCCGGTGGATGGGTTGATAAACGACGGGCGGACGGCGACCGTCAAGTACCTCACTGGTTACGTGGTCGAAGAGTCGCTCAGCGCGGACAACATGTTCGTAATCGCGATGATCTTCCGCTACTTCGCCGTCCCGCGGATCTATCAGCACCGCGTGCTCTTCTGGGGGATCTTGGGAGCCCTGGTGATGCGAGGGGTGATGATCGGGGTCGGAGTGGCGCTTATCTCGCGTTTCCACTGGATTCTGTATGTGTTCGGCGTGTTCCTCATCCTCACCGCCATTCGAATGCTCATGATGAAATCCGAACACGTCGACCCGAACCGGAACCATCTCGTGCGGCTCGCCCGTCGTCTCTTTCCGGTGACAGCCCGTTTCCACGGGGAGCATTTCTTCGTGCGTGCGGGATCCGAAGCCGCCCTCGAGGCCCCGGTGCCGGGGCAGGAGGCGCTTCCCGATGCGGCGGTTCTCAAGGCAAAAATCGGAGTTCTCATGCTCACGCCGCTTTTCCTCACGCTCCTCGTGGTCGAAACGACCGACGTGGTCTTTGCCGTCGATTCGATCCCCGCGATCTTCGCCATCACGGCGGACCCCTTTCTCGTGTTCACGAGCAACGTGTTCGCCATTCTGGGGCTACGGTCGCTCTACGGGGCGCTCGCGGGGATGATCGACAAGTTTCGGTACTTGAAGGTCGCACTCAGCATCGTGCTCCTGGTCATCGGTGTGAAGATGCTCACGGCCGAATGGTTGAAAGAGATGCTAGGCAAGAACTTCAACTTCTACTTGCTCGGCGTCGTCGTGGCGATCCTCATCGTGGGTGTCGTTACGTCGCTCATCGCCGATGCGCGGGACAACTCCCAAACGGAGAGCCGCACGGACGAGTAACCCCCGCCGGGTGGTGGAAAGAGCCCCTCGCGAGGGGCGCCGGACCGACCGCGTTTGAGTGACGCGGGAGACAAAGCGAGAAAATGGCCCATCCAGCCGACACACTGAGGGACCTCCTGAGGCAAACGCCTCTTTACGGACCCCTCCGGACCTCGAGGTTGATGAGACTCCACCGGGAGTGGATTCGAAAAGGCCGCCCCGAGCCTCCCTCGCACATCTTCAAACAGGGCGTGGTCAAGGAATATGCCGGCCGCCACGGTCTCAAGGTGTTCGTCGAAACGGGGACTTATCTTGGCGACATGGTCTATGCCACGAGGGACGTCTTCGACGAGCTCTACTCCATCGAGCTCAATCCGAAGTTTTTTGAAATCGCGCGAAGGCGGTTCGCCCGCGACCCGCGCGTGACGATCGTTCACGGGGATAGCGGCGAGGTGCTCGGTGAAGTGCTCGCCCGGATCACCAGGCCGTGCCTTTTCTGGCTCGACGGCCACTACACGTCGGGGAAGTACGCGATCAAGGGTGACCGCGAGACCCCCATCGAGAAGGAGCTCCGTCACATCGCGGGACATCCGTTGAAAAGCTCCCACGTCATCCTCATCGACGACGCACGCGACTACACGGGGACGGGGGATTATCCGAGTTTGGAGGCCTTGAGAGAATGGGCGACCCGCGATGGGTTCGGGAGGTTCGAGGTCGAGGGGGATGTCGTCCGGATATGCAACAAGGCTCCGTGAGTGACGCGATCCATCAATCGTCGAAGCGCCGCCGCGCAGTTCGCCCTCTTACCCCTTCCGCGTCCGCCTATTTCGAGCAGTGTCTGTCGAACGCCCCTTTGAGCTCCCGCGCGATGTCCTCGGGTCCTCTTCCTTCGATCATGTGGCGTTCCATGAGGTAGACGAGGTCGCCGTTCTTGAAGATCGCGACCGACGGTGAAGATGGGGGGAACCCTTCCATATAGGTTCGCGCCCGCGCGGTGGCTTCGGCGTCGACACCCGCGAACACCGTCGCCACGCGGTCGGGGACGATCGAGTGTTGGAGGGCGAGACGCACCCCCGGCCGGGCGCTCCCCGCGGCGCACCCGCAAACGGAGTTCACGACCAGCATAACGGTGCCTTTTTGTCTCGAGAGCACCGCCTCGACTTCCTCGGGTGTTTTCAGCTCTTCGACCCCAATCTCGGTGAGTTCTTCGCGACAGGGGATGACGATCTCTTGTGGATACACGCTGACGGACTCCTTTCACAAGATGACGTGAGAGATCGGACAACGGATGTGGGGCTACAAGTTAAGTTCCAACCGCGCGGCCTCGGACATGCGGTCGAGGGTCCAGGGCGGGTCCCATACGAGATCGATGTGGACTTCGCTCACGCCATCGATGGAGGCCGCCTTGAGTTCCGCTTCCCGGGGGAGGCTTTCCGCCACCGGACACCCGGGTGAGGTGAGCGTCATGCGAATATCGACCCTTCCCTCGGGAGAAACGTCGATGTTGTATACAAGACCAAGCTCGTAGATGTCAACCGGGATCTCCGGATCGTAGACGGTCTTGAGCGTCTCGACGAGGAGCTGTTTGATCTCCTCGATTCTCTCGAGTGTTAGGGATCCGGCGCTCATCGTCCTTCTACTCCGTCGTCACGGTGCCGCCCGGCGTCTTGAGCGCCGCCCGCATGGTGTGCCAGGCGAGCGTTGCGCACTTGACCCGCATGGGGAATTCGCGGACCCCCGCGAAAATGGCGAGCTTGCCCAGTCCTGTCGCATCGACTTCGACGCCGGGGTCGCTCATCACCAGGTCGTGAAACTCCCCGAAGAGCTTTTCCGCGTCGGCCTCCTTCTTCCCTTTGAGCACCTCGGTCATCACGGAACAGCTCGCCGTGCAGATGGCGCACCCGGTGCCCTCGAAGGTGAGCTTTTCGATGACGTCGTCGCGAAGCAGGAGATAGATCGTCACCTTATCGCCGCAGAGAGGGTTGTATCCTTCCGCACGGTGGTTCGCTCCCTCGAGTTTCCCGTGGTTGCGCGGGTGCCTGTAGTGATCGAGGAGCATTTCCTGATAAAGGTCGCGAAGCTCGTCCATCACTCGAACACCTCTTTCACTTTGTTGAGCGCGGCGACGAGGGCGTCGACTTCGTCCCGCGTGTTATAGAGTCCGAACGACGCGCGAGACGTGGCGGGCACTCCAAAGAAATCCATGACCGGTTGGGTGCAGTGGTGCCCGGTGCGTATGGCGATCCCCTCGCGGTCGAGGATCGTTCCCACGTCGTGCGGGTGGATCCCGTCGAGGACGAAGGAAACGACGCTCGCCTTGTCCTTCGCCGTCCCGATGAGGCGGAGTCCCGGGATCGCCGAGAGCCGTTCGGAGGCGTACGAGGCGAGGTCACGCTCGTGCGCGGCGATAGCGGAGAGCCCCAGGCCCAGGATGTAATCGATTGCCGCTCCAAGCCCGACGACGCCCGCGACGTTCGGCGTCCCGGCCTCGAACTTATAGGGAAGCGTGTTGTACGTCGTCTTTTCGAAGGAGACCGAGGCGATCATGTCTCCGCCGCCCTGGTATGGGGGCATTCTCTCGAGAAACTCCCGCTTGCCGTACACGACGCCGATCCCCATCGGGCCGTACATCTTGTGACCGGAGAAGACGAAGAAGTCGCAATCGAGCGCCCGGACGTCGACGGCGATGTGCGGGGCCGCCTGGGCGCCGTCGATGAGGACGGGGATGTTCTTCGCGTGAGCGCGTTCGACGATCTCCTTCACCGGGTTCACCGTGCCGAGCGAGTTCGATATGTGGACTACCGCCACGATCCGCGTCTTCGGCGTGAGCAGTCTCTCGTACTCGTCGAGAAGGAGCTCGCCCCTCTCGTTCATGGGGATCACGCGGAGCTTGGCTCCGGATTCGTTGCACAGGATCTGCCACGGGACGATGTTCGAGTGGTGCTCCATGGCGGAGATGAGGACCTCGTCACCGCGGTCGATACAACACCGCGTGAAAGACCGAGCGACGAGGTTGATCCCCTCGGTGGTCCCGCGGACAAAGATGATCTCGGCCGGCTCCGCGGCGTTGATATAGGATGCGACCTTCTTTCTCGCGCCTTCGTAGGCCTCCGTGGCCCTCGCGCTCAGCGTATGCACGCCCCGGTGGACGTTCGAATTGTCGAACGTGTAGTAGTGGACGAGAGCGTCGATCACCGCTTGGGGTTTTTGGGTCGTCGCCGCGTTGTCGAGGTAGACGAGCGGTTTGCCGCGGATCGACTGGTGGAGAGCGGGGAAGTCCGTCCTCACCCGCGAAACGTCGTAGGGGAGCGCTCCCATGCTCCGGGCGCTCTTCTGGGCGTGCTCTGACGAGGAACGGCTCATGCTATCGGCTTTCACCCGTTCCTCTCGCCGCGGAGAGCCACCGGTCAAAATCCGCCGTGAGGTGCTCGCGGACCGGTCCGATCCTCAGGTCTTCGAGGACTTCGTTGGCGAAGGCGAAAACGAGTATGCGGCGGGCCGAGGCGTCGTCGATGCCCCGGGACCTCAAATAGAATACGGCGTCTTCGTCGATCCGGCCAACGGCCGCTCCGTGGGTGCATTTGACGTCGTCCGCGTAGATTTCGAGCTGAGGGTTCGTGTTGATCTGGGCGTCGTCCGAGAGGAGGATGCACCGGTTGGTTTGTTTCGCGTCGGTCTTCTGCGCCTGCGGATGAACGTGGATCCTGCCGTTGAAGACGGCTTTCGCCCGTCCGCCGAGGATCCCCTTGAAGAGTTCTCGGCTCGAGCAGCGCGGTTTCGCGTGCTCGATCACCGTGTGGTTGTCGACGTGCTGGTGACCGCTCGCGAGATAGAGACCGTTCATCGTGCACTCGATCCCCTCATCGGCGAGAACGGTGTGGAGGTCGTTGCGGACGAGAGTGCCTCCAAAGGAGACGGCGTCCGTCTTGAAACGGCTGCCTTTTCCGATATGCGCCCGGACGGTCGCTATGTGATACGCGGCGTCGCTCTCCCTCTGGAGCTTGCAGTGGTCGATTTCCGTGTTTTCCTTGACGACAATTTCGGTGACGGCGTTGGTGAAGTACGCGTCCGATTCGAACCCGACGTAGCTCTCCACGATGGAGGCCCGCGTTCCGTCTTCGGCGATGATGAGCGTTCTCGGGTGCGACACGACGGGGTTCCCGTTCGAGCGCGTCACGTAGAGAAGGTGAATCGGCTCCTCGATCCGGACGCCCTTCGGGAGATGGATGAACGTCCCGTCGTGGACGTGGGCGGTATTGAGCGCGACAAAGGGGTTCACGCCCAAGTCGGCGTATCTCGATAGGTACCGTTGAACGGGTTCGGGGTCGGATTCGATAAAGGACTTGAGACTCCCGATACGGACCCCCGCGGGAAGGCGGCCAAGATCGGAGAGATCATCGGCGAAGTGGCCGTTGACGAAGGTGAGCCTCCGGCACCCCGTGTCCTCCATGCATAGCTGATCGATCTGGCGCGACGAGAGCGCCGTCCGGTCGTACCGCGGGGTCAGACGGAAATCGTGGCCGAGCAGGGGTCGGACCCTGGTGAACCTCCAGCTCTCGTCCTTGGCACCCGGGAAACCCAGCGCGGAGAAACGCTCGATCGCCGTCTTCCGTATGTCGCGGAGCCAGACGGGGGCTTCGGAACATATCCGCGACTCGAACGCCGCGAAATCCTTGACGTATGTGTCTACGCTTGCCACTTATTCCGTGTCCTCGTGCACCGCGCCCGCGCTCACTCGCACCGGCTGAACCGATCAGCGCCGCGCAAGCGGCGCCCTCGCACAGCCGAAGGGTGCGGTCTATGTCTTCGGGGCGCTGTTCTGGATTTCCGCGTACCCCTTGTCCTCGAGCTCGAGCGCGAGGGTCTTGTCGCCGGTCTTGGCGATCCGCCCGTCGACGAGCACGTGAACGACGTCGGGGACGATGTAGTTCAAGAGCCGCTGGTAGTGGGTGACGACGACGATCGCGCGGTCCGGACCGCGGAGCGCGTTCACACCGCTCGACACGACCTTCAAAGCGTCGATGTCGAGACCGGAGTCCGTCTCGTCGAGCACGGCGAGCAGCGGATCGAGAACGGCCATCTGGAGGATCTCGTTCCTCTTCTTCTCCCCACCCGAGAACCCCTCGTTCACCGGGCGTTCCATAAAGCTCTTCTTCATCTCGAGGAGCTCCATCTTGTCCTTGATGAGCGCCAGAAACTCCATGGCGTCGATCTGTTCCTCGCCGCGGTACTTCCGTTTCGAGTTGAGAGCCGACTTGAGGAAATAGGAGTTTCGCACGCCGGGGATCTCGACCGGATATTGGAAAGCGAGGAAGATCCCCTCGCAGGCGCGCTCCTCGGGGCTTTTCTCGAGGATGCTCTCGCCCTTGTAGAGAATGTCGCCCCGGGTCACCTCAAAGGTGTTGCGTCCCGCGATCACCTGCGCGAGCGTGCTTTTCCCAGAGCCGTTGGGGCCCATGATCGCGTGGACCTCGCCGGCATTCACCTTGAGGTTCACTCCCTTGAGAATCTTTTTGCCGTCGATGCTGACGTGGAGGTCTCTCGTCTCGAGCATGATCATAATGGATCCTTTTTGAGGGCGGGACGAACCGGTCAACCGACGCTTCCTTCGAGACTCACCTCGAGAAGCCTCTGGGCCTCGACGGCGAACTCCATGGGAAGCTCTCGGAACACTTCTTTGCAAAAGCCGTTGACGATCATGTTCACCGCGTCTTCCGCTTTCATCCCTCTTTGCTGACAGTAAAAGATCTGGTCCTCGCCGATCTTCGAGGTCGAGGCCTCGTGCTCGACGGTGGAGGACGTGTTTTTCACTTCTATATAGGGAAACGTGTGCGCACCGCACTTGTCGCCGATGAGCATCGAGTCGCACTGGGTGTAATTGCGGGCGTTCACCGCGCCTTTCTCGACCTGGATGAGACCGCGGTAGCTGTTCTGACCGAACCCCGCGGAGATCCCTTTCGAGACCACGGTGCTCGACGTGTTTTTCCCCACGTGGATCATCTTGGTCCCGGTGTCCGCCTGCTGGTAGTTGTTCGTAAGAGCGACCGAGTAGAACTCTCCGACGGAGTTATCGCCGAGGAGCACGCAGCTCGGGTATTTCCACGTGATCGCGGAACCCGTCTCGACCTGCGTCCACGAAATCTTCGAGCGGGCGCCGCGGCACTGTCCTCTCTTGGTCACGAAGTTGTAGATCCCGCCCTTCCCCTGCTTGTCGCCGGGGTACCAGTTCTGAACGGTCGAGTACTTGATCTGCGCGCCCTCGAGGGCGACGAGCTCGACCACGGCGGCGTGAAGCTGGTTTTCGTCGCGCATCGGCGCCGTGCATCCTTCGAGGTAGCTCACGTAGGCGCCTTCTTCGGCGACGATGAGCGTGCGCTCGAACTGCCCCGTCTTCGCGGCGTTTATCCGGAAGTACGTCGAGAGTTCCATGGGACAACGGACGCCCTTCGGGATGAAACAGAACGAGCCGTCGCTGAAGACCGCGGAGTTCAATGTGGCGTAGAAGTTGTCGTGGTAGGGGACCACGGTGCCGAGGTATTGCCGCACCAGGTCGGGGTGCTTCTGCACCGCCTCGGAGAAAGAGCAGAAGATGATCCCTTTCTCGGCGAGCTTGGCTTTGAACGTCGTCGCGACCGAGACGCTGTCGAACACCGCGTCGACGGCCACACCGGAGAGTGCGAGCTGCTCCTCAAGGGGAATCCCGAGCTTGTCGAACGTCCGCCGGATCTCGGGGTCGACGTCGTCGAGGCCCTTCGGACCGTCCTCTATCGATTTCGGCGCCGAGTAGTAGTGAATCTCCTGGTAGTCGACCGGGGGGTAGCTCACCTTCGGCCACTTCGGCTCTTTCATCGTGAGCCAGTGCCGGTACGCGGCAAGCCGCCACTCGAGGAGCCATTCGGGCTCCCGCTTCTTTGCCGAGATGAGGCGGACGACGTCCTCCCCGAGACCCTTGGGGATCGTCTCCTGTTCGATGTCGGTGACGAACCCGTACCGGTACTCTTGGTCGGTGTAGTTCCGAATCGGATCGGTGGCGCCTGCCATAATTCCTTCAATGAAAGAGAGTTATAAGGTGTGACGTCAACTCGGTGCCGGCCCCTGGAATATAGTCAAAAAATTGACCAAAATCAATTTTGAAATCCCTGCAAAAAAAGACGCTGCGACGAAAGGCGTGAGGATCAGCCGGTGCAAACGACCCGCGTGATGGCTTTCACAAGTCCCTCGAATATGGAAAAGTTATCCCGTTTTTTCAAGGGTTTTTTGGAAACGGGTCCCCGGCTCGATGATCCTCCGGACTCGAGGTCGGCACCCCGACGGGCGGCCCGACCCGACGGGCGAGCGTGGTCTCCACGGGCAGCCTCACGACCCCCGCCGGGCGAATCGATCACCGGAAATTCTCCGCCCACACGACGGCGAGGTTGACGATCGTCTCGACCGCTTTCTCCATCACCTGAACGGGGACCCATTCGATCTTGCTATGAAAAGCCTCGCCCCCGGCGAAAAGGTTCGGTGTGAGGAGACCCGCGTAGGTGAGCTTCGCCCCATCGGTCCCGCCGCGGATAAGCGTGTAGTGCGGCTCGACGCCTGCGCGCCGGATCGCTTCCTCGGCGTACTTGAGGACGCGCGGGTCCTTCTCGAGCGGATAACGCATGTTGAGGTACTGTTCCTTGAATTCGAGATCGATCTTCGCCTTCGGGTAGAGTCCCCTCACTTCATCCACGACGCGTGTGATGATCTCCTTTTCCTTCTCGATCCCTGCCATGTCGAAGTCCCTCAGGAGCATCTTGATCGTCACCGCTTCGGCCTGCCCCTGGAAGTCGTAGGGGTGAATGTACCCTTCTCGGGCCTCGGTGGTCTCGGGGGCCATGTTCTTGGGGAGCCGCGTGACGATATCGGCGAACACTCGAATCGCGTTCACGAGCTTGTTCTTTGCGTAACCCGGATGAACACCCACCCCCTGGATCTTGATCGTCGCGAGAAACGCGTTGAACGTCTCGAATTCGATCTCGCCCAGCGGACCTCCGTCCAGCGTGTACGCGAAATCGGCGCCGAAGCTTTTCACATCGAAGTGCTTCGTCCCCGCGCCGACCTCTTCATCGGGCGTGAAACCGATCTTTATCACGCCGCGTTTGATGTCGGGACTCCGCAGTAATACGTCCACGGCCGTCATGATCTCCGCGATACCGGCCTTGTCGTCCGCGCCGAGAAGCGTGGTGCCGTCGCTGGTCACGATGTCCATCCCGATGTAGCGCTTCTCCAGGTTCGGGTACTCTTTGGGAGAAATGATCTGCGACGGGTCGCCGGGGAGCGCGATGTCGCCGCCCCGGTAGTTTTTGTGGATCACCGGCTTGACGCCGGCGCCGGTTATCGCGGGGGAAGTGTCGGCGTGGGCGATGAAGCCGACCACCGGGACCTTTGCCGCTTCCTCGGGTGAAAGCGTGGCGGGGATAGTCCCCGTGACGTATCCGTACTGGTCGATCCGGGCATCGGCGACGCCGAGCGTCTTGAGCTCATCGGCGAGAAGACGGAGCAGGTCGAGTTGCTTCGCGGTGCTCGGATAGCTCTCCGCGTCCTCTTGGGATTGGGTGTCGATCTTGACGTAACGCAGGAATCGATCGAAAACGGATTCTCTCGGCGGGTTGTGCTTCATGGGCTCTCCTCGAGTTGTACACTAGGCTCAGTCGCGCGAACCGTGTATGATGGCTAACAAGACGCGAAGGGCCTTTGATAATAAAACGGGACGGCGGAATCGTCAACGTGAAAGACGGACGAACGCGATGAACGGAGGTCGAGGATACATGAAACACGCGTTGTTGATCGTTCTCATGATCGTTCTTGCGGTGCAGGCGGCCGAAGCGGTCGTCTTCTCCGGCAAACAAGTGTTGCCGGTGACGACCTTCTCGATCGTCGCGCGGGACCCCGAAACGGGACAGCTCGGTGTGGCCGTGCAGTCGCACTGGTTCTCGGTGGGCTCCGTGGTGCCGTGGGTGAAGTCGGGTGTCGGGGCGGTTGCCACCCAATCGCTCGCCGACGTGACCTACGGCCCGCTCGGTCTCGAGCTCATGGCGGCGGGAAAAACGGCTGAGCAGGCCCTCAAGGGACTTCTCGAAACCGACGATCACCCCGAGTGGCGGCAGGTGGGGATGATCGATGCAAGAGGGAAGCGCGCCGCGCACACGGGGAACCACTGCATCAGAGAGGCCGGTCACGTCATCGGCGACGACTTCATCGTGATGGCGAATCTGATGGAGAAGAACACGGTGTGGCAGGCGATGGCCGAGGCCTACAGAAGCTCCACCGGGGACCTCGCCGAACGGATGCTCGTCGCGCTGGAAGCGGCGCAGAGAGAGGGAGGAGACATCCGGGGAAGACAATCGGCGGCGATGATCATCGTGAGAGAAAAATCGACCGGGGTCGACTATAAGGACAAGTTGATCGATCTCCGGATCGAGGACCACCCGAACCCGCTGGGAGAACTCAGACGTCTCGTGACGCTCAACCGCGCGTACCTCCTGATGAACGAGGGGGACGAGAAAATGGTCCAGCGCGACACCAAGGGAGCGCTCCAGGCGTACGGGCGGGCGATGGAGCTCGCGCCCGAGGTGACGGAGATCAAGTTCTGGGCCGCGCTCACGATGTTCACCGAGGGTGTGGAGAACGAGGCGCTCAAGATCTTCGGTGAAGTCTTTGCAAAGGAGCCGCTCTGGATCGAGGTGACGAAGAGGCTTCCCGCGGCGGGGTTGCTCGTGAACGAAGCGGGTCAGCTCGACAAGATCCTCGCCGCCGCGCCGGCGGCAAGGTAGGGAACCCTGTTCGTCCGGGTTGGAGGGTCTTCGCGGACCCGGCGCTCCGCTTCGCTCGGCTTCCCGCCGCGGGTGGTGCGGATGAGGCCCCCGCGGCGGGCGATCCTCGCTCGCTCCCGCGAGGGGTCCGCGAAGACCCTCCAACCCGGATGTGACGAACGCGCTACGTCTCGAGGTGGATCTTGTCGGTGTTGGCGAAGTCGATCGCTTCGAGCTTTTCGTGAAAAGCGAGGAGCTTCTCCAGGTCGCCCTCCACCCTGCCTTTTCCCTCGAAACGGTACTCGTGGACGGGAGAGTAAAGCTCCACCCCGCGGGCCTTCTTGTCCTCGGTTTCCTTCGGTTCGTAAGCGAGGACCTGGAGCCCGGCGGGAAGCGTCTTGAGAATGCCTTTGATCGATGCGGCGACATCCCGGCTGTACGTATCGAACTCGAATTCGAACCAGGCTCTGGCGATCTTCTTGTCGGACACGACTTCGACACCGGACTGCGCCGCTTTCGCGAACGCCGCAAGAAAACTTCTCCGGACGGCCGACGTGCACACGACGTGAACGTGGTGTCCGTGTAGCCGAAGGCGCTCCCAGTGTCCCGTGTCGATGGGGTGGTCGCCGCAAAGCCAGAACCCACCCTCGAGCGAGCAACCGAGTTCGAACCCCCGGATGAACCCTTTGAGCAGCTTCTCGTCGCCCTTGACGACGATCTCGTAATAGGTGGCGGCCATGACGCCCTCCGCGGCGAGAGTCTAAAAGAACACCAGTGTGACCAGAAGGAAAAACGGCAAGAGAATCGGTATTGAGTACTTGAACATGTATCCGAAGAACGAAGGCATCCGCACTCCGGCCTCTTCGGCTATGCTTCTCACCATGAAGTTCGGCGCGTTGCCGATGTACGTGATCGCTCCAAAAAAGACAGCCCCAACCGATATCCCTTCGAGATACGCGGCCTTATCGGTGATGAGCCCGTGCACGCCCTCCTGCAGCGGAACGCCGGCGAAAAACTTGCCGAGCACGGAGCTGAAAAACGTGAGATACGACGGGGCGTTGTCGAGAAAGCTCGATAGCGATCCCGTGATCCAGCAGTAGTGCGCCGGCGTCTCGAGCGTTTTCATCACGACGCCGAGTTGGCCCTTGTCGCCTGCCTTGAGAATCGCCAGCGCCGGGACGATCGTCGTGAAGATGCCGGCGAAAAGAATCGCGACCTCCCGTATGGGCCCCCAGGTGAATTCGTTCCCCGCCCGAATCGTTTTCTTCGTCGTCACGAGGGACGCGATCCCCAAGAGAACGAGGGCCAGGTCCCTCGCCAGATTCTGGATGTCCTCGTGGACCCCCAGAATCGTCACCGATCCCGGGCGCCACACCCCGCTAACGAGCACTGCGCCGACGATCCCGGCGAGAAAGAAGAAATTGTGACCGCCTTCGATCCTCAACGACACCTTGGTCGTCTTTTGTTTTTCCTCTTTCTTGTAGTGGTGCGAATCGATCAGGAAGAAGACCGCGAGCAAGGGGACGGTGACCAGGAGCATATGGGGCAGGAGTCTCATCGTCCAGAAAAACGGAACCCCGAGCAGAAAACCCAAAAAGAGCGGCGGGTCGCCGAGCGGCGTCAACGCGCCGCCGATGTTGGCGACGAGAAAAATGAAAAAGACGATGACGTGGGCCTTGTGCTTCCGCCATTTGTTGGCTCTGAGGACTGTTCGTATGAGGATCATCGCCGCCCCGGTCGTTCCCATCCACGAGGCGATCGCGGTACCGACGGCGAGGAGCAACGTATTCAGCCCCGGCGACCCACTCAGCGCGCCTTTGAGGTGGATTCCGCCGGCCACGGTAAACAACGCCCAGAGGAGGATGATGAACGGTATGTACTCGAGCAAATAAGTGTGAAGCAATGCGTCGACCCCTCGCCCGTGGTACGCGGCGATGAAGGGCGCCGCGAGTATGATCCCCCAAAAAGCCGTCACCTTGGGGTAGTGGCGGTGCCAGAAACGCGGCGCGAAGAGGGGAAAGAGCGCGATGGAGAGGAGGATCCCCACGAAAGGCAGCACCGACCAAACGGGGAGGACCTCGCCGATGGGAGGGCCCGTGTGCGGGGCTTCCGCGAGCAAGATCCTGTCGGTGGCCAGGACCAGGACGGCGGTCAATACGCAAGTTGCGGATCGTCTCGACATTCCACGGGGCGGACGCACTGAAAGGGTGATCGCGGCTCCTTCGACTCGTTACCAGCGTGGAGCCTACCCCAAGACCGCGGCGGATTCAAGAGTGACTCTCGGGGATTCTACGCCCTCGCGCGTTCGAGAAGACGTCTCCGCAACTCCGGATGGACCGTGGACCGGCGGAGCAGTTGTTCCTTATCTTGCCGGCTCAAGTCCGGGAGATAGTCGAGTGAAACGGCGGGTGGCGTACGGGGGTTGCTGAGCAAGGCCAGTTTCGCCGTGCGCGTTCCGAAGAGCCCCCTGTGCCGGCCGACCTCGCGCAGAACGTCCTGGTTGACGACGTGGTTGTTGGCGATGCGAAGGGCCCGGTCGGGGCCGTTGATATGGCGCACGGTTTCGCGCGCGATTTTGAAAAGCGGGTGAGCCGCCAACTCGTACCAGAAATGACCGTCGCGCGCGAGCTTGCGCAAGACGACGGCGGGAATGTTCGCGATGTTCGGCGAGTCCGCTTGCAGCGTACCGATCTTGTTCTTTTCCCTCCGCAACTTCTCGATATACTCGCCGAGAAGGCCCTCCTCGATCCCGTATTTCGCTTCTTTCGCCGCGAGGTAGTCGACCACGGCCATGAGTTTCTCGAAGAACGAGTCCTCCATGAAGAACGGCAGATCCGCGAGTATGCGGACAATCCCCCGCGCGTAGAGGAGTTCGGAGCGCGAGTTCACCGACAGTAATCGCCGGTGAACGGCGTGGAAAAATATCTTCTGAAAATTCTCGTCGTACTGTTTCGAGCTCGCCACTTTCTCCAGCATGCTGAGCAGCGTCGTGAGCGGCACGCCGTCGGGGGTCACGACTTTCCAAAAGCCGTCGACGCCGACGTTCATCACCGCATAGCGCCGTATTTCGTGGTTGGGGTGGAGCATGAGGCACCTGAGGTAGGTCTCCTTCTCCTCGGGGCGGGTCTTCCGAACTTCATCGACGATCCGCTCGGCCGCTCCTTCGACCGTGCTCGTGTTGTCCTCAGAGAAAAGATCCTGGATCTTGGCGAAGACGCCGGAAAACTTCTGCCGGCTTTTCCGGCGCATGAGATCGAGAAGTTTGACGTGCGGGTGATACTGCCAGTAGTCGTTGATGAGAACGATCTCGGGCCGCATCCAGAGACTCTCCTCGAGAAGATCGAGGGGCTCCTTCTGGCGTTCGATATAGTCGGCAAAGGAGTAACGGAGAGGACCGGTTAGCGAAACGAGAGCGTCTTCGACGTCGAGGTGATCTCCGTGGACCAGCGCATGGAGGCACTTGTCCAGGTTCTCCGCGTCGGCGTTCTTGACCGCGCCGGCGAGATGAGCGTCCCACGGCCGGTCCGCGAGGTGCTCGGCCCAGAGGGCGTAGAGCCGGGTGTAGAGCGCGGCGACGGCGTCTCCGATCCTTCGCCCAAGCTCGGCGTGGATGTCATCGATGAGAAGGTTCTGACGCGGGATCGTGCCGTTGTAGGCGAGCGTGAGCGTCTCGCGGAACGAGGAGTCGATTACCTGCCACGCGGTGTAGGCGTCCTCGACGGCTTGTAGCGCCGTCTCCGATCTGGCCGCTTCGCCCTTCAGCAGGTACTTGGCACCTTCGTTGAGGAGCTTCTGGTATTCCTCGATGAGTTGATCCTGGGCTTCTCGCAGGCCGCGGATCGGCACGCCATCCGAGCGCGTTGACTCGACCAGGGTTACGACGGACGTCTTGAGTGCACGGATTCTTTCCGCAATGGCGGAGAACTGGTCGGTCATCGGAGACACCACCCGCTCTAAGTTTTTTTAGGTCAAAGGGTTGAGGTCTTCGGTGAACCGAAATTGCATAATGCGTGCCCCGATTCGGCCTGGGCCGGTCTCGGGCGCGCGGGTCCCGCCGGTCGAGGCGACCTGGACTGAGACCGAGCGAGACCCGACCCCACGCGCGCGGGTCCCGCCGGCTGTGCTTCGTCCGCCGTCCGAGGCGCCTAGGGAATGCCGTGCTCTTTCTTGTACTGGAGCCAGTTGATCTTGAGATCGACGAACGATTCGAACGAATCGCGGAGGATGAAGGGGTTTGTTCGCCGCTCGTCTCCGATGGTGGACGCGGGTCTCACACCGTAGTTGTGACCGGGGTAAAGCTCGACGGCGTCGTCGAGCGTCATGAGCTTGCGGTGGAGGCTATCGTACTCCTTGCGGGCCTCGTCTCCGTAATCCGTGCCCCCCACCTTGCCCACGAAAAGCGTATCTCCGGTGACGAGCTTGTTTCCGCCGAGTACGCACATCGAATCGTCGGTGTGGCCGGGGGTATGGATAAACTTGAGTGTGAGGGAACCGAGTTGGAGCGTCTCGCCGTCCCCTACGCGGATATCCGCGTCGATCGGGCACTCGGCGTGAGCGACGATCCGTCCTCCCGTGCGCTTCTTCGCCTCCGCCACACCCCAGGTGTGATCGCCGTGTCCGTGCGTGACGACGACATAGGCGACGCTCAGCCGGTGTCTCTCGACGAGCGGAAGATAGAGCGATGCGTCGTGTGGAGGGTCGAAAAGACCGGCCTGCCCCCCTTCGGCATCCGCCATGAGGTAGGCAAAATTCCTGTCGCCTCCCGCGTCGATTTGGTGGAAAATCATGGGGAGAATGTACGGTCTCGATCAGTCGAACGCAAGCGCCGAATCCCGGAAGGGAGACGCCCATGCAGATCGATCTTTTCGACACGAAGCTCAACGAAATTCTCGCCGCGCCGACATACGGCGACTATAAAGAACGGCTCTCCAAATACAACTGCCAGCGGTGCACGCTCTGCTACAGCCGGACCAACATCGTGATCGATCGGGGTAACCCCGAGGCGCCGATCCTCATCGTGAGCGAGCGCCCCGGGGAGAACGAGGACCGCGTCGGTAAGCCTTTCGTCGGACGGGCGGGGGAACTCCTCGACAAGATGCTCAGAGCCATCGAGCTCGACCCCGAGAAGCACGTCCTCATCACCAACGTGGTGCGCTGCAAACCCGGAATCGATCGTTCGCCGAGCAAGGAAGAAGTGGACGCCTGTTTTCCTTTTCTCGAGAAACAGATCGAGGTGATGCGCCCCAAAGTGATTCTCCTCCTTGGCGCGGTGGCCCTCAAGTGGGTCGATTCCAAGAGGCCCGATATGAAGATGGAGGAAGAGGCGGGGAAGTTCTTCACCGTTCCGCGTTTTCCCGGGACTCAGTTCATGGTGATGTACAATCCCGCTTTTCTCCTGCGGGACCCGACGAAGAAAACGGTGACGTGGGAGCACCTCAAGTCGCTCGGCAACTATCTCCACGAGCGGAATCTTCTGTGAGAGGGTGATGGGTGTGTTGGAGGGCGGTCACGGCCCCAGCACACCACTTCGCTCGGCTTCCCGCCTTCGGCGGGCGATTCTCGCTCGTTCCCGCGAAGGGGCCGTGACCGCCCTCCAACACACTGCGATGCGCGTGCGCGGGAGACCCCACCCGCGCCGCTCGGATCGAGGAGGCACGGCGACGCTCAGACCCCGGGGCCGACGGTCTTCACCCGCTGGAGCCTGTTGAAGCGAAGCTGCTGCGCGGTGAGGTCCTCGTCGTGGTGGATGCGGACGTCGACGATCCGCTCACCGAAGAGAACAGGTTCGAGCCGCGGGAACACAAACGCTTTCACCTTCGGGACTTTGAGCGCCTCCAGACGCGCGACAATGTTCTTGTGCCACGCGGGATCGACTCGAGTACCGAACCTGTCGAATAGCGCGGCGGCGCCCGCGTAGTCTCCGGTCGATTTCATCGTCTGAAGCCGGCAGAGCAGTTCTCGCAGGCCTTCCCGGATCTTCGAAGCGTCCCTCAACCGAACGTAGATTTTACCGCCGTGTTCGACGACGGCCACTCCGAAATCTTTCCGATCATCACCGCCGTTCTGGATGAGATACATCAGGATAAGTTGGTCGCCCCGGTTGTGCGCCTCGCGGACCTCCATGCCGATGACCTGGTCGTAGCGCATCAGCCAGCCCTGTAGCTGGGTGACGTATGCCGTTTCGACCACGGCCTGTTGCTCATCGGCGGTCACCGCCCCGATCTCAACGAGTTTCGGGTCCGACATGTGATAGAGGGCGGCGAGATCCGCGCGGCACTCTTCGAGAGCGGCGTAGACGCGCCCGAGGACGGCGCGGGGGTCCACGGCGAGATCCGGATCGGGTTGTCCCGAGCCGTGCCCGATGATCTCGTGCATGTAGATCTGGAGCGGCCGAGCCTTGGCGATGAAGAACCGAAGTACATTGTCGCGGTACTCGGGGAGGTAGAACTCCTTTGCCGTTTTTTCGAGGAGGCTTTGTGACTGGGTGTTCTCTATGTTGAGAAGGATGACGTTCTTGCTCCCGTGGTCCCTCCGGATGTCGTTGTAGTTCGGCAGATTGTACGCCGCAGGTGATATCGGCCCCGCGTCGCCCGTTTCCACGATGACGTCGACGACCCTCGCGACGGGTGTCTCCGGCGCGGGACGTTTGAACCGCTCCGGCCATGGCATTCTCTCCTCGAAGTACACTGCGTTCTCGGCGATTCGACCCGCGATGACGTCGCCGGCGCGGTAGTTCACGTTCGCCTCGAAGCTCCCGATGACGCCCCTCGGATCGATGTACTGCTCGATGAACCCGTTGACGTAGTCGATGGCCGGGTTCGATTTGAGCCAGTGGACGCTGTGCTCCCGGAAGAGTTCCTCCTCCCCGGTCAAATAGAAATCGAGTAGACGCTCGATCGATCGTCTCTGCGGCTCGTCTTCGGAGAGCGGAAGCGCGAGTCCAAGGAAGTGGCTGACCGTCGCGAGGTCCTCGCCGAAGAGCCCGCCGATTCTGTAAACCTCCGGCGCGATACCGCCGTTCTTTCGCGAGTACCGGACGTTGAGGCGGTGCCTCCACGCCTCGGGAAGGGAGTCGAGTTCTCGCTGTGTGATCCCCGGGTCCCAGAAGTTGACCGCGCTCGTCGCGACGATGTCCGCTCCGTCCGACTGGTTCGTCTGGATCGGCTCGAACTCCGGGTCGAAAATCGTGCGCTCGAGGCGCGCGAGTGTGCGGTGGAGCGCTTCTCCCGGGACGACCGCCGAAGCGCCGTCCGCGGCGGCGGTCTGGACCGCCAGGCGAAATCCCTCGCGAGTGAGAGAAAAGGGTACGAACTTCGTGTGGCTGTAGTGGTTGTAATACCCGTGATGGATCCACACCAGTTTGAGGTACTCGTGGAGCGCGTCCCGGATCTCGCCGGGGACATCGCGCGAATGAATGAAAACCTCTTCGGCGAGACGCCTGACCTCGAGCCCGTGGCGGTGATTCTGTGTGTAGAGGATATCGTTCCCCGCGATGGCGGCGCGGCAGAGATAGTAGGCGAAAACCTTCCGGTCCGCCGGGAGGTTTTCGAACCCCGGCGCGTCGACGCCGAGAACGAGGACTTCTCTACCGCCGGGGCCGAGACGCTCGAGCTCGCCCACGAGGCGCGGCCGGTTGTCGCTGAGGCGTTCTCGAGGATCGGCCTCGTTCTTCGAGCCGGATGAGTCCAACGTGTTCCCCCCCTGGAACGGCGCGGTGGGTCTCTGGAGTGACAGCCTGTGATCCATTTTGTTATCAGAACTCCCGGCAGTTTGCAAGGAGCAATCCGCTTGCGGCGTGTTTGGGTGTGGAGTGGGTCCGGTTCTCGCCCGAAGCAGCGCATTCCCAATCGGTTGCCGTTAAACCGCCTACCCACACCGCCGGTGTTCTGCTATGCTCGTTTTGCGATCCGCTGGGCTCTCACTAAATGTGGACGGCGTTCAGGAGAAACGATGCCCGCCAGACGTTCCATCGAACAAGAGATCGAAAAACTCAGGGAAGAGATCCGCTTTCACGACTACCGGTATCACGTGTTGAGCGATCCCCTGATCTCCGACGCAGAGTACGACCGTCTCTTTCGCCGCCTCATCGAGGTCGAGAGCGATCACCCCGATCTCGTCACCCCGGATTCTCCGACACAAAAGGTCGGGGCGGCGCCGCAGGAAAGTTTCAAGGTCGTCAAGCGCGACGTCCCGATGCTCTCGCTCGAGAACGCGATGACCAAAGAGGAGTTCGTCGAATGGAGAGAGCGGCTCATCCGCGAGGTTGGGGACGCGGGCGGGGAAGACTACGTCTGCGAGCCCAAGATGGATGGCGTGGCGGTGGAGCTCGTATATCGCGACGGGGTACTCACCCAGGGCGCCACGCGGGGAGACGGCGTGAACGGGGAGGATATCACCGTGAACATCAAAACCGTCCGGCCGATCCCGCTTAGACTTCGCGGGGGCGTCCCCGCGTATCTCAACGTTCGGGGCGAGGTCTTCATGGACAAAGTGGACTTCGAGAGGCTCAACCGGCAGCAGGTGGAAGCGGGGGAGAAAGCCTACGCGAATCCCCGCAATCTCACCGCCGGCTCGCTCAAGCAGCTCGATCCGAAGGTGACCGCGTCGCGTCCGCTGCGATTCGTCGTCTACGGTCTTGGAGGTGTCGAGAAGCGTGGTCCGGGGAGCCGGGCGCGAGAAGCCGCCGCCCGGCCTTTCGCGACACAGTGGGAGTTCCTCGAGGCCGCCCGCGAGTGGGGACTCCCCACGAACAACCTCCCGAAACGCTGCCGGACGTGTGACGAGGTGATCTCGTACTACGAAGAACGCGTCTCGAGCCGCGGATCTCTCCCGTACGAGATCGACGGCGTGGTCGTAAAGCTCAACGACTTCGATCTGCAGAGAGAGGCGGGGTCCAGGGCCCGCTCGCCGCGTTGGGCCGTCGCGTGGAAGTTCCCGCCCCACGAAGAGCGGACGCGGATCATCGGGATCGATGTCCAGGTCGGCCGGACGGGGGCGCTCACGCCCGTCGCGCGTCTCGAGCCCGTCGCCGTCGGCGGGGTGACGGTGTCGAACGCAACGCTTCATAACGAGGACGAGATCGAGAAAAAGGGTGTGCTGATCGGGGACTGGGTGTTCATCCGTCGCGCCGGCGACGTGATCCCCGAGGTGGTCGCGCCGATCCCCGAGCTCCGGACGGGGGACGAAAAACCGTTCAAGATGCCGAAGAAATGTCCCGCGTGCGGGACCCCGGTGGTCCGCGGAGCGGGCGAGGCGGCGACCCGCTGTCCCAACACCGAGTGCGTGGCGCAGGTCATGGAGCGGATTCGTCACTTCGCGTCGCGCGAGGCGATGGACATCGAAGGTCTCGGAGAGAAGCTCGTCGCTCAGCTCGTCGAGGGGGGGCTCGTCAAAGACCCCGCCGACCTCTACCGGCTCATCGTGGAGGACCTTGTTCCCCTCGAACGGATGGCGGATAAGTCGGCGGAAAACGTTGTCTCCGCGATCGAGCGATCGAAGAGGACGACGCTCGCCCGTTTCATCTTCGCGCTAGGGATACGGAACGTCGGTGTCACCGTCGCCGAGATCCTGGCGGAGTACTTCCCGGCGATCGAGGCGCTCCGCGACGCGTCCGAAGAGGAGATATCCGGGGTTTACGGCGTGGGCTCCGTGATCGCCGGGGAGGTCACGCGATTTTTCGCGGACAGGCGAAGCCGCGAGCTCATCGAGCGTCTCGTCGACGCGGGGATCTCTTTCGAGGCGGCGCCGTCCTCGCAAAGTTCCGAGTTCGAGGGCGAGATCTTCGTATTCACCGGCGCGCTCTCCCGCATGACGAGGGAAGAGGCCGAGGCGGAGGTGAAGAGACGGGGCGGAAAAATCTCGGACTCGGTATCGAGCAAGACAACGTGCGTCGTCGCCGGTGAGAAGGCGGGATCGAAGCTGGAAAAAGCCGGAAAGCTCGGGGTCCGCGTGATCGGGGAAGACGAATTTCTCGCGTTGATCGGCCGGAAAACGTAACGCACAAGACGGGTGCCCTCGTCCCCGTCCGTCCGGCTGGAGCGGGCGGAGTGGTGAGAGCGGGCGCCGGGCGGCGCCGCGGGCCAAGAAAAAAACCGCCGGGAGACTCAGGTCCCCCGGCGGCCCGCGTTTTCAACCCAAATCTATTCTTTACTACTTTTGTTTCGCCTTCAAAGCTTTGATCTCGTCGTCGTTGAGTTTGTACGCCTTCGTGATGACGACCGGCTCGATGGGGACGTCGTTGTAACCGCCCTCCATGCTCTTTGTCGGGACCTGGCGGATTTTCTCCACGGCGGCCATGCCGTCGATCACTTTACCGAACACGCAGTAACCCCATGTCTGTCCGTTATCCTTGCTCTTGAAATCGAGAGGCTTGTTGTCCTTCACGTTGATGAAGAACTGCGACGAGGCGCTGTGCGGGTCCCCGGTCCGGGCCATGGCGATGGTGCCTGTCACGTTTGAAAGCCCGTTGTCCGCCTCGTTCTTGATGGGGGGCTTCGTCTCCTTTTTCGCCATGTCCTTGGTGAAGCCTCCGCCCTGGATCATGAAATTCGAGATGACGCGGTGAAAGACGAGCCCGTCGAAAAACTTGTTGTCGACGTACCAGAGGAAGTTCTGGGTTGTCTCGGGCGCCTTGTCGGGGTAGAGCTCGATCACGATGTCGCCGAGACTCGTTTTCATCATGACGACGGGGTCCGCCTTCTTTTGAGCCGACGCGGCGCCGAAGCTCATGACGAAGAACCCGACGGCGAAGAACACGATGACTGCAAGCATCCGTTTACCTCTCATGTTACCTCCTTGAACCCAGGGGAGTTCTCGATGCGGGTTCGGAACGATCTGTCGATATCGAGAATCGAAAACTCGGTGGATACGCCCGAGAGCGAAGAACCGATCGCACCCTTACCGGTCGGTGGAATGTAACAAAATTAAACCGGGGCGTCAAAACGTTTCTGGACGAACCGCCGCGTATTTCTCGTAAAACGAGAGGGTTTGCCTCGCGATGCTCTGCCAGGAGTAACGCTCTTCGACAAGTCTGAGCCCCGCTTCGCGAAGCTGGCGGGCAAGAGAACCGTCGTTGAGAATCTCGAGGATCGCCGATGAAAGCGCGGCGGGATCCGATGGGTCGACGAGAAGGCTGTCTTTGCGGTCGGTAAGCTCGTGGCGAAGCCCGCCGTGCCCCGTCGCGACCACGGGTGTGCCGCACGCCATGGCTTCGAGCACCGTCATCCCGAACGGCTCGTACTTCGAAGGAAGAACGAAGACACGCGCGTTGCGATAGTAGGTGTCGAGGTGATCGTCGGGGATGTACCCGGCGAAGGTCACGCGCTCACCGAGTCTCAGAGAATCGACGAGACGCACGAGGGTATTCCTGACGGCGGTCTCGTGCGGTTTCGGGCCTATCGATCCGCCGCCGATGACGAGCCGGGCGGGGCTCGAACGACTCACACGGTCGAACGCCCGTATGAGATAGTCGAGACCCTTGTTCGAGTCGATCCGGCTGAGGGCGAAGACGTAGTTCTCGGGTGTCGCGAGGCTCGCCGCCGTGGCCGGGGGCTCCGGGCGGAACCGGCGGACGTCGACTCCCGGGGGGATGACGACGAGATCGTCGCTTTCGAATCCGTAGAGGCGTTTGTAAGGCTCCCTCCCGTCCAGCGTCGTCACCGTTTGAGCGGTCGCGCGCCGGAAGATCGTGTTTTCCCAGTGGATCCTTTCGGAGAACTTGAAGAGACGTTCCATCTCCACGGGGTCGCCGCCCATTTGCTCCCGTTTCCAGGCGCCGAGCGAGTGCGCGGTATAGATGAAGGGAAGCCGCAGCCGTTCGGCAATTTTCATCCCCACGTAGCCGGCGTCCCAGTAGTGGGAGTGTATGAGGTCGTACCGGAGATTGTGCGCGGCGAGGTACCGGGCCATGTTCTCGACGTACTCATCGAGCTGTGGAAATAAATCCTCCTTCCGGATGAACGCGTTTCCTCCGCAGGGGATCCGAACCAAGCGGACCCTCGCGTTCACCGATTCCGTTGCGCTTCTCTCTCCGAAAAGACGGGTGTAAACGTCGACGAATACACCGAGCTCGGCGAGCGCCTTGGAGAGTTCGAGCACGTAGGTGACCTGTCCGCCCGTATCCGTGGCGCCGAGAACCGGAACGGGGTCGAAGTACCCGTGTACGCTCAACATACAGATCCGTCTTACCGTGGGCATCTCGTCTCGCTCGATGAAGACTCGGGGCTATTTCTCGATCCACGTAACCGCGTAGTCGTGGTTGACGACGATTTCCGCGAGGGTTCTGTGTCTCGATATGATGCTGTGTTCGATTTGGAGAAAGCGCTCGGCGGCCTCGTCCAGAGGGTCGCGGCCCCTTTTTCTTCTGGCCATGAGCGTCTGTTCGTAGGTGCGGTCGATGAATACGTGGTACTCGGCGTGGTTGAGAAGCGTTGTGTAGGTCCCTTCGGCGATCAGGATCTGATACTCGGCGGTTGGAATCGTTTCCTTGGTGACGCGGTCCTCTTTGAAGAGGACGAGAGGTTTCTCGATCTTCTCGTTGAGAGAGAACTTGAACCGCCTGATGTGCTCGTTCATCAGCGCGAGGTTGACTTCGCCGAGACCGACGTTCTTGATGTTCTTCCTCCGGTTTCCATCGTTGGTTTTCGGGGGAAGGTAAAAGTAGTCGTCCTGCTGGAGAACCAGCGATTTTATTCCAAGTCCCGAAAAAAGCCGGGAGAGCTCGAGGGCGATTTCGGATTTCCCGGCGCCGGATTCGCCGGCGATGGTGATCGAGCGCCGCTTGTCGCCGATCCGGTCCTTCAACAGGGTGAAAACGGCCTCCGCGGCGGCGGTATGGTGAGCCTCGGGTACGACGATGTCTCCGATCATAGTGTCAGTTTCTTGAGGGGGTCGCGAGCCATGGCGGCGCCGCTCGGCCGCGTCTTCGCCGCGCGTTTCTGCTCCTGTTGCGGGCGCGTTTTGCGCATCGCAGGGCCAGTATATGGGATTCTCTCCGGACTGGCAATCGCAAACGGGCCGGGCGCTCGTTCTCGCTTGCCGGCGCCGCCCACCGTGCGACGAGCGAGCGCGGAGGGAAGGGTGCCTCGCGATGAACCGATCAACGCCTTCCTAGCCGCGCGATTTCCCGACTTCTCCGATTATCCGGCGGAGGCGTTCCAGACGCTTGTTTCTGTCGGCGGCGAATCGCCCGATCCCCTCGAGGATGTGCTCCGGGGAGAGATGGGCCTCTTCGATGACCTCGTCGAGCGTCCCGCCGGTCCGCCAGCGGTCGTCCCAGTCGGAGCTAAGCGTGTATGCGCCCGACACCGAAAGGTCGATCCAATCAATCATGAGACGGCGCGCGCGGTTCGTCACGGCCATCGCGTCCATCCGGTCGAAATCCGAATAGACGGCGTTTCGGTAGCTCTCCGGTTGGCGCGCGAAAAGCTGCGGGCTTATGGCCGCCACGATCTTGACGTTGATTTTCTCGTCGTCGAGTGTCTTCAGGATCTTCACGAGGTTGTTCGTTGTGGAAGTCCCTTGAACGACCACCGTACCCTGCCGTGGCTCTCCTTCACGGTAGGGCCGAATCACGTACGCCCCTCTCGCCGCGTCGAAATGCGATGGCATCCCCAGCGCCTTGCGGTCGGGAATGCCGATCGGCGGGCGGGTGAGATGAAGGGCGATGATCGGGGCGCCCGTCCGGAGCGCGGCGGCGATCACGACGGGGACTTCGTTGTGCTCCCAGGGGTGAACGTCGATCAGATGGCCGTCGGGAAAAAGCTGAGTCACTCCAGGGGAGAAAACCCCGAAGTGTGTCCGTGAATCGTCCGCCGTCTCGGGACCGCTGTGCCCGACGACCCAAAGAACGCGTCCGACCTTGATCTCGGAGTCCTGGGCGAGCTGACTAAAGAGCCGCATCAGCCCGTACTTCAGGTACGAGAACGAACCGTAGGTCGAGCAACCGGCGAGGAAGCCGTTGAAATTCTCGTAGGGTTTGGTCGAGAAGTTCACCGTGGCGATCCCCGCGGCGATCCCCGAATTGGCGAACTCGGTGATCGGCTGGGGGAGAAGCGTGCCGTCGGGGTTCGTGTTCCGGTCGTACCACCCGTAGCCCTTCACCTCTCCGAAGTCCTTCGCAAACCCGACGATGTTCGTCGATTCGGCTAGATCGGCGCTCATCGCGATGAGCAGCGGACGGTTGTATTCTTTCCGACACCACGCGTTCACCCACGATCCGAACGATTCGAGCGCCGCGCGGTTGGGCTTCTTCTCTCCGGGCTGGGCGAAGATCTCCTTCGGGTAGTTCTCGAAATCGTAGAGCCTGGGGTCGTCGAGCGGATTTCTCGAGACATCGAACTTGAAGCCGGGAATCCTCTCGGGGACCGAGTCTCCCAGCGAGACCAGGGTGTCAGCGATGTAGTCGACGAGCGCCCCGTCGGCCCTGATCACTCCGGCAACGATCTCCAGATTGGCGCGCATCTGATCGAGGGTCGCGCCGGGGTCGTCCGGCGCCCGCTCTCCGTACCCCTCGAAGCGGACCCCGTATTTCTCCATAAAGGGGAGCTTGGTCTGCCAGAACAGGTCAGAGTTCATTTTGTGCGGCGAGCCGTGGGAGGCGTAGTCGTATTTCAAGTACCCGCGGCCCTTCTTCGTTTTCATGTACATCATGTTCGGACGCTTGTCCGGGTTTTCGCCGCGGAAGAGGTCGATGAGGGAGCGCGTCACTGTCTCCCAGTCGCTTCCGTTTTCGGCCTCGCACACGCGCCATCCGTGCGACCCGAACCATTCCCTTGGAGTTTTGTCGACCACCGAGCTGTAGGCGCGGGGGTCGATCCCGTAGTCGTTCCAATCGACCACGTAGTAGAGGTTCGAAAGCCCCAATCCCCACGCGGAGTTCATCGTCTCGTGCGCGGCGCCGGGTGTGAGCCCGCCTTCCCCCTCGAAGGCGATGACTTTGACGCCCTCCGCGCCGGCGCGCTTGAGGGCGAATGCTTGACCCGCCGCGGCGGGGGAACCGTGTGCCGAAGGGCCCGTGTTGAACTTGAGAAAAAGGGTCTTGCCCTCCATTTCGGCGTGACCGGGAAGCCCCTTGTTTCGTCTGAAGCGAAGGAGGTCTTCCCAGTACAACCCGCGTTCCTTCGCGTCCGGGACGAGGTAGCGGGGGTCGCCGGTCTTCTCGTGTTTCGCCCGCAGGGCCTCGAAGAGGACGGGGAACGTTCCATAGATGAGCGGGACGGCGTGCCCGGCGACGAGGATGAAGCGGTCGGAAAAGGGTTTCTCCGGGTGGCGGATATCCCACCTCATGAAACCGCCGAAAAGCGTGGCGACGAAGGCGTGGACCTTCGACCGGGAGCCTCCCGGGTGCCCGCTCTGACGGTAGTTGAGCATGATGTCGATGAACTGATCGGCGCAGTCCTTGATCTTTTCCCACTCTTTGAAGCGGGGTTGCATGCCGGCAAAGAGCCGGTTCAGATCCGTCTGCGTTGACAATGCCGTTACCCCTTTCCTTTTCGGCCTGGTCGCATGATGGATGGAATGACCGAACGCACGCCGGTCTACGAAACGATCCCGCTAAACGCGGTGAAGTCGCTCATCTGCACGTCCGCGTAAGCCCTGAGATCGAGGATGACGCTCTCGAGAAGGCTTCTCGCCTCTCCCCCGTCGTCGAAACGGCCGATCGCCTCCGAGGCCCGCTCGAGATGTTTGCGTATCTCGGACGTGGCGACCTCGAAACCCCCGTGGTCCCGGCACGCCGCGATGATCCGCCTTTCGCTCTCGGGCGTGAAGTCACCCGAGCGGATCGTTTTGATGAGATCTTCACGATAACCGTCCTGCAGGTTGTTGAAGGCGCGGATCAAAGGAAGCGCGAGGTAGCCGTTTTTCAGATCGCAGTCGTTCATCCCGCGCGGGAGATCGAGCATGTCGTCGAGGTCATCGATCATCTGAAAGGCCATGCCGAGGTTCCACCCGAAGTGGCCGAGAAGATCCGAGTACTCCGAGTGATGACTCAGGGCTCCCGCCTTGCAGCTCAAGGAGAAGAGGGAAGCGCTCTTTTCGGAAATGATCTCGTAGTAGAGGGCTTCGCTGACCTCGAAGTCGAATTTGTGGAGGGTCTCCCGGCTCTCGCCCTGGACGAGCACGCGGATCGTCCGCAAGAACTCCGGCATCGTGTGGTGAAGACCGCTCTTCTGGACCAGCATCAGCGCCTCGGCGAGGACGAAATCTCCGGCGAGAACCGACGCGTGGTTCCCGTACTTCATCCGCGCGCTCACCTGTGTGCGGCGCTTCTCCACGTCGTCGATCACGTCGTCGTGGAAGAGCGTCGCGAGGTGAATGAGCTCGACGGCGGCGGCGAGATCGATGAGCGGCTCGTCCACGGAATCCAACGGCGCGCCGGTGGGGACGAGCGAGGAAAGGACCATCAACGCGGGCCGCAGTCTCTTGCCGCCGTTTTTGAAGCTCTCCGCCGCGATCTTCGCCTCGCGTATGTTGCTCGACTGTATCGCCTCAAGCACCCGGGAGTCGCACCGATCGATGACCGAATTCATCGATTCGTATTTCTTGAGAGCGTGTAGCATTGTTCCAAACCCTTTGAGTTAGGGGTTATCGGGGCGACCCGCATAACGCCGCCCGATGGTCTTGTCGCCGATGAAGGTTTCGAATATCTGGTTGATTGTCTCCATCAGGTCTTTCAATTGACGAAGGCGCGCGGTGTCGATCGCGCCGTTCCCGCTGTTCGCCGCGGCGCTGTTCTTCCGTGTCGCCGCGTCGGCCGCCTCGATGGTCCGAGCAACGACCTCAAGCGCCGGATCCAGCTCGCGTTTCTTCTTCGCCGCGGCAAGTCGCCTCGCCACCTTTTCGAGCTCGATCTCGGCCGTGTAGTAGTCCTTCCGGTCCGCGGGGATGATCACTTTCCGGACGACGCCGAGGTCCTGGAGGGCGCGAACGTTCAGGCTCACGTTGCTCCGGCTCGTCTTGAGCCGTGCGGACATCTCGTCGAGGCAAAGCGGGTGAGGACTCAGATACAAGAGGGCCTGGATCTCGGCCATCACCTTTCCGACTCCCCAGTAGATGCCCATCCGGCCCCAGCCTTTTATGAAAATGTCGAGAGCGTTCTCAGACGGGTGTTGGAGGTCGTTCATGTGTATCTCTCTTGATTCATTGTGTATTGCAAAACTTTCTGTATATGCTGAAGCAGTAGAACACGGGCTGGACGGGCTGTCAAGGGGATTCAGGGTCGCCCCCTGGACGACGGGAGAGAAGGGCGCCCTGCGTCGGGCCGGCGTGTTTACCCGGGGGAAAAATGTAAAGTAAGCTTGACAATTCCGGAGAGCGGGATATCTTGTTAAATGTAGAGCAAGCTTTACTTATTGAACGGCGGACTCGAGGCTGCGAAAGGTCGAACCAAACGCAAACGCGCCCCGTCTGGAGGTTCTTCAAATGGTATCCAAGAATCGCGAACTGATCGCGCCTGTGGGGCTGCTCTGTCTGTCGCTTTCGGTTGTGGCGGGGCAGCTGGGTCCGGGCACCATCCCGGGAATGGATTTCTTCCAAGGGGTCTTCGCGGGGCTCGCTCGAGGGTTGAGCGTCGTGGGTCTGGTCGTACACGGTCTCGCGCGCGGTTGAAGACATGGAAGAAAAGGTAATCAATACCGTCAAGGACAACCGGAAAAAGGCGGGGCTCACCCAGGAAGACCTCGCGGAGGCGACGGGTGTATCGCGGCAGACAATCATATCGATCGAGCGGGGACGGTATATCCCCAGTCTCCCGCTCGCCCTGAAGATCGCCGGTTTCTTCAAGTGCTCGGTCGGCGAGCTGTTTCGGTTGGAGGAGGAACAACACGATGGTCGATGAACGTTTTCTCGCGCACAGATACAAGGCGACGCGGCTCGCGACGATGGTCGGCGTCGTGCTGATGTTCGGGTTCTTCACCTACGCGCTCGTCAAGACCCGGGAGATCCGGTGGGATCTCTTTATCGTCATGTGCGGGATGGCGGCGTCGAAGTTGATCGCGATGGCGTATTACCGGAGAATCAACTGACCGCCGATGACGCCGCCGTGCCGGTTCGAAGTCCTGGTCCCGATTCGTCGATGCAAGGAGGATTGCTCGTGAAGAATATGCGCGGCTTTAGGAGGCCGGCTGCCCGTATGGTGTCGGTTATCGTTGTGTTGCTTTTGGCGGCCGCTTACGGGGCGCTCGCCGCGGGCCCGGCCCTTGCGGAGGGCGGCAAACAAACGGCCGTTTCGGCGGACGGAGTGGAGATCGCTTTCTCCGTCGAAGGGAAGGGGAGTCCCGCTCTCGTTTTTGTCCACGGGTGGTGTTTCGACCGGAGCTACTGGAAGAACCAGGTGCCGGTGTTCGCGAAGTCGTTCACCGTCGTCACGGTGGATCTCGGCGGGCACGGGGAGTCGGGTTGCGGGCGCAAAGACTGGACGGTCGAGGCGTTCGGCAAGGACGTCGCGGCTGTGGTCGAGAAGCTCGGGCTCGATCGCGTCGTCCTCATCGGGCATTCAATGGGCGGGGCGGTCATTATCGAAACGGCGAGACTGATCCCG
>Ga0315284_10001977_pt1 | contig 29408 bp, 24 predicted proteins | sample YL17G09_16_MG_FD_203696 | JGI IMG/M metagenome (GOLD analysis project Ga0315284, IMG submission 203696) | Sediment microbial communities from Yellowstone Lake, YNP, Wyoming, USA - YL17G09_16 | ecosystem: Environmental > Aquatic > Freshwater > Lake > Sediment | place: USA: Wyoming | collected...
GTCAATCCTCACTTCCCCTCTTCCTACGGCCTGCTGGGGAGCATTTATCTGGACCTCCGCCGGCTCGATGATGCTACGGCGAGCTACAGGAAAGCGCTGGAGCTTGATCCGAACCAAGCGGCGGCCTTGTATGGTCTGGGCAGGGTTTGCCTGCTCAAAAGCGAGGCTGACAAAGCTCTGGCGTACCTGCAACGCGCCGCGCAATTCAAGCCCGACGATGACAGCATCCACTACCAGCTCGGACAGGCATATCGCCGGTTGGGAAGAAAGGAAGACGCCCAAAAAGAGTTGAATCGAGCCCAGACTCTTCAGGCCAGCGAACGCGAGATGCTGGAAAGAAAAGTTCTCGGCGAACTGCCGCCTTCGCCCATCCAATCCCCCACCCCTGACGGCGAAAACTGAACGCGGCGAAAATCGCCGCTCTTGTCATCCTTGATAGGAAAATATCCTGAAGATGATGATTACCCCGGAATGTGGATGGGGTTGAAGTCCTTTGACCGGATGGAGAGACTGAAAAGGTGGGCGCCGTCGAGGTTAACCAGCTTATAACCATCCAGGAGGGGCTTGGTGTTACTAAGGCCGAGCCCTATCGGTGACTCCGCGCCCTTCCACGAGTAATTGAGCCATCATTCCGTTGCGCCGCTGACAACTCGGTAAGCTTTCTGAATATTCCCCACCACATCTTGCGGGAAGGTCGGCGGCATCTTGCCCGTGTATTTCGGCAAGAGCACGGCGGAAACGCGCTTCACGGTGTCTGCCCTCGAGGCGCCGTCGGCATAGGCAGAGGCAGTCTCCGCGAGCAAGTCGCGGAAATACTGCTCCCACATCTCGAACTGCGCCTTGCCGCGCATCACATCGCCGTGGCCGCCGAGGGCATACTCGAAGTTCAGTTTCTCCGCTGCCTCGAGGGTGTGAATCCAGTCGTAGGGGTAGCTGTCACCCATATAGGGCGTCCAGCCGTGCAGCGCGTCGCCGGTGGCGATAAATTTTTCCTTGGGCAAATATACGAAGACGTCACCGTCGGTGTGCGCTTTGCCGAGCCAGAGGATTTCGACCGTGCGCGACCGGTGGTGAATGATCAGGCTGCGATCGAAGGTGAGCGAGGGCAGAATCATCGGCTTGGTCATGAGCTCGTTTAAATACTCCTCAACCTGGCGAAGGTTGTCCTGGATCTCGGCCTTCTTGGCGGGGTCAGTGGCCTGCGCGAGCGCCGCCTTGAGGCCTTCAATTTCTTTGGGCATGGTGGTGATTTCGTGCTTCACGCGCGGGATGCCGCGATGCTCGATGCTCTCGCGCGTCGCTTCCGAGGAAATGATCTCCACGCCCTGCGGCCAGGCGGCGGGGTAGGCCTGGTTGCCCTGGTAATGGTCCCAGTGAAAGTGCGTGTCCACAACGTACTTCACGGGGTTATTCGTGACGGTCTTGATCTGCTCGATGAGCGCGCGCGCGGCCGAGGGTTTCGAGTGCGTGTCCACGACCAGCACGCTGTCGCCTAAATCGATGACCGCAGCGTTGCAGTTCACTTTGTATTGCGCTTTGGAGATCGCAGCCCACACGCCGGGAACAACCGGCTTGAGTTCAAAAAGCTGCTCCGCCGCCACTAAGCCGGGCGCAGCCAGCAAGAAAACAATCGCCAACCACTGCAAGATCTTCATGCGCATTCCTCCTTGGTGTCTTCGAGAAGCCCACTCTGAATGGGGAGCAATTCTAACAAATGCTGTCGCAATTCTGAATTGCGAATTCTGAATGGTGAATTTCGCAGAATCGTTGGGTAGTCTCAAACGCGAGCGCCTCGAAGCGCGCGTGTCCTTTGTCCTTTTACCCTCTGCCTTCTGATTCCTCCCTCATGATATATTCTCGCGCGCGGGGCATGAGTGGGCAGGGACGAGGTCTGCCCCTACACAATTCGGAATGACATGCGTTATCTAAGAAAAGCCATTTGGGTGGTGGTCGCAATCATCGGCGCGCTGGGCTTGGCGATGATCGCCACTTCGCGCGGCGAGCCGCTGAACGCCGTGTGGCTGGTCGCGGCCGCGGGGTGCATTTACCTGCTTGGGTTCCGGTTCTACAGCCGTTTTATCGCCTACCGCATCCTGGAGTTGAACGACCGCCGCGCCACGCCCGCCGAGCGGCTCGAAGACGGGCGCGATTTCCTGCCCACCAACAAGTGGGTGGTTTTCGGCCACCACTTTGCCGCCATCGCCGGCCCCGGGCCGCTGGTTGGTCCCATTCTGGCGGCGCAATTCGGCTATCTGCCCGGCACACTCTGGATTGTGATCGGCGGTGTGCTGGGCGGCGCGGTGCAGGATTTCGTTACGCTCTTCTGTTCGCTCCGCCGCGACGGGAAATCGCTCGGCCAGATGGCCAAGGACGAAATCAGCACGCTGGGCGGTTACACCGCGCTCTTCGGTGTGCTTTTCATCGTCATCATCCTCATCGCTGTGGTGGGACTGGTGGTGGTCAACGCCCTCAAGCAAAGTCCCTGGGGACTGTTCACCATCGCCATGACCATCCCCATTGCCCTGCTGATGGGAATTTACCTGCGCTGGCTGCGGCCGGGCAAAGTCCTCGAGACGTCGCTCCTGGGTTTCGTTCTGGTCTTTGCCGCAGTGTTGGGCGGGCGGCACGTGGCGGATTCGGCTCTGGCTCCCTACTTCACTTATGGCGGGCCGACGCTGGCCTGGATGATCATCGGATACGGGTTTGCGGCTTCGGTGCTGCCGGTGTGGCTGCTGCTCGCACCGCGCGATTATCTGAGCACCTTTGTGAAGCTGGGCGTGGTGCTGGCATTGGCACTGGGAATCCTGGCCGTGCGGCCCACGATGCTCCTCCCGCCGTTCACGCGCTTCGTCGACGGCACAGGGCCGATATTTGCCGGCAAGATTTTCCCTTTCTGCTTCATCACCATCGCCTGCGGCGCCATCAGCGGCTTCCATTCCCTGATTGCCTCCGGCACCACACCCAAGCTCCTGACGCGCGAGAGCCACGCCCGCATGGTGGGCTACGGCAGCATGCTGCTGGAATCGTTCGTGGCCATCATGGCGATGGTGGCGGCCACAGTGCTTCAACCCGGAGTCTATTTCGCCATCAACAGCCCGGCGGGCGTGGTAGGCACGCTCCCCGCCGACGCCGTCGCCACGATTTCTTCCTGGGGCTTCCCGGTCACGCAGCAGGAGATGGCCGAACTCGCCGGCAAGATCGGGGAGGTGACGCTCTTCAACCGCACGGGCGGCGCGCCTTCACTCGCGGTGGGGATGGCGCACATTTTCTCGAACGTGTTGGGCGGATCGCGCTTGATGGCCATTTGGTATCACTTCGCCATCATGTTTGAGGCGCTGTTCATCCTCACCGTGCTCGATGCCGGCACGCGCGTGGGACGCTTCATGCTGCAGGATCTGCTCGGGCACTTCTGGAAGCCGCTGGGGAGAACGGGTTGGTACCCCAGCATCATTCTGACCAGCTCGATCGTGGTGAGCGCGTGGGGATACTTCCTCTACCAGGGTGTGGTGGACCCGCTGGGTGGCATCAACAGCCTGTGGCCGCTGTTCGGGATTTCCAATCAACTTCTGGCCACCATCGCGCTTTGCGTCGCCACCACGATTCTCATCAAGATGGGCAAGACGCGTTACGTGTGGGTCACACTGCTGCCGCTCGCGTGGCTCGCCTCGGTCACCATGACGGCGAGCGCGCAGAAGATCTTTCATCCCCACCCCAGAATCGGTTTCCTGGCGCACGCGCGGTCGCTGGCCGAACAACTTGCCGCGAGCACGATCCCCGCCGACAGGATTGCCCTCACCGAGCGCCTGATTTTCAACGACCGCCTCGACGCCGTGGTTACGACAGTCTTCGCGAGCTTGGTGCTGCTGATTCTGATCGAATCCGGCCGGCACTGGTGGCTTTACGTTTTCGGCCGTAAACAACCTGTACTGAACGAGGCGCCGATGGTGCTGTCGAAGCTGCCGGCGGAAGCATGAAGTCAGAGGACAGTGGATAGTGGACAGTGGTCAGTGGTTCGTTGAAGGACGCATTCTCATTCTGGTTGAGGTGTGAGAGATGGTCAGAGCGCGAACTTTTCTGCAGCGAATCTGGGAGATCGCCCGGGAAGTGTTCGGGGACAAGGCGTATGATCGCTACGCCGAACACGTTCGCGGGCAAGGGGAAATACCACTGACGCCCGGGGAATTTTACGTGTCGCAATTGCAGCGCAAATATTCGCGCCCGACGCGATGCTGCTAGTAAGGAGGAGGCCTTTATGCGCCGTTCTGCATTTCTGGTTTTTGCCGCCAGTCTGGCCGTGGCTGCGGCTCAAGAACCGCCGTTTTCCAAGCAATACCTTCCCGTTAAGCAATACTCCCAGCAGGAGAACGAGGCGCTGGTGAAGAAGTTTCAGGAACTCCGCGTCTCGGATGTGATAGACGGCCTGGACGTGGTCGGTTTGCAGGATGCCACGGTTATGGACCACGGAATCGCACCGCTCTGGCGCGACGAAAAGAATTTCACCCATCGCATCTACGGCGTAGCGGCGACGTTGCGCATCGTGCCGCCACAGGAGCGCGCGCCGAATTTTCCCTCGCACCAGGAGTTTTCGAAGTGGGAAGGAAACTGGTACGAGACGAAGATTCCCGACGATTTCGAGCACTACCTCAAGCCGGACACCATTCTGGTGATTGATGCCTCGCGGACCAAGGACGTGGGCTTCTGCGGCTCGAACAATGCGCTCAACTGGTTCACGCGCGGCATGCGCGGCATCGTTACCGACGGCGGCTGCCGCGACCTCGACGAAATCATTCTCGAGCACATCCCGCTTTACCAGCGCGGACCGACGAACGGGATCGATCCCGGCCGCATCCAAATCGAGTCCTACAACAACCCCGTGAATGTCGGAGGAGTGCTGGTGATGCCCGGGGATATCATCGTCGGCGACGCGCAGGGCGTGGTCGTGGTGCCACGCGCCCAGGCCGAAGCCGTTCTCGCCGCCGCGCACCGCATCCAGGATGGGGATAAAATCGGGCGCCGCGAACTCTATAAGAAGCTGAATCACCCGCCAGACTTCACCGTCAAGTAGCAGATCCGTCGGCCGTCACTCTCTGGGGGTGTTCAGGGGCGCTTTCTGCCCGCACGGTGGAACTGACCCCGGCAACCCCGAACCCCTTCTCCCATCAAGAAGCTCCTCAAGCCTCCCATCCTCTCTGCCGATAACCGTACGGTGGGCTTGGAATGTTATTTGGGCGACACTGAAATGGAGAGGTAGGGATGGCGAATTTCCTGTCGGACCGGAAAGTGCGCGATGCAAGCGCCAGAACGAAGGGAGAAGAGCACGCCTCGGCAAGGCGGCCTGCGGAGGCAAGGAAAACGGCCTCAACGAGCGATGAAGTGTGGCGTTCGGCCGCAGGGATTTCCAAGATCCTGCACCCATTGTCCAACCGGGTGAAGATGTTGGCCGTCCTGGTTACGCGCCTCAGGGATGTGAACGCGGAGCACGCCACGCGAGTCTGCGCTGTAGCCGGGTACGTGGGGACACAGGAGCAGTGGGACCAGTTTGCTCCTCGCTGGAAGATGACGCTCGAGGCGGCCGGGGTCAAGGCGTTTTGCCTGGCGGACATCGAGAGTGGCAGTGGTGAGTTTGCGGGATGGACTGAAGACCGAAAAGTTGAGTTACTGGAGAAGTTGGTGAAGGTCATCGACGGAAGCGGCTTCGAGGTCATCGGCTCGGCACTGTCCTTGGCGGAGTTTGAGGCCCTCTCCCCCGCGGACAGAATCTCGCTGACCTGCGGCAGGCCCGACGACCCGCACCTTCTCTGCTTCAACCACTGCCTGGTGGAAGCGGCACGACGCGCCGCGCCTCTGCCGCGTGAAGAGAAGGTGTGCTTTGTGTTCGACTGGGAGGATGAGATCGGGTCGGCAGGCTTGTGGCATTTCGATGAGTTAAAAAACCTGACGAGCGAACCTATTCGCGAGCGTCTGGGGGCGCTGGGGTTTGAGTCCCGCCTCGAGTTCTTACCCCTTCAGGCCGCCGATTTGCTGGTTTACGAGTGTTCCCAGCACACCGAAAACGTTTACTGCAGAACGACCCTTTCTGTGCATTAGCTATGGCGTTAACTTGCGTACGCACATAACTTGACTTTTACCCTCCAAAGCTGCAAGTTAGTAGCCGCGGGAAGCACGGAGCGATGCGGCGTCGTTCAGACCGCCGTTGGCGAGTCGTCGGGAATGGCAATTCTCACCTACAAGAAGTTCTGTTCGGACCAATTCAAGCGCCTGGAGCCCCTTTATGAGTCCTCCGGGGCGGAGGGCTGGTCTGTCCCTTACGACGATTTCACCAAGGCACTCTGGGAAGGAATCGGTCCCGCCGCCGTGGCCGACCCGGGCCGGATACCCGAGCTCCTGGGAAGAATCCACGCTGACGAACTCGTGCTGGCGCTGGCTTGCGTGCGAGGCAACGAGCGGGCGTGGGAGGCTTTTAGCTTTGGATACCGCACAGTCATCCACGAGGCGGCCTGCGCCATCGCTTCTGACCTGTCCCTGGCGCGCGAAATTTCCGATTCGCTCTCAGCGGAACTTTACGGGTTGGATCCCCACACGCCCGGGCGGAAGTCCCGTCTCGCCTACTTCCGCGGTCGGAGCAGCCTGAAAACGTGGCTGCGCGTGCTGGTCTACCAGAAATTCGTGGATGAATACCGCCGCTCGAGGCGCCTGGAACCCCTGCCCGAAAACGAGGAAATCCCTTCCGCCGGCGGCGGAGCGGTCTCGGCAAAAGACGACCAGCGTTACAGCGATTTGTTGAGCGAGGCGCTCGGAGTGAGCCTGCGAGGGCTCCCCGCGGCGGAAAAGCTGCTGCTGGGTTTCTATTACGTCCAGCAACTCACGCTGAAGCAGATCGGGCGGGTGAGGGGCGAGCACGAAGCGACGGTATCCCGTCACCTTGAAGCGGTGAGAAAGAAAATGCGTAAACAGATCGAGGGATATTTGCGAAAGGTCAAGAAACTGAGCGCCTACGACGTCGATCGCTGTTTCGACTTCGCGTCGCGCGGCGTGGCCGTCGATCTGGAAAAAGAACTGAAATCAGACAAAATCCCGCAAGAAGGCCCGGGCGGCTCGTTCTAATATTGGCGGGATTGCAGGGGTGAGTGGCGCCCGCCGCGCGTTACGGCTCACCCGGGACTGAGAGTAGGCCGTGATAGACGATTCTGCTGAGGACAAGGGACTCGGGAAACTCATCGCGGGCAAACTGCGGGAGCAACTCCGGGCGGAGGACGCAGGGTGTCCTGATGCGGAGACCCTGGCCTGCTATTACGATCACGTGCTGACAGAAGACGAACGGGAGGCCTGTGCGACCCACATTACGCTTTGCTCCCGATGCCAGGAACAGATAGCGGAACTTGCCCGGCTGAGCGATGCCGATGGGCCGCTAGTGGCGGTTATGGACAAGCCGGTGGCAGAAGAAGAGCCCGAGACGGGCTGGCACTTCAGCCTGGCATGGGTTGGTTTTGCCCTGGTGATCGTGGTCTCAGTGGGTGTGTGGCAGCGGTCCCGAATCGTCAACTTTCTGCAGCCTCAGCGCGAGACCGCGGAAAACGTCTCTCCCCCTGCTCCGGAAGCTCCCGCTGTTGCCGGGGAAAAGGCTGTTCCGTCGAACCAGCCTGCCAGGCATGACGCCGCGAAGGCCACAGACGCAATTCAGAGCAAGGTGGGTGGTGCAAGTAAGATCGTCGCGGAAGAGAAAGCCGGCTCTGGGCCGGGAGCGAAGGTCCCATCCGCGGTCGCAAAGTCCAAGGAAGCGTCGCCGGCTGGAGCCTTAGCCCGGAACACGGCCTTGGCAGAAACCCAATCTGCGTCCGGGGGATCAGCCGGCGTTGTTGCGGAAGGCAGAAAGGCCGATGGGCTGGGAGCTATGGCAGCACCCAGCGAACGCGCGAGCCTTGGCGCGGTTGTCCAACCCGGTGGGCGCCAGATTGAAATGCGGGCCGAGAAGCCCAACCTGCGGCTAACCGATCGCGACGTAGCGGGCGAACGCCTCGCTGCAGCCCCTCAACCTCCGCCTGCCCCTGCCAAGGCCGCCAAGGGGGAGGTCGGGGCGGCCCAAGATGAGGCTTCGGCCGGCGCGCCCAAAATCACCGTCCAGGGCTTTGCCTTCTCCTACACTCCCAAATGGCGCGTGGGCCAGCGGGGTCTGATCCAGAAAGCTGAGCCCAACGGCAACTGGGTCACCGTGCCCAGCGGCGTTAACTCCGACCTGTTTGACATTACTTTTGCCGGCTTTTCCGCAGGCTGGGCCGTCGGCCACGAGGGGCTCGTCCTCCGCACGAGCGACGGGGGAATCACCTGGAGCAGGACCGCCTCCCCGAGCAGTGAGGATTTAATTCATGTCAGCGCCAAGAGTGAATTTGCAGCGCGCGTCATTACGCGCCAGAACAAGCTGTTCTCAACCACCGACGGCGGCAAGTCTTGGACTTCCATCCCACAGGAATAGGAACCGAACAATCTCCATCACACGATCGCCTCGATAATTTCCGTCGATAAAGCCGTCCGGTCTGCGGTCGAACTCTTCCCTGGGTGCCATCCTACTGCCGCCGAGGGGGGTGGAATTGCCCGCCGCACCGCCAGCAAGCGCGGGTGTTAGAATGTTCCAGAAAGGAATTCGCACCGATGTCACGCGGGCCTGACCTATACGCGCGATGGGCTGCCGAGATGCGGCGGGGAGGTTTCTTCCATCCCGGTAATCGGGTGGGGGTGGCCATCTCGGGTGGCGCCGATTCGGTACTGCTGCTCGAGTTCATGAAGCAGCTCGCGCTCGGCATGGGTCTGGTGGTCGCAGCCGTCCACTTCAATCACCACCTGCGCGGCGCAGAGTCGGATGAGGACGAGCGCTTCGTGCGCGACCTTGCCCGCAAATCGGGGATCGACTTTATCCGCGCCGAAGCGGATGTGGCGCGGGTGGCCCGCGAGCGGCATCGAAACCTGGAGGCCACGGCGCGCGAGCTCCGCTACCGCTTTTTCTTTTCGCTTGTCGCCCACGGACGGCTCGACAAGGTTCTGACCGCCCACACCGCCAATGACCAGGCGGAAACGGTATTCTTGCGGCTGTTGCGAGGGACCGGCACGCGCGGCCTGGGCGGCATCTATCCGGTGCTGGAGGGCAAGGTTTTCCGGCCCTTTCTCAACCTGACCCGGGCCGAGATTGAAGCTGAGATGGAGAAGCGCAAGCTGCCTTTCCACACCGACTCCACGAACCGGGACACGCGGCTCCGCCGCAACAAGATCCGGCTGGAGTTATTCCCCTGGCTGCGGAAGGAGTTCAACGTCGACATTGGCCCGCTTCTGAAGGAACTCGCTGACCGCGCACGCGAGGACGAAGAGTACCTGGAGGGACAGGCCAGAGAACGGGCTCAGGCGTGGAAGGTCCGCGAGGGCTCGACGGAGAAGATGCCTGTCCGCCCCTTGATCGATTTCCCCCGCGCCCTGGCACGGCGGGTCTTGCGCCAGATGATCCTGGCTACGCGCGGGAGTTTGCAGGGAATTACTCATCGGCACATCGAAGCCCTTTACCGGCTGGCTACTGAAGCCCAGAGCGGCCGGTGCCTGGCGCTGCCAGGAAACCTGCTGGCTCGCCGGGAGTTTGAATGGCTGGCCCTTGGTCCCAGCGCCGGTGGGGGCGAGAATGCGGATTTCGCCTATTCGATTGAAGTGCCCGCAGCGGTCAAGGTGCCCCAGCTCGGCGTCAGCGTGCGGCTCAAAATTGTCGGGCCGGAAGAAATCGGAAGGGCGTATAATAGCAAGAGCGCGGGTGGGTTCGTGGACCCGCTCAAGTTGGCGGGGGGATTGGTCCTGCGCAACTGGCGCGCGGGCGATCGCTTTCGGCCGCAGGGGTGCCGCAGCTTTTTGAAGCTTAAGGAGCTGTTTCGACAACGCAGGATCCCCGTTGAGCAGAGGAAACACTGGCCGGTTCTGGAAAGCGGGAATGAGATTGTGTGGGTCCGAGGCTTCCCCGTGGCGGCATCGGTTGCTCTCTCCCCAGCCTCACAGCAAGCCATCGTCATTTGCGAGGAGGCGGAACAAACTGAATCCATGCGCCCGGAGCTGAAATGAAAAAAGCATCCAAGACGGCCGGCAGGAAGCGCTCTGCGGGAGGTGCGAAGGCACCCGCCAAGGGCAAGCTGCGCACTGTCTATTCGGAGCTCAAGCTCCAGAAACGTGTGCGCGAAATGGCCGCTCAAATCAACGGCGACTATCGAGGCAAGACACTGCATGTGGTCGGGGTGCTGGAAAACTGCTTTATGTTCATGGCCGACCTGATTCGTGCCATCAATGTCCCCGTGTTTTGCTATTTCCTCCGCACGGAGATTAAGGATGTGTCACGCGGGGGGAGCGCCACTCGGGAAATTGCTTACACGCCGCCGGTGGATGCGGCGGGGAAGGATATCCTTCTGGTGGAAGGTATCCTGCAGTCGGGCATGACGATGGATCACCTCTACCGTTATTTCCTGGGGCAGAATCCCACCTCCGTCCGCACGGCGATGTTGATTGAGAAGACCGACGAACGCAAGATCGACGTCCCCACCGATTACGTGGGCTTTAAGGTCACGGGGAGTTTCCTGGTCGGCTATGGCCTGGGCTACCAGGGAAAATACAAGAACCTGCCTTGTGTCGCCGCCCTGGACTGAGTGAGATGGAGGCCGGACCGGAGAGTGGTTTACAGCATCTAAGCGAGAGGGAGTCAGCTCGAAGATCCGGATGAGTGTCGGAAGGAGTTTGGGGGAGGGAACGAATTGAACACGGCCATAAGGAACATAATCTTCTGGGTGGTGATGGCGGTTTTTGCGCTGGTGATCTGGGCCGTCGTCCGGTCCAACACCGGCGAACGCGTCCGAGAATTGACCTTCACCGAGTTCACCAACGAGGTCAATAAAGACAACGTCCGCGACGTCACGATCGTCGGGACCGATGCCTCCGGCTCCCTGAAAAAGGACAACGCCAAGTTCAAGACCACCATCCCCCCGAACTTCCCCGACCTTTACAAGACCCTGCAAGAGAAAAACGTCAACATCATCATCAAGGACAATTCCGGCGGCTCCTGGATGACCTGGGTAGCAAACGGACTACCCATGATTTTGCTGCTCGGCTTGTGGATTTTCTTCATGCGGCAGATGCAGACGGGCGGCAACAAGGCGCTTTCGTTCGGCAAGAGCCGCGCGCGCCTGCACTCCAGCCAGCAGAAAAAGGTGACCTTTAAAGATGTGGCCGGTGTGGACGAGGCCAAGGAAGAGTTGCAGGAGATCATCGAATTCCTGCGCGAGCCGCAGAAATTCCAGAAGCTGGGCGGCCGCATCCCCAAGGGCGTGCTGCTCGTCGGCCCTCCTGGAACGGGGAAAACACTTCTGGCGCGCGCCATTGCCGGCGAGGCCAACGTCCCCTTCTTCTCGATTTCCGGCTCGGACTTCGTGGAGATGTTCGTAGGCGTGGGCGCGTCGCGCGTTCGCGACCTGTTCGAACAGGGCAAGAAGAACGCTCCCTGCATCATCTTCATCGACGAAATCGACGCCGTGGGCCGCCATCGTGGCGCGGGACTGGGCGGCGGCCACGACGAGCGCGAGCAGACTTTGAACCAGTTGCTGGTGGAAATGGATGGGTTTGAGTCGAACGAGGGCGTGATCCTCATCGCCGCCACCAACCGACCGGACGTGCTGGATCCCGCGTTGCTTCGTCCCGGGCGCTTCGACCGCCGCGTGGTGGTGCCGCGGCCGGATGTGGGCGGTCGCGAAGGTATCCTGAAGGTTCACACCAAGAAGATTCCCCTGTCCGAAGACGTGGACATCTCGGTCCTGGCCCGCGGCACGCCGGGGTTCTCCGGCGCTGACCTGGCAAACCTGGTCAACGAGGCGGCCTTGCTCGCGGCGCGGCAGAACCGCAAGCAGGTCTTGATGATCGACTTCGAGTCGTCCAAGGACAAAGTCCTGATGGGCGCCGAGCGCAAGTCCATGATCCTCTCCGACGAGGAGAAGCGGAACACCGCCTACCACGAGGCCGGGCATGCGCTGGTGGCGGCTATTGTCCCGTACGCTGACCCGCTGCACAAGGTGACCATCATCCCGCGCGGCATGGCCTTGGGCGTCACTATGCAGTTGCCCGTGGACGACAAGCACACCTACACGTGCGACTACCTGGAGTCGCAGCTCGCCATCATGATGGGAGGCCGCGCGGCAGAAGAACTCTTCCTGAATAAGGTCACGACGGGGGCCGGCAATGACATCGAACAGGCCACCGAACTGGCTCGCCGCATGGTCTGCGACTTCGGGATGTCCGACCTCGGACCATTGGCCTTCGGAAAAAACCAGCAGGAAATCTTTTTGGGCCGCGACATTGCCACGCAGCGCGACTTCAGCGAAGACACGGCCATCAAGATCGATCAGGAAGTGAAGAAGTTCGTGATGACCGGATACCAGAGGGCCCGCGATACCCTGACTTCCAACCGCGAGATCCTGATGCGCATTGCCGAAGCCCTCCTCGTGCGCGAGGTTCTCGATGCCAGCGAGGTAAAGTTGCTGATCGAGGGTAAGGCGCTCCCCGAGCGCGCGCGCCGTGAGCCTCCGAAGCCCTCCCAGCCGGAGACTACCGAGGTTCTGAAGCCTCAGGCGGCGCCCGGCCTCCCCGGCCGCGAACGGCCGCAGCCAGCGTAAAATAGGCCCGAAGGATGAACCCGGGGTGATCTCCTTCACCCCTCCATTTCGTCGCGATTTTTCTGCCACCTCGGACTATACTCCATAGCCTTCACGCGACTCACAATGCAAACCTGAATTTCAGGGGGATAAGGATGAAACCATTTACGGCCGAGGTCTTGGGAACGATGTTGCTGATCCTGTTCGGCGACGGAGCGGTTGCGGGAGTTCTACTGAACAAGTCGAAGGCACAGAATGCCGGCTGGATCGTCGTCACCACCGGCTGGGCGCTGGGCGTGGCCATGGCGGTTTATGCCGTGGGGCGCATCAGCGGGGCCCACCTGAACCCGGCGGTGACGCTGGGTCTGGCCGTCTCAGGCAAGTTCCCCTGGAGTGACGTCCCGGTTTATATCTTTGCCCAGTTCATCGGCGCCTTCCTGGGAGCGCTCCTGGTGTGGCTGGCTTATCTGCCTCACTGGGCGGAGACCGAAGACAAAAGCTTGAAGCTGGCCGTGTTCTCAACTGCCCCCGCCATCCGGCATTTTCCTGCGAACCTCCTGACCGAGGTTATCGGGACCTTCGTCCTGGTTTTTGGCGTTATGGCGATTTCGGCCAACGCTGCCCCGGCGCAGAGCGGCCTTACTCCGCTCCTCGTCGGCTTCCTCGTGTGGGGCATCGGGCTTTCGTTGGGCGCCCCGACGGGATACGCCATCAATCCGGCGCGCGACTTGGGCCCGCGCCTCGCCCACGCCCTCCTGCCCATTGCGGGAAAAGGCAGCTCGGATTGGAGCTATTCCTGGGTGCCGGTGGTCGGCCCTGTCGTCGGGGGCGTGATTGGAGCGATTGCGTATGTTGGCTTGTTTGGAGCCTAGCGAGAAGCAGTGGGCAGAAAGCAGGAGGCCGTCGGCAGAAGGCTAAAAGAAAATCAGAAGGCATAAATGCAAAGGACACAATCAGGCCATCCGCGATTAGGTGGGGTCCCCTGGAGTCTTTATTCTGACTTCTGACTCCTGCCTTCTCACCGCTGAAGGCTGACCGCTGATAGTTTGTATGAACCATCGGCCCATCTTCGAGATTGCGGTTCACGGCCGCAAAGTTCGCCTGGGTGAACGCACGCTCATCATGGGTGTGGTCAACGTGACGCCCGACTCGTTCTCGGATGGTGGTCGCTACCTCGACCCAGACCGCGCGATCGAGCACGGGCTGGAACTCGCGCGCCAGGGCGCGGCTTGGCTCGACGTCGGCGGCGAATCCACACGACCGGGCGCACGTCCCGTTTCCGTCGAGGAGGAGTTGCGGCGTGTCCTGCCCGTGATCCGCGGGCTGCACCGCAGGCGTCCGTCATGCCCCATTTCCATCGACACCAGCAAGTCACAAGTGGCCGAGGAAGCGGTGCGTGCCGGGGCCGTCATCATCAACGATGTGAGCGGCCTGCGCTTTGATGCGCGACTGGCGGACGTGGCGCGACGGCATCGCACGTCGCTCATCCTGATGCACCTGCGTGGCCGCCCGGAGACCATGCAGCAGAAACCATTCGCGCGCTCGATTTGGCGCTCGCTGCGCGACGGGCTTGCGGGATCGATTCGTCGCGCGCTCGCTCACGGCGTCCGCCGGTCGCAATTGCTCATTGATCCCGGGCTGGGCTTCGGCAAATCGCGGCGGCAGAATTTCGAGATCCTCGCCCATCTCGGGCGACTCCAGAAATTTGGTCTCCCGATCCTGGTGGGAACGTCGCGAAAGTCGTTTGTGCAGGCGGTGGTGGCCGGGGAAGGATGGGGCATGGTGCGGGCAAAACAGTCTCGCCGCTCAGATTGGCCTCTTGCCAGTGGTGAAAGGGCGGGGCAAGCCCCGCCCCTGCAGATCGGCGACGCCGCCGCCGTCACGGCCTCCATCCTCGCCGGCGCTCACGTTGTTCGCGTGCACGACGTGGCGACAATCCTCCCCGCCGCGCGCATCGCGGACGCTCTACTCGCCGCAGATCGTTGACGTCCGGAGCCCATGCGCGCTTGTCCGTCTTCGCTTGCAAGTGGTCGTGCGCCACGGGCAACTGTCAGAGACCGGGAACCGAGTGCTAGAATCGACCCATGGGGAACAAGCCTGAACTTTTCGGCACCGACGGCGTGCGTGGCGTGGCCGGTCATTACCCTCTCGACAGAGAAACGGTCTGGAAACTTGGGAGTGCCATCGGCAGGGTCCTGCGAAAAGAGTTCTCGACTCGGCCCCTGCGCGTGGTTCTCGGCGAAGACACGCGCGAATCGAGCGCCGGGATTTCCCGGGCGCTGGCCGCAGGGCTGCGGTCGACCGGCCTGGAGGTGACCTACGCAGGTGTCATCACGACGCCCGGCGTTGCCTTCCTGACCCGCCACCAGGGTTTTGCTGCCGGTGCTGTGGTTTCGGCTTCCCACAATCCTTATGAAGACAACGGGATCAAAATCCTCTCCAGTTCGGGATTGAAACTCTCCGAGTCGGTGGAACTGGAGATCGAGCAGGCGCTCAATTCCGCCGCGCCGCCCGATGCTCCGGCCTCGGAGCCGCCCCTCGCTCCTTCTCCTGAACTGCTGAATGATTATGTGGACTATCTTTTGCGTCTCGTCGCGGGCAGCGCGCGTCTTTCCAGGCTCCGCCTGGTCGTGGACTGCGCGCACGGGGCGTCCTCCCGGGTCGTGCCGGAGATCCTCGGGCGATTGGGAATCGAAGCGCGCATTCTGAACGCGGCGCCCGACGGCCGCAACATCAACCTGGAATGCGGGTCTCTTCATCCCGAAATCATGGCGCGCGAGACTAAGGCGGCGGGAGCCGATCTGGGCGTGGCGTTTGACGGCGATGCCGATCGCGCCATCTTTGCCACGCCCCAGGGGCGCATCGCCGATGGCGACCATGTTCTCTACGCCTGCGCGCACCACCTCCATGAACGCGGCCAGTTGAAAGGCCCCGGCGTCGTGGGGACGCTCATGACGAATCTGGGCCTGGAACTTGCGCTCGCGCGGCGGGGCATTTCGCTGAAGCGCACGGCGGTCGGTGACAAGTACGTTCTGGAGGAGATGTTGCGCTCCGGCATCAACCTGGGCGGCGAGCCCTCCGGGCACATCATCTTTTCGGATATCTCCCTGGCCGGTGACGGGCTGATCACGCTGCTCCGGATCCTGCGCCTGCTCGACGAAACCGGCGCATCCCTGGAGGATTTGGTCCGCGAACTCAAGCAATTCCCCCAGATCATCCGTAACGTGCGCGTGCGGGAAAAGCCGCCGCTCGAATCGATTCCCGCGGTCGCAGGCGCCGTTGCCGACTGTCAACGCGAATTTGGCGAGCGGGGCCGTGTGGTGGTACGCTACTCGGGCACGGAAAAGGTTGCCCGGGTGATGGTGGAAGCGGAAGAGGCCGAGGCGGTTGAACGCCACGCCGCGCGCATCGCCTCCGCTATTGAATCCAATCTCGGCGTGCGCTGAGAGTGCGAGCTAGACTGAAGCCTGCCCCCGCGGCACGAAACGCGTGCAGCGCGGCGGAGGCCGCTGGCGATCGATCGGGCCGCTAGAGCTCGCATCGTGGCCTACCAGGAGGCGCCATGCGCTTATCCCTCCTTCCACTTTCGGTCGCCGCACTTTGCTGCCTTCCGCCAGGACTTCCCGGACAGGAAAGGAGTCTCACCTCTCCCGGCCTGCCGGAATTCCTGGCGCGCTACAGCCAAGGCCTCCAGCCCCTTGACAAGCTCTATACGGAACTCGCGGATGAGAACCTCTCCCTGCGGGACGAGCGCGGCCAGCCGCTTGCCCGGCGACATATCGAAGATCGCCAGCGGGGCCTCGACGACCTGCGCAAGTCAGTCCAGCAACTCGCTTCCGCCCCTCAAGACCTGATCCTGGCCATCCGCCTCTTTCTTCAAAGTGAGACGCTCTCCGATGACCTGTTCAGCCTGGCCCAGGTCGCCTACGACAACAACCGCGAGGAGCTGGGCAAGCGTTTTTCCGATCTGCTGGTTCTGATGGACCGCCACAACGCTCTGCTGGAGTCCTACGTCCTCGACGTTGCCGCCGAGAGGCAGGAGAGAATCCGCGACTTGGAGAAAGAGAACTCGGAACTTCGCCAGAAGCTGCGCGAAGCGGCGGCAAAGACACGCGCCGGGACTTCACGCCTTCCCGGCGTTGCGGGACCGCCCAAGGCGGCGGGCTGAGCAACCCGCTTCTCTCGACAGCCATCTTATTTACACGTGGGTTAACAGACGCTTGATGAGGTGGACCATGACGCGCGGTCGATTCATCCTTGTGCTTTTTGTAGTGAGTGTCTTTATCCTGCCACGCCCGGCGCGCAGCCAGGCCGCGTCTGAGACAGCGAAGACTCCGGGAGAGGCAGGCCGCCCCAAATTAGTCCTTCCCGCGGACACCGCGATCCCCCTGGCGCTCAAGAACACGCTCAGTTCCCGGACGGCGTTCGTAGGCCAGGCGATCTATTGCGAAACGATCTATCCCGTCACCCTCGGCAACCGAATCGTGATTCCCGTGGGAAGCTATGTGAAGGGCTCGATCACGCAGGTGGTGCGTCCAGGACGGGTCAAGGGCAAGGCGCAGCTCGGTCTGCGCTTTGATTCGCTCACTTTGCCCAACGGCACGACGCGATTGCTTCGCGCCACTCTCTCATCCTTCGCCGGGACCAGCGATGAGGCCTTCCGGCGCGAGGAGTCAAAAATCGAGGGCGCGGGATCGAAAGGGGAAGACGCAGGGAGGATCGCCACCACGGCAACCCAGGGCACCATCATTGGTGGAATTTCCTCCCGCAGCGCCAAAGGGGCGGGCATTGGGGCGCTCGGCGGAGGATTGAGCGGATTGATCTGGGTGCTGGCGACGCGAGGTAAGGAAATCGTGCTCGCGCCGGGAACCAACCTGGAGCTTCAGCTGGCCGTGCCGATCAGCTTCGAGCCCGATGAAGTTCAGCCTACGGGGCGGTACGACGAAGGTCCCGCTCTGCCTCGCCGCGAATAGGCCGCAACTATCCTCGAGCGGCTTCTCGCCTTCTGAGTCTCCGGAACAACCAGATTCCGGGCGCTGGAGCGGCGGTCTCTGACCGCCGAAGTCGTAGAGAAGACGCGGACGGCGACGACATCGCCGCACCAGCAGGGTTTTCACAAACAATCCTTCAGAAATCCAGCCACGCTCGCCCGACTTAGTTAACCGTCAGAGATACCACACTAGAATGGGTCGTGTCGCCCACCGTGGCGTTTAGCGCGATGGTGAAGGTGCCGGGAGGCGTTCCGCGGAAACGGTAGAAGTTTTCGTTGCACGAGGAGAAGAAAAGCGCACAGAGGAAGACAGCCGCCGTGAGAGCCAGCAGAGCGGGCACGCGGCGGCGGGCGCGTTGTGCAAGCTTCGCCAGCGTGGCAAGAATCACCAACCCCGCGACCCACGGCCACGTCGACCACGGTCGCGGCGGCGAGTGGCCGGTCGTCCGGGTAGTGGTCTTGATGGTCGCCTGGACTGTCGCCGCAGTCTTTCCGTCGAGCGTAACCGTCGTGGGCGAGAAAGTGCACGTCGACTCGAGCGGGAGGCCCGCACAGGTGAATGACGCGGACCCGGTAAACCCATTGGTCGGCGTGAGGGTCAGCGTGAAGACCATCGAGTCTCCCGAGGTAATCGTACCGAAAGTCGGGTTACCGGCGAGCGAGAAATCAGCGAAATTGACCGCCAGGGCCAGAGACGCGATCTGCGCCCCGGAGGTCCCTGTGACCGTGAAACTTAGAGACGCCAGATTCACCTGCTTCAAATTGGCAACCGTCAGCGTGCTGGTTTCTCCGGGCTTGATGGACGCGGGGTTGAACGCGCAAGTGGCCGATCCGTTGTTCCCGCAAGTAAGGGTTATGCTGCTGGTGAAATCCGCGGGGCCCGCGGCCTTCACGGAAAAGGTGGTTGAATCGGTGCCGCGCGTAACTATGGCGGATGTGGCGGTCGCGGAAAGAGAGAAGACCGCAACACCATTCCCCTTGAGGCCCACCGTATGTTTGCCGCTCGTCGCATTGCTGCCGTTGTCCGTAATCGTAATGCTCCCGGTCCGTTCGCCCGTAGCAGTAGGTTTGAAGGTAACGCTAATCGGGCAACTGGCAGCCACCGCCAGCGTGGCCGGGGAAACCGGGCAAGTATTGGTTTGGGCAAAGTCACTCGCCACGGCGATTGAGGTTATGGTCAACACCGCCGTTCCGCTATTGGTGAGAGTGACTGTCTGAGGTGCACTCGTCACGCCAAACGTCTGGTTGCCGAAGTCCACGCTCGTCGGAACCAGGGTCACCGCCGGTGTAGGTGTTACCCCTTTGCCCGCCAGCGGAATCTTGTGGGGCGTGCCGGCGGCATCGTCGGTGATGGTGACGTCTCCAGTCCTGTCGCCCGTGGCCGTGGGCTTGAAGGTCACGCTGATGGTGCACGTCGTCCCGCCGGGCGCTACCGATGCGCCACAGGTGTTCGTTTGCGCGAAGTCGCCGTTCGGCACGATGCCGGAGATTGCCAGCGGCGCGCTGCCGCTATTCGTCAAAATCACTGTTTGCGCGGGGCTGGTGAAGCCCGTGGCCCGATCCGTGAAGGTCAGCTTCTGGGGCGAGAGCGCCACCGCCGGAGCGTCCTCCGTGCCGACCTTGACGAGGAAAGCATCCCCGGTCGGAGAGTTTCCCCCCCGAGCGACTTGCACCGCCCCCAGCGTCGCCGGAAAGTTGGGCGAAGCCGTACTGCCGGTCACGAATGCGTTGCTTGATCCGTCCAGGGCAATGGCTTGGCCGAAATCGGTTTCACTTCCACCCAGGAAGGTGGAATAGACTTGGGCGGAGCCCGTCGTGTCGAGCACGGTTAGGAAGGCGTCGGAGCAGGGGTTCGACCCACACACGCCGCCGCCAAAAACCGTCTGCAACGCATTCTGGATGGGAAAGTCATCCGAGTGCGTGAACCCGGTCACGAATGCTTCGCCGGAGGAATTCACGGCGATGGCCGAGGCCGAGTCATTGTTCGTCCCCCCCAGGAAAGTCGAATACAGACGCAAGGACCCCGCTGGATTCAATTCCGCAACAAAGGCATCCGAGCAAGGCGCGCTGCCACATGTGCCGCCACCAATGGTCGTCTGAAATGCTCCAGCAGTCGTGGGGAAATCAGCCGATGCGGTGTCACCGGCAATCAACGCATCGCCCGAGTCATCGAGCGCAAGCGCAAAGGCCCTGTCTAGCCCCGTACCGCCAAGGTAAGTTGAATAAACCAGTGCGGACCCCGCTGGGTCAATCTCAGTGACGAAGGCGTCGGCTGAGCCGGCCTTGGCATTCTGAAGAGGGATGGCCGTGGGGAAGTTCGCCGAAAAGGTGTAGCCCGTCACAAAGGCATTCCCCGCGGAATCCACGGCGATGCTTTGGCCGAAATCGCCACCAGACCCGCCCAGGTAGGTGGAATAAACCAGCCCCGTTCCATCCGGCTTGATTTTCGTCACGAAAGCGTCGGAGCTTCCGCGGCCGGCAGCCTGCAAAGGCGAGGCCGTGGGGAAATTCACCGACAGGGTGGATCCCGTCACATAAGCATTGCCGGAATCGTCCAGCGCGATGCCCTGGCCGACGTCGCTAGCGTTACCGCCCAGGTACGTCGAGTAAACAAGCGACGAGCCGGCCGGATCCAGCTTGGTGACGAAGGCGTCCGAACAGGCGGCCGTCCCGCAGGTACCGCCGCCAAACGCGGTCTGAAACGCGCCGGTCGTCGTCGGGAAATTGTTCGAGGCGGTCAGTCCCGTGATGTACGCGTTGCCGGAGGCATCCACGGCGATCGCCGTGCCTCGGTCGTAGCCCGGCCCGCCCAGATAGGTCGAGTAGACAAGCGCCGTGCCGGTCGCATTGACCTTGGCCACGAACACGTCGACGTCGCCGCCCGTTGCCGCCTGAAGGGGAGTGACCGTGGGAAAGTCCGTCGAACCTGTCGTGCCCGTCACATAGGCATTGCCGTCCGCGTCCACGCCAACGCCGTAGCCGTTCTCGCCATTGGCGCCGCCCAGATACGTCGAAAAGCTCAACACGGGGTCGATTACCAAAGGCTTAGTCGGATCGTAGGAAGCAATCTCAAAACCAACTTGCCATTTTGGATTTTGGATTTTGGATTTTGGATTCGAAACCCGCAGGGTGTAACGACCGTCAAGGTATTTGCGATTTTGGATTTTGGATTTTGGATTAAGGGTGTCGGTGGTCCGTGGTCCGTTTTCCGTGGCCTCCTGGTAAAGCAAGGGCTTGTGGAAGCGGATTTCACCGCCTTCGATGGCGATCACCAGGTCGCCGTTGGCATCGACCTGTAGGGCGGCCCGTCGGTTGACGGGTGCGCCCGTGGCCGGGGCAAGTTCCGGCCCTACGATTTCAAAAGCGATAGCTCGCGGGTCGGCGCCCGGAGCAACCACGAAATCGTATTCGAGGCGCCCTTCGTTGCCGTAGTAAACAAGATCGACGCCGGGATACAGGTCCTCGTAGCGTACTTTGGAAAAATTCGGGACATTGGTGTGCCATTCCCCGGGATCGTTGCCTTTGAGATAGTTGCTCTTGCCCGGGAGCTCATCAAGGCCGGTGACTTTCGGCGCCGGACTCGCTCCAACGAATCTCATGCGCAGAACCGAGGAAGGTGAGAGTTCGGCATTCGGGGTTTGGGGGTTCGCGAACGCGTCCTGACTCTCACCCTTTGACTTTTGACTTTTGACTTTTGACTTTTCCCCTTGCAGCGAAAGCACCGTCTCCTGCGGCGTCAGGAAGAGCGTATATCCGTGGCCCCGCGCGAGGTGCCTCACCCGCGGGTCGGTCTGGCCCCGATTCAACTCGAACCGCAAGGGGAGGGTTCCGTAGGTCTTAAGTCCGCGAGCCCTGGCGGCAGGTTTCACCACTGCCGAAGGATGGGGTGGTCCGGGATTCGTGGCCGGACCGGGCGGCGTTGCGCCACCGTCCAGGTTCATCAGAAGAATAAAGCTAAGAATCAGCCCGAAGGAAAGCAATCCCGCTCCTTGTTTGCGCCTGGTTCCGCAAGGGTTTCGGACGAACCTCATATTTGGATGCTACCGGCGGGAGCAGGTTGTTTCATATTGGTCCAGCTTTTCTTGAAGAATTAGCAGATTATCGTCTCGCGCTGGGGTTGTCAATTGTGATTTCACCCCCTCCCCCTCGGTCCTGAGCAGCGGCGGGAGGTTGTGCGGGGCGGGTCCTCCGGGGAGGCCCGGCAGCGAGCTGCAGAATGCACGCCCGGAGCACCCGCTAGAAGAAAACTACCGATTGCAGGCCTGAGATCTCGAAACGCTTGCGGCAGCGCACATTCTTGCACTGCGCGAAGTCGTCGCGCCGAAGCATGTACGACTGGGCTTTCGCGAAGCGCGCGCGATCGCGTTCATCGGCCCCGCGCGGCAGCACTTTCCGTTTGGTCCGCACGAGCCAGCGGATATCGTAGGCTGCCGACTGACGGCAGTACATACAGGAGAGATTGGCGGGTTTGAGTGTTTCCGTCTCGTCAAAGAAGTCGCGTTCTTCCATAGGGTCGCTATTCTAATCCGATTTGGCCCGCAAGACTACCCTGCTCCTGCCCGCGCGGGGTATAATCACCTCGTTCTCTGTGACACGCTGATCCCTCGCCACTCTTGTCTTGCGGAGAGTAACTCCCATGGCCGTGCCCTTCTCCGAGCAAGAACTGGCAGATTTTATTTTCGATCGCATCATCGTCCATTGTCCGAAATGCCCGGACGTGGCTTGCATCCGGGCCGCATGCCTGAAAGCCGCCGACGACCTGCTGGTTGAAGCGGAAATTGTTTACAGGGTGGAACCCGTCTCCGACGGCGGGGCGTAGCAAGAACAGTTGTTAGTTCTCAGTGGACAGTGGTCAGCGGCGGGAGGGCGAGTTTGGCCTCCGGTGGGGCCTTTCGACTTTTGACTTTCGACTGTGGACTCTCTTCCGACTTCAGTCCGTCAGCTGACGGACTGACTTCTGACTTCCGAATTCTCATCACGCCGGCCAGTTCGCGTAGGCGTAAAGGATATCGACGTAAGACTGCTCGGCGCGTTCGATTCCGGCGACCTTATCGTTTCCCTCGATAACAATGTATTCGTCGTGGCTGTGGGCCCGGTCGCCGTGTCCCAAGCCACCCTCCACTGCCGAAAGATTGAGCGGTGGCCGCGTGAATTGCGCCTGCGGGCTCGACCCCGCCTCGCGCGGCCAGACCGCCGGCTCGATTCCGTACTCCTTATAGACGCTCATCACCGACTGCACCACCGGCGCCTTGACCGAGGTTTGGCTCCACTCATCGCCGCCCCCAATGGGAATGATTTCGATATCGGAGTAGCCGTGCGTGTCCAGGTGCCGACGGATCTGGTCGCGTGTCGCCTTAATCTCCTGGTTCGGGACCAGGCGGCAATCGAGCTTGGCGGCCGCACGGTCCGGCAGGATGGTCGCCATCCCGGGGCCCGTGTAGCCTGACCAAAGGCCGTCAATATTCAGCGAAGTGTCGAAGATGAGGTGCCGGACGGCTTCCGCGTCCGACCAGTTGTTGATCCAAGTCTTGGCGTTTTGCTTTTCGCCCACCAGCAGCCGCCCAGAGAACTTCTGGAGTAGCGCGTTGTAGAGTTCCAGTTCCTCCTGGTTGGGCGGGCGGATGGCGTCGTAGAGACCCTCAATCAGGATCTGGTTTCCGTCGGCCTTGACCATGGTGTTGAGAGCTTTAATCAGCCGCCAGTTCGGGCTGTCGAGGATGGCTTTGCGGCTGCTGTGGATGGGGCGTTCCTGCGGCCCGCGTCCCCAAGCCTTGCCCGAGCAGACCAACTCCACCGAACAGATACCTTTTCCACCCAGGCCCATGCGGATATTGCCTTCCGCATCTTGCGAAGGTCCCACCGTCAAGTGCGCGTTGCATTTCGTCAAACGGTCGAGGTACGGCGCCAGCACCTGGTGGAAATGCGTGCTGCCTTGCTCCTCCTCCCCGTCGCAGGTGAACATGATGTTGACAGGGAGTTTGCCTTCCACCTCGAGGATGGATTCCATAGCGTTAAAGACCATGGCGTCGGCGCCCTTGTCGTTCACCGCGCCTCGCGCCATGATCACGTCGCCGAAAGGAGCGAGTTTCACCACGTTGGCGGCCAGCGGCGGCGAGCTCCACTGCTTCTCATCGAAGGGCTGCGTGTCGTACATCATGTAAAACGAAATGGTCTTGGGGGCGCCCGCGTCGTAGTAAGCCCAAACGCCGGGATGGCCGTCGGTCTTGACCAGCTCGACTTCTTTGCAGCCCAGCCGCTTGAAGTAGCTCATCAGCAGGCCGGCACATTCCTTCATCCCCAGCCCCCAGCTCGAGACGCTCGGCTGGCGCAGGTATTCCTGCACGCGCGCGATGTGACGGTCTTTGTTCTTCGCAATGTGGTCGTGAATTTTGCGAATACGCTCCGAACGCAGAACGTCCTCGGCAAACCCCGCCGGCGCGTCGAGAAACGAGAAGAATCCGCTCGCGGCCGTAGCCGCCGCTCCGGCGGTGAGCTTCAGAAATTCCTTGCGCGACATGGTCATGCGTTCCTCCTGGTATAGACTCAGCAGCCCCGACCGACCCTCTACTTCAAGTCGTTACGCACCACAACTCCGCCCTTCATCACAAACTTCACGCGCTCGAGTTCGGTGATATCGGCGAGCGGGTCGGCGGAGACGGCGACGAGGTCGGCGAACTTGCCTTTCTCGACCGAGCCGACGCGGTCCTGCCAGCTCATCAAATCCGCCGCAACGGAGGTCGCGGCGCGCAGCGCCTGTGCGGGCGTCATGCCGAACTTCACCATGTACGCGAATTCGCGTGTCTGGGTGCCGTGGGGGTAGGGACCTGCGTCCGTGCCGAAGGCGATTTTCACCCCGCGCGCCAGCGCCTTGCGAAAGCTCGCCTCGTGAATGCGTGCCCGGCTGGTTTTGCCGCCCGTGGCGCGCAAGTCTTCCTCCGGCTCATTCTCGTAGGCGAATAGTGTCGCCACGAGATAGATCCCCTTCTCGACCATCTTCTCGACTGCGGCGTCGTCCAGGTCAATCCCGTGCTCGATGGAATCGACGCCCGCCTCGAGGCAGTTGCGCAGGCCCTCCCCGCCGTAAGAGTGGCAGGCCACTTTCACGCCCTCGCGGTGCGCCTCGTCCACGATGGCTTTGGTTTCATCCAGCGTCAGCGTGGGAATGCTCACGAGTTTCCCATCGGGCGTGAATGAGAAGCGGTGGGTGGAGTAGATTTTGATGAGGTCGGCGCCGTACTTGATCTGCTCGCGCACCGCCTTGCGCGCCTCCTCGGGTGTGTCCACGATCTGCGCTCCGGCGGGCACTGGAACTTCCGGCGAGTAGCCTTCCAGCGGATATCCGCCCGTAGTCGAGATGGCGCGCGTCACCACCTGCAAACGCGGGCCGGGAATCAGGCCGCGGTTGATGGCGGTCCGCACGTCCACGTCGCTGTACATGGCGCCCTCGGTTTCGAGGTCGCGCATGCTCGTGAAGCCCGCCTCGAGGTCCTTCTTCGCGTTCACCACGGCCTCGATGGTCCGGTACTGCCACGATTCTTTCAGCAACTGCTCGTCGTACCGGCCGCCTGATTCACCGGTCAGGAACAGGTGCGTGTGCGCGTCAATCAGCCCCGGCAGCACGGTGGCCCGGCCGAGGTCGATCACCTCTGCGCCGGCAGGAACCTTGATGCGGTCGCTCGGCCCAACGTCCGCGATGCGCTCGCCCTGAATCAGCACAACCTGGTTGGTCAACAAGCGGTCCGACTTGCCGTCAAACAGTCGTCCGGCGCGAATCGCAACAACGTGCGAGGGATCGACTCCCGGCACGCTCTGCTCCGACGTAGGCCCGAATTGACACCGTCCACCCGGACCGGACGCCAGGGCAAGAAGCGCGACGATGATTGCAGGCATAAAGTGTCTGTTCATGATGAAACCCCCCGCGTGTTTCGACTGAAATCCAATACACACGTGCGCGTTTTTCCTATTCACTATTCACCATTCACTATTCACTTCTGTCCACCCTTCACGCCTCGGGCTCACTTCGCAAGAACCGCGGACCGAGCCACACCAGCGCCACGGCGTCGATGAGGAAGTGCGCCGCCATCGAAGGATAGAGACTCTCCAGGCGAATCACAGGAAGAGCCAGCAATCCGCCCAGCAGCGCCGCTCTTGCCATCCCATTGAAGCCCTGATAGGCGTGCGCCATCCCAAAAGCTACGGACGACCCGACCCACGCCCAGGGGACCGGGTCCAGCCATAATGAAAGCTGATGCAGCAGATAGCCGCGATAGATGAATTCTTCGCAGAGCGCCGCTGTGGGGGCCAGGAGCAAAACCGCCAGAAGCTTTTCCCGGCGCGTCTCCGGCATGAGCCGGCGAACCAACTCCGGCTCTTCTGGAAACCAGCCGAACCGTTCCAGGAACACCACCAGTCCCAGAGCCGCCAGTGAGACAAGCGCCAGAATCAGCACCCAGCTGACGAACGGCTCAGCGGCCACGGCGCGAAAGCCCGACGCCCGGAAGCCTGGCCCCGTCGTCACCATCACCAGCACGCCCAGCGCGGCCAGAAGCCACTGTGAGAGCGCGGCGGATAAATACAAGTCCAGGCGAGGAAGCAGGGGGATTTCGGGACGCCGGGCCGTCACGTAGGAAAGGGTGGGGACTCCTGCCACGAGCAGAAACACAAAAAGGAACCCCACGATTTTTGCGAGCATAGAGGAGGCCCTGTGAACGCGGTGATCCCGCCGGCCGGTTATTCCTTCTTTTCGAGCAAACCCCGAACCGTCCGCAAGCCGGTCGCTCCGGTCAAATCCAGCGTCCGGCTGTCGGTCTTGTAGCCGGGCATCTTCATATCGACCCGCAGCGTGGTGGGCAGGAGTTTCAGGATAGACGGCGTGTTGCCGTAGTAGTCGTCATTGATAAAGATCTCCGCGCCCGAGGGATCCGAAAAGCACTCCACGGTTATGCGCTCGCCAGCAGCCCTTGTCTCTTGCACGGCCGAGGTGGCCGGTGGCGTTGTTTGCGGAGCAGCAAGAGGAGGAGCCTGCGGCTGAGTTGCTTGAGCCGTCGTGGAAGCGCGGGGCAAGGCGGTCTGCTCGGGAGCAAGGCGGGACGTTGACACGGCCGGCGCCGTTGCCGAAGGTGCGGACACAATCGGAGCTGGAGTTAGAGTCATCGGCCTCACTTCCGCAGGGCGGCCTGCTGAAGGCGCGGCTGCCGACGTCTCCACCCCTTCCACGTCCACGTTCTCATCGAGGTAGGCAGTGAACTCGGTCCCCACGGCCGCCCCCACCGTATCGCCCGATCTCGTCTCCAGCCTGATCTGGTCTCTCCCTGCATTCGAAGTCTTTTGGCGCACGGAGCGGAGCTTGATCTCCCGAAGACTTGGTAGCCTCAGGCCTTGCACATCGAACTTGATCTCCTTGTCGCGCTTGACGCTCTGCACGGCGCCCCAGGCAACGGAACCTTCCGGAATCACAACCACCCCGCCGACAATCACCGCATGCGCGACCGCAAAGTCCACGCGGTCTCCGATTTCGGCTCGGCGGCTCGAAAGGTCAGCCTTCAATCGCACGGAAACCGGCGTGCCGTCGGGAACGCTCACGCGCGCCGCCCACGCCGGACCGGCGAAAACCAGCGTCGTCATGAATAGAACCCGCAGCAGCTTATGAATCATGTTGTCCTCCCGCCAGTTGGACCCTCGCCTGCGAGTCCTCGGCGGGCCGCGGGACCGGCCGGAGATTTCATTCCTGGTCCAGCGTTGCTCGCACCGACGGCTTGGAACCTGGATCCACAACCATATTACGGACCCAGGTACGGTGACCGGCCAGCCGAATTTCGATCAAATGACGCCCCGGTGGGAGAGGGATTCTCATGGGCGTGTTCCCATGGAAGCGGCTGTCGATCACCACATCCGCGCCTGGCGGAGTGCTCTTGAAATCCACGTACGCGTCCTCGGGTGGAGGTTCCGGAGGAGGCAGGGGCTTTGGCCCTCCCCCCTTGTTTCCCTCATCTTTTGAGGAAACTGGCGGCGCATCGGGGGCGTTGACCGACGCGTCCTGGTCCGTGTAGGCGGCGTAGTCTCTCCCTCTTGCCGCGCCGGTCGTTCTTTCGTCCATCCCGGGAATAAGGGAGTTCTCTTCGATTTCATTATCATGCGAGTCCGACTTCCTGGGCTTGGTGGGCAAGACCCGCAAAGCAACCTGCTGGTTGTCGACCGTTTTCACGGCCATAAGCTTGAAGGTCACGGAAGCGTCGTTGGCCTTTTTCTTTCCCGCGCCTTTCACCTCCGTCACTTGTCCCCAGGCGGGCGCGCCCTTGGCAATCACCACGCGGTCGTTGGACATGACGTTTTCCGCCACGTCGAATTCCACGCGGTCACCGCGCGCCACGTTTTCAGTGGTGATGTTGTAGAGGAGCTTGAGCCGGACCATCGTACCTTCGGGCAACCTGACCTGGGCGGCACGCGTCGGCCCAACCATCAGGAAGAGGGCCGCGATTACGAACCCCAGAAGCCGGAAGGGAACGGGCAAAGGGCGCCAGGAAACAGTGCAGAACTTTTGAATGTATTCAACCTTTGAGGAGTCCATTATCCCAGCCTCCCAGCTTCCCTCAATCCGAGTCGCGACGCACGCTCGAGACCGGACCGCGGAACTCCCGCCAGGTAGCTAACGGAGTTGGCAGATGCGCGTAGTGTCGCACCGTCGTAGGGTTGAGTCAAGAGCCAGCAGCTCACTTGCAAACTTATGGAATCCCTCGGAAGGCTGGGGCTGTCGGAAGAATGATTCCTCGCTCATTTCGCGGTCGATCGCCGCAGCTTGCGGCTAGCGCAGCAGGTAGGCGCCCAGGACCGCCCGGCAAAGGTCGCGGCAGGCCTCAATGGAGGCAGTCTCCGGCCCCATCAGCCACTGTAGGCAATACCCGTCCACCAGCGCGCGGATCGTAGCGGCAGCATCCTCCGGGCGCACACGGCGGAATTGCTGCTGCCGGATTCCCTCTTCCACGATTGCCACGTCGCGCTTTCGGCAACCCTCGAAGAAGTCCGCGAAGAGCGACTTGAAACGTTCGGTGCGTGTCCCTAGCGTCACGAAATCGAACAACACCATGTAGAGCTTCCGGTTGACGTCGGCGCTGTGAAACAGTACTTCCAGTTCAGCCGCCAGCCGCCCACGAGGAGAGTCGCCGCTGCGCGCGATTTCGTCCAAAGTGCGATTCAACTGGGCGAACAGCCAGCGGAGGGTGGCGTGAAGGAGATCCTCCTTCGTATGGAAGTAGTAGAGTGCTCCGCCTTTGCTCGAACCCGCTCGGGCCACAACCGAATCGAGCGTAAGGCCCTGTATGCCTTTATCCAGGATTTCGGCGTAGCCGGCTCTGGTAAGTGCTTCACGGCGACGGTCGGCGAGTATTGGATCAGCGCGACGAGGGCTCATTTCATCCTCCACTTCAAAAGCGGTCTGGACGGATTATAAATATATCAGGTTCATTGTCAATAGGTTTCAGGTTCACGCGTTAATGTTTCGTTCGACCCGGCAGCCGGCCATTGCCATTTGCAAACCACGAAAAAGGTCCGTTGAACGCTCCGAGTGGGGCGTGCTACCATGGATACACAAGGGCGTTATGGAGAAACTTCTTGCCGGCAGGGGAAACCTTCTCGGCCTGACGCGCTATGAGCTCGAGCAGCTGGCCCTGGAATGCGGGCAGGCGCGCTATCATGGCCGGCAACTGTACAAAGCCATCTACGCGCGGCGCGAGCAGGTTTTCGAGAACCTCACCGAGCTCAACCGGACC
>Ga0315284_10001978_pt1 | contig 29404 bp, 40 predicted proteins | sample YL17G09_16_MG_FD_203696 | JGI IMG/M metagenome (GOLD analysis project Ga0315284, IMG submission 203696) | Sediment microbial communities from Yellowstone Lake, YNP, Wyoming, USA - YL17G09_16 | ecosystem: Environmental > Aquatic > Freshwater > Lake > Sediment | place: USA: Wyoming | collected...
TTCTGATCTGAACTATAAGAACAGAAAAACCGGAGATTGGACAAGCCCATTCCATTACAAGGGCAAAGGGGTCACAACCAAGCTTGCTGAATTATGCAAGTCTTATGCTTTCAATCCTCAAGACCCAAATATTGAATCTCAAATTGTTGAACTCATTCAGAAACAAGGGATTGACATGGACTTGTCGAGCGAACGAGTTCTTCAAGATAGAGACTACACGCCAGACATGATTCAAATGGCGATTAGACTTTTACAAATGTCTGTGCCGGGAGCAATGGGAAATAGCGACATGTCACAATTCCGTGACCAAGACGACACTCTTTGGTTTTCAGCATTGTACGCCAACGACATCAATTGGAACCTTGGATACAAAGTCGTTTTGATGGATGAAGTTCAAGACTTCAATCAATGCCAATTGGTCATGGCAAAGAAGCTTAGAGAAACTGGAGCTAGAGTAATTGGAGTAGGCGATCCAAATCAGGCCATGTATTTATTCAGAGGAGCCGACTCAGCCGCCTTTGGCAAGCTTAAAGACATTGTTGGCAGTGGAACATCAGAAAGTTTGCCAATCAACTTCCGTAGTGGCGGAAATATTATTGATTGGGTTACAAAGAACACTCATGTCAACAATCTGCAAGCCGCTCCACACATGGCCGGAAAAGGTCGTGTCTTCGCCAATGGTGGAACCGATCAACCGCTCAAATACGAAGATTTCATGGGATCAGTTGTGAATGAGTGGGGACAAAGCAAAAAATTAGGCGAATCAACTTGTCTCATTTCGAGGACTAATGCACCTCTGGGACATGCAGCTTTGACGCTTTTGAAAAACAATGTCAACTTCCAGATTATCGGCAAGGATTTGTCGAAAGATCTTGTAGAATTGATCAAGAGGGTGACGTTTAACAAGCCAGAATCTGTAAACATTGAATATTTCTCTGAAGATCTTGCAAACTTCTATGGAGACCTGCAAGAAAAATGGGGAAGTAAAATTGCCAAAAGAGATGAGCTTAAAGAAATTGAATCTTATGTCGAAGTTCTTGGATCAGTTCTCAACTACTTGGCTGATACTGGATTTCAAGAACAACAAAACAGCAGACCAATGACCACAGTTAAGGATTTCCTAATCTATTTGGAAAGAAAGCTTGGTGGTTTAGACCCAGATAATGCTGAAGATGCTGCCGCTATAAAGGCTAGAGATCCAAAGTCTTGCGTTATGTTAACAACGGCCCACAAAGCAAAAGGCTTGGAATGGGACAGAATATTCTTGATGAAACCATCTGCCTACAATCCACAGGGAGAAAAAATTAGAACAGAAGAACAGGCTCAGCAAGAGATGAATGCTTGGTATGTGGCTGCAACCCGTGGAAAGAAAACATTGATGGTTTCCGCAGACGACGAGCCACAATAGGATTGCATTCAAATCTTTGATGTGTTACCATTACCGGCTTGACAGGATTTTTCGTCTCTCTTGAAAGGATTCAGAAATGGCCTCTGCAAAATACAGTCCTGCTCCAGAAGTTAAAGCTCTAGCTGATGAACTGATCCCAAAGTATCATCAACACCTCATCGACTTTGATGTGAAGCTGGAGTACGTTTTTGTTGACAAGACTCCCAAGTCCAAAGGCAGGGAAGTCTGGGGTAGCTGTAAAAAGATCTCTGGTCAAAATGCCTTTCTCGCCAACCAGCAAGAAGGCAGCGATCCATTTTTTGTAATCACAATTCCCGAACCTATCTGGGAAGCTTTGTCTCGTGATGGTAGACTGGCACTTGTCGATCATTACCTGTGCTTCGCTTGGGCTGAAGCCAATCAAAAAGAAGATGACGATGAAGCTGATCCAGTAAAGCTTTCAATTCAATGTCCTGATCTGGTCGAGTTTTCGTGCATCGTGCGTCGTCACGGTTTATGGCGAGATGACGCAAAAGAACTTGTTGACGCCTTTGCCAAAAAGTCAAAAGCCGAAGATGACGAGGAAACTTTGGAGGAATAATGCGTGCAGACATGCCGAAAAAATTCTTGGAGCCATCCAGTGGCAAACGAGGAAAATTTCCTCGCAACTCCAAGAAGTTCAAGCCAGATGACGATGGTACGCCTCTGGCCCCAATTGCTGGCATGAAAAAAGTTCATGCTGTCATTGAACCAGACTACACCAAATACACCGGAACCGACTTCTCTTTGATGCGTCGGTTCTTGAGAAGTCGCATTGGTCAGCCTTGGAATGATGTCTACTCAGAGATTTGTGAAAAGGCCGACTATAGATCGCACAGCGGCCATCATCTGCGGGAATGGCTCGGATATCTCGTCGATCAAAACTGCACGATTGTAGACGGTGTGGTGGCCGATGAACGTGGCATCAAAATCGGCGTTTGGTGGGATCAATTTTACGTGCATCCAGAAAAGAGAACTCTGGAATTTTCTGAACATCGACGTTATCGCAACGACAAAAAACAGACAACTGTTTTTGAGATGGACGATGTTCTCTACCATAAGCACGATAACATTTGGTATCGGGTAAAGTTCAAGCCTGTCCCAGAACAAGCTGGGAAACGTGAATTTTTCAGCACAATTGGAATTCGGGATGTCTTCATGGATAAAGATCCGCCAAAGGATCTTGTGTTGTGGAGTTATTGGAGTCTCACCAGAGCACTGTCTGGAAAGTACGGGCCTGATGAAAATGGAAAGACACGATTCTGTTGCTGGAAGCAATCAGCTAACAGCCATGATATCAAGCGGCTGAAGGACAAATACACTGACGAATAAATGCCCTCAATGCAACAATGGCTTCGTCTGCGAGATTTCTCTTGGACGAAGCCATTGTTGGTGCATGAATATGCCGCCTGTAAAACATGACGGAGATCAATGTTTGTGCCCACAATGTCTAAAAGACAAAGTGGATACAGATTACGGAGTAACTAAATCTCCGGCAGTCAATGTGTAGGGAATCTCTGTAATCTTGTCTGGGTTCTTATTTACCCCAGTATAAGCGTAGGCCGTCTTCATTGACAGGTCTCCAGCTACAGATCCAGCAGCATACTCAATAATCTGAGTAATTCTATCGCTGCCATCTACTGTAATCTTCTTGAAGTTAAAGATTCCAGATCTGCCGTTAAGTAATTGCCAATCTGCTTGGACAGTTCCGGCACTAAAGCCTCTCGAAACGCCCTTCTCATCTACGGCATTGTTGATTACAGCGGTGTCTACAACAGAGCCACCCGGATTTAACACAATGAGAGCATTTTGGCTTTCAGGATATGCAAATCTATTTGCAATTGAGTGCTTCTCAAAGAATGTTGGCATTTCAGAGACGCCTGCCAACTTATTAAACAACAATACAGTTTCGGCTCTACCGTTCTTAATAAAGAATTTCATGCTAGTGATCGGTTTTTTCTGAGCGATCTCTACTTTGCCATCAGTTCTAACTCTGGAGGTAAAAAAGCTAGTAAATGTTGCGTTAGCCGTTAAAGAAGACACAACTTCTGCTGCGGTGATTGCCGCCAACGAAGTTCCGGTAATCGTTACAGCTAAATCCGCCCAATTCTTGGTGTCGTTTAGAGCAAAGCTGATGGTCAGCACAGCTTTGGAGTTGCCGTCTCCGTCGTTGCCATTCAAAGCAAATGGAGCGGCCCCAAAGGCGATAACCATCTCATCTCCTCTGCCAGCATTTCTAGGGCATTTGAAGTCTGGACTGTATTTACGGTCGCCTAAAAGCCATGGGGCTATGAAATCCTGAGCAAATGGATTTTGAATATAAGACATGAGTTCTTCTCCTCGACAAAATTGCTTTTACCTTGTTATATTAGTTATGTCTCTCGATTTAAGAAATGAACAGGAATGCTAATATGAAGAATGTCTTGATTGGATCTGTATTTGCCAATGATCTCAACATGCAGCCTCGCTGGTTGGACTTACAATTGAAATTTATTAAGGTGACTACCAAAAAATACGATCATGTGGCAATTGTTGCAGAGGGTCTTACAACAGATTACTTCCCCAATCAAACCACTACCATCACATTTGACAAAGCAATTGTAGGCAATGAAGCTCACTTAAACGGCCTCAGAACTCTTTTGTCTTACTTCAAAGAGAGAGCCACAGAATACTCTCATTTTTTGTTTCTCGATGCAGACGCCTTTCCGATCAGGAAGAATTGGTTTGGCGACCTAACAATGAAACTTCAGCCAACTCAACTATTCGAAGCAGGTATGGCTTTAAGATCCAGAGGACATCACAGGGATATTGCGATAGCTTTGCGATCTGAAAACCTAGAAAGTCGATTGCACGCTTCAATCCTTTTTGTCAAAGCAGAGGCGTTGCAAAATTTGGAATTCGTATGGGGAGAAATTCCCAGCCGAGATTTGATGGGGAACAAGGAAGCTGATATCCACCTTCCTTTGTATGAATCAGAACTCAGAGATAAAGCGTTTCCGTTGATGAGATCAAACCAATTCAATGTCAATCCTGTGGCCTGTGGAATTTACTATGACATGTTTTACCATCACTGTTGCGGTTCAGGTCGTCCTTTTTCGATTCGTGGCAATCCATATTGGGACAGAGTTGTTAGTCCATTAGAAGATGTAAGTCAATTAACAGAACAACTTATGGCAGAACCAGAAAATTTTGTGGCAAAATTAGCTGGCTGGAACCCAAAACGGTACTTGAATTCTTTTGGTGAATAACATACAATGAATCCTCAGATGAAAAAACGAATTGTAATCGGCTTCATGGACAAGGTTGACTTCGATGAGGAGTTGGTTAATGCAATTGACGGAAACAAAATATTTCCATCAATTGATGCTTTGAAAAAATTCAAGCCTTGTGTCCGCTCGTGCGGAATTGTGAAAGTAGAGGTCCGTCTAAAGGAGGTGATTTCAGACACCGACTTCTCCGAGAACATTCGTAGAGCAATTGAACGCAGAAATGGGACTGTCGGTGAGGTGGGAAACCACACCACCGAAGTTCCGGGTCGGGAACCGGGTCAGGCAGGAAACTGAGCAGCCCTAACCGATCTTCTTAAGCCCGGCCCCTGAAAAGGTGTGCCGGGCTTATTTTTTTGCACCTCTCACAAGTAACTATTTAAGTTCTTGTAAATGGAGGAGCATAATGTATTCACTGATTCTTCTTTTGTTTATGTCTTTAGTGAGTGTGCCAGATGGCACTTTGTTGTTTGTGGAAGGCGGCAACGAACTTGTGATGGACTACACAGACAGTCCTTATTCTCACGTAGCAGTCATCTTCAATGAGGACGGGAAGCCATACGTCTATGAAGCGGTGCGTCCAATATGTCGTAAGATTTCTTTAGAAGATTACATTAAAGAAATTGAATCCGAAAATGATCAAAAGAACAAGGTCATGAAAATTTGGATCAAAAGACCGTTGAAATTGAGTCCAGAAAATGTCACAAAGATGAAAGACTATTGCGAAGAACAACTCGGCAGAAAATATCGAATCAAAAGCTACCTATCTGGAAAGTCAGAAAAAGGCATTCATTGTGCAGAGATGACGACTAGAGCCATGATTGCTGGGGGAATGGATGTTAAGGATAATCCCTGCAACCGTTCCCCCAAGGACATCATGAATTTTTCCTCAAAGTGGTACGAAAAAGCCAGAATGCTTTAGTCTCTGAGGATGATATAAACAGCGTGAATCAATCCGGGAAAGTACCCGAATAACGTCAACAAAATGTTGAGCCAGAAATGTACGCCTAACCCGACTTGCAGGAAAACGCCGACTGGCGGAATGAAAATAGCAAAAAGTAAGCGAATCAAGTCCATTTTAACCTCCGTGAAAAAGTGTATTCGCAGAGGTATTTAGATCTATTAGCCCCGAACTGTGAAAGTGACACTCTTATAAGCAATGTGGAAATGGATAACCGATTGGTGGAAGCCACGCAAAATCGAAATACAAATTTTGGATCATCCACACAATCGGATAAGGAGAGCAGTGGACATAAACTCAATTCGTGCTAGAATACAAGGGATGGGATGGAAATTATTGGAGGTGCCAATGAGACGTGGCAATCCAGATCCAGCCCAAAGAACGGTTTACAAGTGGAAAATTGTCGCCATGAAAGGCGAAAGTTCTTGCGAAGTCACGGGATCGACTATCGAAGACGCCATGAAAAACATTGGCGAAACTTTGGGAGTCATAGCAAAGGGATGATGACATGCCAGCAGACCTGATTGGTTTGTTTGATATGGATGGAACGCTGTTCGATTACGATGGGCAGCTTCGAAAAGATTTGGCAACTTTGATGTCTCCAGATGAGACAATGCCAGACAACATTTTTGACGAGAGCATTCCGTGGATCAAAGCACGAATGCACTTGATCAAATCACAGCCCGGCTGGTGGAGAGAACTCCCGAAGTTTCAACTGGGCTGGGATGTCTACGAGATCGCTGTAGAGTTTGGATTCTGCATCGACATCTTGACTAAGGGACCACGCAGTAAACCGCAAGCGTGGGCCGAGAAGGTGGAGTGCATCATGCGGCACTTCGGGGATGAAGTTGTCCCCAACATCGTCGGCAAGACAAAGAAGCGATATTACGGTTCTTTTCTGTGTGACGATTATCCGCCATACGTTGAAGATTGGCTCAAACACAGGCCAAGAGGGTTGGCAATCATGCCAGCCCACGATTACAACAAAAACTTCACGCACAAAAATGTGATTCGTTACGACGGCACAAATCTAAATCAAGTACGTGAAGCTCTGTTGATCGTGAAGAACAGAATAGCCGGAGAGGCACTGGTTCTACCAGATTAACGATGATGGTGATATCCGTGGTGAAACCCATTGTTGTATCCGTGATGATATCCATGATAGTAAGGATATGATCTGTAAACTGGATACGGTCTGTAAACAGGGTATGGCTGATAAATCGGATACGGTCTGTAAACAGGGTATGGCTGATAAATCGGATACGGATTGTATCGCACCACTGGTGGTCCAAAATAAATTTGGAATTGTTGAGCACTGGCCGTCCCCACAAAGGACAGGCCGATGATCGCTGCAAGAATTAGACTTCTCATAAAAAACCTCCTGTGCTAATATCTCTATCTATAGAGTAGCATAGATTGAGGTTTTATCACAATGGCGATCATCATTAAAAATGAAGAACAAATAGACGGAATCAGAAAAAGCTGTGAATTAGCTGCCGACACATTGAGGTTTCTTAAGTATAGCGTCAGAGATGGTGTGAGTACGCAGAAACTTAATGAAATTGCCGAAGAGTTCATTAGAGATCACGGAGCGATTCCGGCACCATTGAATTATCTGGGTTTTCCGAAAGCCATCTGTACATCTCTGAATGAAGTAATTTGTCATGGCATTCCATCTGATGAGATTATCCTTAAAGACGGAGATATCATCAACATTGATGTAACTACAATTCTCAATGGTTACTACGGCGACACCAACACAATGTTCCCTGTTGGCTCTGTCTCAGAAGAAGCTCGTAAGTTGATGACTGTCACTCAAGATTGCCTGTCGATTGGAATTTGTCAGGTAAAGCCAGACAATGAATTCTACAAAATAGGATCGTCAATTACAGAATATGCCACACGTAGAGGATATTCTGTTGTATATCAATTTTGTGGACACGGAACAGGAATTGACTTTCATGAAGAGCCACAAATCAATCATGCTTTTAACGCAAGAGTGCCCAAAGACAACAGGAAGATGAAGCCCGGAATGATCTTCACGATTGAACCAATGATCAATCAAGGTCTCTCTGAAGCAGTGATTGATGTAAACGACAAATGGACCGCTAGAACCAAGGATGGAAGGCTGTCTGCACAATACGAACACACAGTTCTGGTTACTCATAGTGGTGTTGAAGTTTTAACAAAATGAGGGGTTTGACCTTGTTTTTTGTTGCTAACAAGAATACTATACATTGTGCCTCGAAAGAGGCGATCAGTTTATAGAGGCGTTCGACATAAAGTAACCAATCTCCTAGCTTTTGCTTACTGAAGTTCTACCTTTGCAGGTTTACACATCAGAGAAAGAGATAGCGGCAGGAGAACTCCAGCGTTTATTGATCGTGCTAAGATCTTGAGAATATCAGGAACCCCGCACACAGACCTAAATACTGCCGCTTTCAAGGCCCGCAAGTTAATCGCTTGTGGGCCTTGTCCTTTTGTGGTATCCTTTTATCGGAGAGATACAGCCTATGTCGTCGCTGCGGTGCAAGCCGTAGAGGAAGTTCGGGGCCACATCGCTTAAGGTAGGAGAGTTCCCAAACTCGTTCGCACTACCGAGGTGGCAAGCCAAACAGCATGAGTAGGTGAGCGATGCTTTGAGTGCGGGTTGGTGCAGGCGTGTCGTAATAGACTGCCCAGTGGAAACACTGAGATAAATGACGATACTAGACAGAACCCCGGCTATCGGGCTGTATCTCTCCAAATTTTGTTTTAGGTAACTCTTTTATTGCATGATAAGACAAGAGAACCTCATTCTGACATTCGCTGGAGGCGATCAGAATTTCTTCCGAAACCCGACTTTTTGGGTCTGGGTCAACTCAGTAAAGACGATCCCCAACACAGATGTCGTTATTCTGACCCATCAGATGACGGAAGATGTTCGTGATCGTCTATCCGATTCCAAAATAGAAGTTGTAGACGTGACGCCGGGAGAGTTGCATTCTCTCTATCGTGACCGTCATCTATGCTTCTGGGAATACCTAAACGATCACGGTCACAAATACAAATATGTAGTTGTGTGTGATTGTAGAGACGTGGTGTTTCAAGCCAGTCCATTTGACTGGGCTGAAAAATGGAAATCCAGACATGCTGCCATTGGTGGCCACAAAAACTTCTTAGAAGATTTTGTGATTTTAGTCGCCGAAGGTCACAAAATGTCACAAAGTGGGTTTGCTTGCATCGAACACTTTGAGTTTGAAAGAGATGTTCCACGTCCATTCATGAAAGAAGACAAAAACAAATATGTTGTCAACGGTGGCACGTTTCTTGGAACGCCAAGAGCCATGCAAGACTGGCATTTCTTGGTCTGGATGACCCAAATGAAAACTATGGGTCGCTGTACCGATCAAGCAACAGTCAATTGGTTGATGTACTATCTGGAGAATGACGACAAATATTCTGTTTCATTCCCTCAACATGACAATCTTTGTTTGACAGGAGAAGGTGTAAAAGAAGGAGCAGTAGAACCACTTTTGAAAGATGGAGTTCTGTTCAGTCCCCAAGGAGAAGCATATTGCTTCATCCATCAGTGGGATCGACTTGATTATCTGAGAGAATGTATCTTTGAAAAATTTGGTTAGAGATAAGAAATTGGTTTATCAAAAAATGGCCAAATCATATCTTTCAAATTAGGATGCCTCTCAAGCAACATTTGGGGAGTTACTCTATGTGACTCCCAAAAATGATTGAATCCTTTTCCTATAACAAATTGATCTTTGTTCTGTGTCCTCAACAGAAACCAATTTCTCATACCAGTATCCCAGTGATAGAAGAAAAAATAGTAGCCTTGATCGCCAAACTTGTGATCGTTCATCACTTTGCTTAGGTTTGTGAAAGATATTGACTCTTTGAATGCCGGGTGAGAAATGTCTTGTTCTGTTTTGTGACATGCTTCAAATGAAGTTGGGATGTCTTTTATGATCCATCCACTGCTACACGGATGTAATGGTCCGTAGGACAATCGAATCGTGGAAGCCATAGATTTACCAGATTCCAATGCCGATAAAATATTCTGATACCACTGAATGTGATTGATCACACAATCTGGTTCAATAAACACTATGGCGTCATAGCCTGCTTGTCGAGCGTATTCTGTCGCCGTATCAAGACCGGCTCCATGTGTTCTTGATCCTGATTTAGTTTCTATCACCGTCACTTGATTGTCTTCCAGAAATTTCACTTCATCTGGATTGTGATTGTGATCGACCACAATCAACGGCACTTTGTCCGCAAACACATTTCTATATGACCGAACACAAATTTTGGTCCAATCATATTTTCCATAAATGTTGTACGTGACAAAAGAAACGCATGTTTTCATTCTAGCTCGGCTGTGCTAAGAGGCATCATCTCTGCTTTATTTCTCGGCCACTCTGGAGATTTCACTACTTGACCGTGCAACAACAAAATAGCGAAATAAATCCAAGTGTTTGGTAAGGTCTGAAATTTTGGAAGTTTGCCAATTTCTATTTGAGTTTTAGGAAGCGGATTGGCTTTACGAGAAGCTCTGAGTGCAAGAGCAAAATTTCCATTGTGTAAAGCCAAGTAATCAGTATTGTCTGGCTTTTCTTCCCCATGGTCTATATTTAACCACTGTCGATTGTTCAAGGGAACACTGAAATTTCCAGACATAAATCGACTGCCGTTAATAGCTGGTGAAATTCCATGTCTGAGTTTATCAGGATTGAATCCTTTTCCCCAGTCTTCAAAACGAAAATCAATAGCATCGGTGGCAATACCATTGATGACCATGGGGCTTGGCAATGACACATGTTGAATTTCGTCTAATCTCATCCACTCTATAAATCTCATAATCAATATATACGAATGGAGGATCAATATGCCGCAATCTGGAGTTCCACATTTAGTCAATCATGAAAACTGGTATCATTGTGATGGAGTTTGTGACGATAGCCCACGTAACAAGCTTTTTTCACATGGATTTGGCTCTAGGTATCAGTTTCCTCTGCCAACTGTAAAGGACGCCCCAGTTCCATCTCAAGCAGATTACAGCCAAGCGAATGTAGCTTGGATGATTGAGTTCTTCGCAGGCGTCATAGGCAGCGACCCAAGTGAGGTTGTTTTCAGATACGAAAACAACACGCCAGATGACAAAACAGATGATATTCTTGTTTCTCATCCGGGAGGGGAGTATTTGCCGACAGCCACGGCCTGCAACTTCCAGAAATCGCCAGAATTGAAGCGATATGAGGCTGCGGCCAAGAAATCAAAGCTATTGAAGCTGTATCAGGACAATTCTCCGGCTGGAATCACCTTTTTCAACCAGATCTGCCCTAATCCTTAAAGCCTCTCAGAAGCCGCTGTAGCATCCTCTAGGGATGAACCGATCAGTTTGTAGAGATCGGCTGGGGAGAAGCCTTCTAGGGCCTCTCCAGTGCTCCAAAACGTCTCTGCCTTAAGGTGGCAGTCATCACAGACTGAAATACCGTTTTCTTTGACATAACCGCCATTTGGCATTTGGTCACGGTAGTAATGTGGTGAGCGTCCAAAGGGACGGTATTTAGAACTGGTGGCTCTTGTCGGTCATATCCAGCCCTTCCACAGCAACGGCATTTGTGTCGATCTCTTCCAAAGACATCTTTTCTGAATTGTGATCGCAACTGCTTTTTTCTGGACTTTTCCATGATAACACCAAAAGCACTCCAATGGCAAAGAACACAATATTTGTGATCAGTCCGAGAACTCCGCTAACGCCGAAATTGTAATAACCCACCAACCCGGCGATGGAAAGGTAAAGCGAGCATTTGATCAGATTGGTGAATGTACGGAACATGAACTATATGAGTACAATTCTTTCAAACTTCAGAAGGCCAGACGCCTTCTATTTGAGCCCGAAGTTCAATCTCATTACATTTTTTGATCAACTCTACATTCTCAGCTTCACAATCCGCAATCTTTTTTCTCAATTCTGGAGCACGATCATCGTGAACAATTTCCAAGGCGGCTGTAATGGCCTTGATCTTTTTTGTGTTGCCAAAAATCTTACCACGAAATGGAGCTAGAACCTCTTTAGCCTTATTCAAAGCAAAACTGGATTTGTAGGCCCTGAATGACGGGAACAGAATTGATCGAATTTGCTCAACAGTAAAATCAGTGGCCCCTTTGACAAAATTGCAGTTCACACAAAGTGTTTGAGAATTTTCAATTGAGTCTGGACCCTCTTTTGATTTGGCAACGATATGGTCTCGTGTAATCAACACAAGATGGCTTGGTCGATCTGGAATGCCAGTTTCTGCATAAAACTGGATGTGATAAGTAGCAGTGCCTCGAATGCTTGTATTCTGAACATCATGTTCCAGATAACAACGAGTGATTCTAATTCCGCAGCAGGCACACTCAGGATTTCTCTTCAGAACGTGATATCGAATTGATCCGAGATTGACCTCGTATCTTTTCTCAGAGGTTTCAATGACACGAACATTCTGTTTTCCGGGTTGACCAGTAATCAAATCAAAGACTTTCAACTCAATTTCTTTGATTTGACGACCTTGATGAGAAACTGGGCAGAAAATCTCCTCCATTATTTCCCTTTCAAAGTATATTCTCTCTTGAAAGCGTGAAATACATTCACGGCTCTTCCTAAAAGATCTTCCTTGAGGCACAACTCATCACACAGAAGAAAGTTCGGTTGACGGGGTTTCCAGCCGACTACGGATGCTTACGAAGCCTCCAGTTTTGGCGGAAAGATCAAAATTAGCTTCAATGAAGTCTATCACTTCTTGAGGCTTAATGGAATGGTGAAACACGACATTTGGGCCATGCTGTTCGAGGTAAACAGCACTCAAATTGCCGAACTCCTTCAAATGACTTGATGTGTTCTGTCCACACTGATGGGAACCACATTCAAACTCACGCTGTGAGGCCACTGGCACCTTGCTGTCCGGCTTAATCGGACAATGGAAGTGAACAATGCAATCATATTCACTGTGCTCATTGAACACGATGCGTTGCGATTGACCGCCCACAGAAGGCTTGGCCCCATAAGCCATCACGCTATCTGGACCATCTGTCACGACTTTGACCAACCCATTCTTGGGCAGATCATTAAAGTCGGTTTTTCGAATGGACGTGAGGAAGGTGTTCTCGTCCAGTTTGCAAGCAAAATGTCCAGCCGTCGCACCATTGAATGGCTTGTATGCTCCTTGTTGGATGCAATAATTCACAACTGCACGCAAGGATGGATAAACCAACTCAGAATCCCATGGAATCGGTTTGCCTTCGACGACGGTTGACCGAGTGAACATCAAATGGCTACGGAGTTTGGCCATCTCGACCAAGCCGACCAAGGCTTCCATTCGATCACTGGTCACATGGTAGCGAGCTTCTTCTGGCGTGATTACCATGTTCATTCTGGTCTTCTTGTCGTTTGCCAGAACAAGATTGCACGAAGCCGTCTTGCACAAATCCAAACCGGAGAGATACATCTCGTCCTCGGTCATGCCGCAAGTCTGTCGGAATGCCACCAAGAAGATGTCTTTCCGCCGCTGTCGAATCTTCGTTACAATTTTTGGAAGAGCCGACAAAGTAATGGTGATCTCTTTGTTTTCACGAGCAGAGTATCGCTCGCCGAATCTGTGATCCCAGAAGTGGCCAAAATCAACCAATGCAGCATTCAAGAAGATGACTTTGGTCTTGTCGTCGGCAATGAGCTTGTTGACCAGACGTTCGACATCATCGTTTGTTTCGAGATCTCCTCGACCAGCATTGGCCATTTTTGTGAGATGGAGTTGAATGTCCATTTTCTCAAAATGACCTGAGCAAATGTCATAAAGTTTGCGAGCGGTGCTACCATAAGCCGGGGCACAAGTTGCCAAGTGCTGGCCAAGATAGCTGACTGTTCCGCCGCCAATGATGTGAACTGCCTTGTTGTCCATGAACGTCTTCCTTAGAACTTCAGTGGTTTCATGCCAGAAACACCTCGACCGAAGTCGGCTTTTCTGACAGCTTGAATGGTTTCACACAAATCTTCTTTCGCCCAATTTGGGCGAGACAGAAGATCTCTTTTCAACAATCTCTTGATTAGAGCACACATGGCGTCAGGGGTCGTGCCGGGCACCTTGACGTATTCCACATCTCCTCCCAAAGCAAAAATCATTGACATCCCCAGACCGAAAAAGTCTGATTCTGGCAGCGGCACCTTGCCTTCTATTTGTTCTGGGGCGGCAAAGTAAGGAGTGTAACCTTTTGCTCCGTCTTTGCTAGTGGGTCTCACACAAGAAAGTCCATAATCCACAAGAACTACAGTGTGATGAGATGGTTGGATGATAACATTCTGAGGTTTGACATCCCCATGCACCACTCCGTTCAAGTGAAGATATTTGAGAATGTTGAGAATGCGTTCGGTGATCCAAGCCACATGTTCTGGATCAAGACCGTCTTTGTACTCTGGCATCTCCAGAACTTGAGCAAGCGTTGGACCGGGAACATAAGACATGACCAACGCCAAACTACCGTCAGGCATTTTGATGATATCTCGCATGGCTGGGATTCCCCAGTGTCGCAAATCCCAAACAGAACGTGCTTCATCCAAAAGCATCTCTGTGTCAGAATCAGAAACCTCGCTGGCGTGCTTGATACACACCAGACATCCTGTGGTGATGTGTTCGGCTTTGTAGGTTTTCCCGAATCCGCCCTCGGCTATCTCTTCGAGGATGCGATATTCACCAACAACTTTTCCTTTTTTGACATCAATAGATTTTTTATCGTGCTTTTTACGATTGTCAGGATCGCCTATAACATCCTTGGCACCATTGAGCTTCTTCATTCGAAGCTCATCCTTGGAATGCAAAACTACCAATGCACGGTAGGCGGCAGAAATGACTTCTTGTGAAGCATTCGGGCTGACTTCGAGAATTTTGTAGGGGTCCATCGAGTTTCCTTTCAACTCGCTTGATTATAGGGATCAAACTCGTGTTTGTCATCCCGGTTTAGACCAAAAACTCTCAAAACCCTTCGTGCTGCCAGTCATGAGTCCCAAATTGAGCTTCACAGAACATTGGAGGAAGAGTATTGATGTGTCTTCTCCATCGTGGGCCATAACGATTCTCCATTCGCTCTTCCCACAATGCTCGTTTCTCCATTTCGGTAAGCCCAATGTACGCTCGCCTGTCTGGCAGGTCTCCTGAAATCCCGTACATCATCATTACTTCATCAGAGACTTTCCCCTGTTGATGCAATTGAATCATTCGGAGAGTGGTTCTGTTTTCTTTTTGACGATATCGGTCTGAAATTTGTTCTGTCTTAGTTCTTCTTGTTTTGTCAACAGACCATCTTGAAAATTCATCAAAAGTAATCTTGGCAGATGGAGTTAGCTCTTCTCTTGCGACTCTCCCTGTCACGGCCAAACAGAGTGGTATATTTTCCTCGTGTTCGAGTTTAGAGATGTATTCGTTTTGTTCTTCGATAGAAATATCAGGATAACGACTTAACATTGCCAGAATCGTTGTATCATTTGCGGAAATCAAAACCCCTCCTGCATCCAATTTACTTTGTGAGACTCTTCAATGTGTCCAGCTTCGTAAGAAACACATAAGTAATGTTCCTCATCCGGCTTGTGATCATATATGGCGATAATAACTCCAACTGAATGGTCTACTAAACCACAAACAGCAGAGCTTCCCAGTATTCGACCATTGCTGGTATTAAACCAGAAGACATCTGTCCCATCGTATATAGACCCAACAAAAGAACCTTGAATGATGGGAATTTTCTCTACAGGCTCGTATTCCACGGTCCATCGAGTGCCATCTTGTCGAATTCTATCTGGGTGAACGTATTCATTCATTACATAATGGTGCATAACAAACGATATATTATCGTTTGTTATGATATTGTGCAATTGTTATTTGCGTTCGTCTGGCTCCTTAAAGACATGACAATCGCAATATTTACAACCAACCGCTCTCATTTGTTCATAAGAATCAAAATGACGATAATACGGATGCCCGCATTCGCAAATTTTGTCGTCTCCAAATTTTGGATCGTAAGCGTTCGGACCCCAAGCTTTATCTGGACGTAAACAACTGCAACACATCAATCGTTGTTTACATGTGTCACAGTAATATCCGCCGTCGCTACATGCACAAATAGGCCGATCTGATTTGACCAACGGCCTAATAATCTCAGGCATGTGTTCGCCACAGAATGGGCATTGACGAACTTCTATTACGCTTTCAAAGCCATGTTCTGGGTCAACACACTTGATGCACCACTTTGGAGGCGTAGTTGTGTCGCCATCAGTCCAAGTGTCTGGCATAACCAGAAACACAGCTTGATACTTTTCAACTTCCTCACAACAGCGAGGCGTCACTCTTTTGATGTCAGGAATGTATTCTGGATTTTCGTCGTCTTCATCGTTCTCTATTTGAGGCATGTGTTTTTGCTCAATTGTTTTGGATTCCAGAAAGCTCCACGTTGAAAGTCTTCACGTACCATCTTAAACCGATGCAGAATTCTTTCACCGTCACAAACTTTGACATAGATGCCTTCGGCTTTGCCTTCAGCCCATGCGGCTGGCATGTTGGCGTATTCTTCTAATTCGGTATATCCACCATCAAATTCGCCTTGGAATCGCAACACAGGCACAAACAATCCAGCATTGGTCAGAAGCCTTCGAGAGTTGACTGGCGACAGGAACATGTCTTTTTCATAGTCATACAAGTCGTAGGGAATGAACCAATCTGGAAGATGAGTGTAATGGATGCCATGTTGTGCCCACATCCATTCGCCGAAGACAGTGTAACCTTCGAGTGCCTCAAATTTCTCTTCGTTGTCGTAATACCAGTTCCACAAAGAAGTGAACTGTTTTTTGGCGGCAGTGTTCTTCACTAGACCTTTGCGAAGAACATGATCACGATTGCGTACAATCGGATGGCCATCCAAGACAGAGATTCCTACGCTGGCACCATCAATCTTTTCTTCGATAGTCACATAGGAACCATACAGAACAGAGGTTGCTTCCTCTTCTGCCAATATGTCGTCGGCAGACATATTGGGTTTATAGGGAAGATGTGGCGTCCTCGGATATCCGGGAAGCATCTTCTTTTCAAGGGCTAGTTGTTTCTTGTCCATTTGAAGGGTCTTCGTGAATCGTCATTTTCTTCTCAGCTTCGTCAAGTCGCTTCAGAAGAAACTCGACTTCAGCCTTGTATAACTTGATGTCTTGGATGTTTCTCAAAACAGCGTATGGTTGACCATACCCGTTATTTTGTCTTTCTTGATTGTGGTCAACATAATAGACAACCACACTGTTGTCGTGGTTCGTCTCTGATTGAGAGACTCTGATTGTTGGCTTCGGTGGAGGCGGAGGGGCTGGTCTGTCAGGCATCTTACAACCAGTCAAGATCAACAAGGCCACCACAGAAATAACAGCAACAACTGGCAGTATAAAATTACCAACTCTCATTTTTGTTTCCTCGACCATTCGATGTGCTTTTGGATGCGTTCATCCGCTAACAACAATTCTTTCGTGTTAAAGTTTTCGGCCAACTCTTTCTCTTCAATCAGATCATGAATTCCAGAATGACATTGTTTGCAAATCTGAATTCCACGTTGACGCATTTCTTCTTTGCCAAAACGATTGATGAACCTTTTTTTGGTGTGAACAGCACGAGGAATCAAATGATGTTTTGTAAGCGGCTTTTCACGCCCACATAACTCACAATGTAATGTTGTTGCCATGCCAAAATCATATCCGATGTTGGCTTTTTGAACAACATCAAGTTTTTCTGACATAGCCGACGTTGGTGTACAAACCATGTCCAGCCGCCTCAACTTCCAGAAGCAACTCCGTGCCGTCTGTAAATTCGATGTTGAGACAATTGACCGACGATTCGTCGATCCTTTTAATGGTTCTCCCAACCATGTGTGATTTCAACTTGTCAACACGTTGAGTTTTGGCACTTGGTTCGATCACAGTGAATCATCTCCAATTAAATAGCCATAACCATGTCCATCTGGCGACACCATTAAATCAATGGCCCCTTCCGCAGACATAAATGGCATGAACGCAACGAAGCCTTTGGCTTCATGAACTGCTTTTCCGTACATCAAGTCCTTGATTGGCCAAAATACTTCTCTAGGAACTTCTTGGCTACGGTCATCCAAAACTGCTTGATCGCTTTCGATTCTCAACAACTTGCAGGCGGCACTGCTTCCAGTGCTGGCAATCTCCGCTGCGTTCCAGAACATTCGACCAATGAGTTTGTCGGTTCCACTTACCTCGATCATTCTTTGGGTGTACCCGTGAGCGATCTCGGCAATTTTGTTTCCGCTTTCTTCCATGTCATTCAATCCTGAAAGTATCACAAAACTTGTCGGTCATTGACAACAAGTCATCAATCCCAACAAGATCCCTTACCGCCCACGGCATGTAGGTTTGAATGGCCTCAAAGCCGTGCAATGCTCCCATCAACTCGCCGACGATCTTGGCGTTCGTATCGGTATCGCCGCCAGCCTGAACCACCTGTTGCAAAATTTGGAATGAGCATGGATTTTTCAAAAACCACGCATAGGAAAAAGGCAAGCTGTCGTAGACATAGCATGAGCCATTGCCGAATTCAGCAATGATTTGGGCTTGTGTCATGGACGGCAAATCAGTCCGAAGACGGAACAGAGTGAGCATTCTGTCTTCAAGGTTGTCTTCAGTGTCATTGAGATGGGACACATCGTATTCACCATCTTCTCCGCATTCCCAGATCCAATCCGACACGATTGTTGCAAACTCGGTCACATCAAAGGTGGATGGAGTTTTAAGCAAACACATTAAAACGGCGTGAGTGTGACAAAGAGTTGCGTGAGCAGACATCTTTGTATAATGCGTCATGGCTGAATAGTCGATGCAAGATTGATTGAAATCAAATTCTTCTGAATCAACAATCGTCTTAGCTCCGGGAGAAGCATACCAAGCTGCCAATGGGGCACACTTCATCGGAACACCGTTACCAGTGCCACGATGAACCTCTGTTGTTTGTCCAGAGATCGACCAGTGAACCCCATTGGCAAGGCGACGGACGGCATCACGAGTCGTGTTTCCCCAGCCATCCGTCGTTATACGCAATGCAGCACAATGTGCCCTACTGATCCCATCCATGTAGGGCTTGAATGACGCATCTTCAGAGCGAGTTGGTGTAAGAGAGTTTATGGCCGATTCAGAGTGACCAGAGATCAGCCCACGCATGGTTGCGAGCGTGAGTTGTGTGTCGTCGGTAGTGCTGCCAGCAGGCGTTTTATCTGGATCAAACCACTTGTGATTTTTGGGTGGAATGAAACGGTCAATGCCTTCAGGGTAGATCTCTAGGATCTTTTCTGGAGTCCAAGTCTCGACTGGCATTCCAAGGGCGTCCCCAATGGCTCCGCCAATCACCATACCACGCACCTTGTTACGATCCACGTTATTTCTCCCAAACTGAATTTTGTTGTGCAAACATCAACATTCTAGGGCACAAGATGAACGATGTAAAGCATTATTCACTGGACTGACTCTGTTGTTCCATCCGCATACACTAGCTTGCGTTCCCCATCAATGACAGCCACGACAGGCTTGTCAGCGTTCTTTGCGTCTTCCGCTGCATTGCGTATTTCATTGCAACCTCTCTGCGTTGTCGGCATCGAACTAGCCAGCCCTCTGGTGTCGGCATTGCAAAATTCCTTATTCCAGTATCCAAAATTGCTCATAACTTAAATCTCAACAATGTAAAGCCAATTCAGTGCGTAACCGCTGCTGTCCAATGTTCGTCCGCCATTCCTGACAGACCGCATGGATGCAAAGGATGCAAAAAATCAGTGTTCGTCCGATTTTTGAAAGTCTGATAAGCCAGAGAATTTTTCTCATCTTGGCTTGGAGGGCAAACTTCCATCAAAACTCTTTGCAATTCTTCTGGAGTTTTCTGCCAGCTTTTGACAAGTTCTTCCAAAGGGTAGGCTTGACTCATAATTGAAGCAACTTCTTCTGTTGTTCCAAGAGGGCCATAATCAATTGTATTGATTTCATGATATGGAAAAATTCCCCCTCCGGGATAAGTTTTCATGGATGAAGTTACTTCCAATTCCGAACCATAAACAGGGGAAGAAACATAGTCCAATTCAACAATTCTCTGATGAAGACTTTCGCTCACAGCCCATATCTTTATTTTTCCATCATGCCACACATTGTAGTAATATCTGGGAATCGGTTTGAGCTTTAGATTTCCAGTTTTGGCATAGGCATCGCAAATTGGACATTGCGAGGGTTGGATCGTGCTGGCCGTGCCACATTGAACTGTTGAATGACCACCCAGATAATGTTGATGGGACATTACGAATGGATAGGTGGTGAAATGCTGTCGCCAGCCGCTCGAATAGGTCGGTTCACTGACGGCTCTAAAGTCATCCAAGCGTGGCCTTGGAATAATTCGAATTCTATTGACCGGGAATCTATGAGTATTCTGTTTGGGAAAACATGACGCTGACCATTTGTTTTCAATTGGTCGAAAGAATTCAACTTCTTCTTTTATGAATTGACGACGAATCGAGGTGTCGTAAATCTTACACCAATCTTCAACTGTAATACCGTCATCCTCATCGTCAAGATCATCCTCTTCGTCATCATCGTCATCTTCGAATTCGTCAAAATTATCGTCTTCCTCGTCCTCGTCATCGTCATCATCCTCATACTCATCGAACTCATCACGAATTCGAGCAAATCTTTCGGGCATTGGCTCCAAAGGAATTTCACAGCAAGGATTTCTATTTTGCTCCGCTGTGACAATGGCGATGTTTTCTTTTATCGCCTTGTTGCGAGAGACAGCCGTATACTTCCATGCCGTTGCGTACTTCTGTGTTGCTTCGTATTTCTGTTTGATCTTCTTAAAGATCATAACGCCGAAGAATGATGCAAAGCCAAAAACAAATGGCAACAATAACATCCATGCGGACATGGCAACCTCCTTGACCATGAAAAGAAAAAAGGGGGCGGAAGGCTTTGACCCCCGCCCCCTTTTTTTTGGCTGATGGTTAGAACAACTGGATTTGAGTTGGCAACACTTCTGTTCCACGCAGAAACTTGAAGTAGCCAGAAGCTTTATCCATCTCGATGGTCAGGAACTCTTTGATTTCGTTTCCCGCCGTGTCATCTGTCATGCGAGAAAAATCCCAGTAGACCACATCCTTGCGTTCGAGTTCTTCGTCGTCAATCTTTCCATCGCCGTCAACGTCACGAAGGACTGTCACACGGGCATTGTACGGATCAAGAACGTCCTCAACACGCCAGTATTTGCGTGGCTCTTCGAGAGCTTTCCCTTCATCGTCTTCATTGACATGGAATTCACCAGTTGGATCACTGAGGATTTTGTGAAGATCCTCGTTGTAAGCCATCTCGTGATACAAATACAAAAGTTGCAATCTCTGACCGCCAGAAGCGTTCTCATCGGTGATGAGACGCAACCTCTGCCGCACAGGAGCGGAATGATCAAGACTGATCCCTTTGAGTTGGTAATCCGTGTGATAGAAGTTCTGTGAACCAACCTTGGTATCGTAGACAGAAATGCCTTCAACAACAAAATTGATTCCAGCGATGTCCGGCTCGTGCTCGAACGCCACTGTACAGCCCACTTTGGCTTGTAGCGGGTTGTGATACTGTAATTCCAGTGGCTTTGCAGGATTCCTGCCAGTAAGGATTTCGAACAGAGTTCGACCACGTTTGCTTTCGGGCATAGGTACATTCCTTGTTGTTGAAGTGTACAAACCCCAGACTAGCGATCTCCGTTAGTCTCGGATTTGTCAGGATCAGCCACCTGTTGTTCGGCTTCCAGCCAGAAACTGCGAGTGGCATCGTCATCGACTACTGTGCCTCCGGTCTGACGCTCCCAATTGAGATACGCCGCCATCCGAATCTGCTCCTCAGTGGGAGCGTCTTCCGATTTGGGAGCGTTCTTGGTGGCAAGAGTTTGAGTCTGATTCTGCGGCTTGGACATTTTCAATTTCCCCATCTAATTCGGAACAAGACAAACCATGCTGCGACGAGCAGCACACACACTATTACGATCCCAAGAAAAATTGTCAACCCGTTGCCAGTTGCAACTTCGGGATTGTAAACAGCTTCAATATGATCTTGAGTGTACATGAGACTTGGATCTTTGACAAACTCAGGATCATGACCAATTTTACACAACAAATTTCAAGTCGTCAAGATATCAAACCTCAACAACATTGAACATGCCTAAATTGGCGAGACACATCTCTAATCGCCATGTCGCATGTTGAAAAGATTGGACAAAAGCCCAACGACCGAAGCGAATTTTTTCAGTCTCATAAGCCTTGCCGATTAAACGAGCTAAATCGAAAGCAAAATTAGCGATAGGAGCGGGATCAAGACGAGACATTGCCTCATTGAGATAGAAGTTATATTGTTCTGCAAAACCCAACAAAGACAAGTCTGTCTCTTGAAACAATTGTTTCGCCATTTGCTCCTTGTAAAGCTTCTTCAGACAATGAGGAGAAGAGTTGAGAGCTTTCAAAGCACGAGCGTAAGTGTAGCTGATGTAAAGCCCACCTTGATCTGGACGAGTCCAACTTTCGACCTCAAACTTTAGATTCTTCTCACGAGTTGTATGGAGAAAGTTCCAAGCCAGAATATTCCATGCCAATTTCGCTTGAATGTCTAGCTCTCCAAGGCGTTCTTCACCCTCACTAGCTCGTGAGTGCAAACGATCCATAATCATCTTCAAAACCTCAGAGGCCGGAATGGCATCTCCAGTTCTGGATTTCAACTTCTTGTTGTCGTCACCCAAAACCAGACCCATGGGGAGATGTTTTTTGTCTAAACCCAAGCTCGCAAAATGTTCTTTTTGCTCATGTCCAGTGATGTAGTGGGTGGGATTGACGTACTCTTTGAATGCCAAATCATAGTAGGCATACAGTGGTCGTCCATCAGACCTTTTGACGATCACTTCGCCGAGAGGACCATCCCAAACTTCTGGGACTAACTCCGCTGGTGGAAGCCCTGCTTCCAACTTCTGAGGATGAGTTTTTACGACATCATCTGGCAAAGTGACATCGAAGTATTCTGTTGGATTGTACTTGAGATATCCGGTCCAATAACGCCAGCCGTCAAGAGCGTCTAATTTGACGCCCAATGTAGCCCCCAGCAAAGCTACAAATTTTGCATCGGGAAGCATTTTGTTCAAAGAGTTGGCAATGGCCAAGTTACGCAAATGCCCGATGTGCAAAGACTTGTTCAGGTTTGGCGAAAAACCGTCAATCACAAGTCGATCTGTGATTGGAGGATATTTCAAAGGCCAAGCCCAATTATCCGCCGTAACGTGATAGTTGTGATGTTCTGCAACCTGTTCGTACCGATAGCCAGCCGCCAATTCTTCTGGCAGTTTTTCGTTGGATGTAACTCCGACACCAAACTTCACCGGCATAGGTCGCATGACAATTCTCTGATAACAGAATGGGTGCTCGTGATTCGTTTGATTCTATTCAGATTTCTCGACCAAGTAAAGACGGTTTGCTGTTTATTATTGCAGAGAAATAGGCTACACTCCTAAATATCCAAGGAAGGATATAATGGAACACCAAACTGTTTTACAAGTCGATAATTTGTATGGACGCATCGTTTCGACAGATCGAGAACTGCTGGACATCTTGCACCAGAAGCTTAGATTCCGTCCGCCTGACTATTTCCACAATATTGCTTACAAGAAAAAATTGTGGGATGGCTGGAAAGAATTCTTTGATCTCAAGACCGGCAAATTTTTGACCGGCCTTCTTCCTGAAATCATGGGTGCGTTAAGCGTACTGAAGAAACCTTACACTCTCATTGATGAAAGAACTCCAATAGATTGGATTCACAAATCAATTGACGATCAGTTTCTTAATCAATGGCGTCCAGAAGGCACTGATCCACTGACGTTACATGATTTCCAACCAGACTTGGCTAATCAATGCTTTAAGTACAACAGAGGAATTGTTCAAGCTCCAACAGGAGCCGGTAAAACATTCATCTTAATTTCGATTCTAAAATCTTTGCCTCCAAAAACCCCTGTTTTGTTTCTTACCAAAAACGCCAGTTTGGTTCATCAAAACTGGGAGGAAATGAACAAGTGGGGAGTGGAAGGATTAGGACGATGGTACGACAAATACAAAGAACCAAACTTTGTTATGTGTGCCACAGTTCATAAGCAAACATTCGAATCTCTTAAGAAACTTCTGCCAAAATTCAAAGTGTTGTTGGTTGACGAAGTTCATGATTGCATGTCTGACGTTCCCATTCGTGGATACAAGAAAATGTCGAATGCGGCGATCCGTATCGGTTTCTCAGCCACGCCCTTTAAGTGGGACAAGAAGAAAATAGATCAGGTTCACAAGTACAGTGTGAAAGGATACTTCGGTAGCGTATTCAAAACAAGCACAACAAAAACTGGAGTTCTTACGACAAAAGATCTTCAAGAAAGAAACATCTTGTCGAACAGTGATTGTTTTGTGTATCCGATTGAAAATCCAAATCTCTCACACGAGCCATATCAAGATGCCGTCAAACTGGGAATTGAACAAAACTTTCACTTCCATGAAATCGTCAAAAAGATAACCAAAAGTTGTCCGGGCAGAACTTTGATTGTTGTAGAACGAATCGAACAAGGTCACTACCTTGAGAAATTGATTCCGGGAGCAACTTTCATTCAGGGTAGCAATTCTCTTAAAGAAAGAGAACCAGTTCTGAACGCTCTTAAAAAAGGCGATAAATCGGTAGCCATCGTGATGAGACAAATTATCACGGCTGGTATCAACATCAAGATTCATGACTTGATCAATGCTGCTGGCGGAGAAGGAGCACATAACGTCATTCAGCTTATGGGACGTGGACTCAGACCAGCCGATGATAAAGAAAGATTGAGATATCATGATTTCATGTTTTTGATTAACGACTACCTCAGAAAACACTCTGAATGGAGAGTTGAGGTTTTACGCAAAGAAGGACACAATGTCACAATATTGGATTCTGTATGATCTTCGATAATTGCATTATCCAAGCCCCTGATGGCGTTAATTTAAGCCGATGCGGCATAAAGAAAGTCCGCTGGTACATCCAGAATGGATTGGCCGACATTGTTGATGAAAATCCAACTACGATTCGATTGAGATTCGAACCTAGTGGAAGATGCGGCTTAGATGACCCATTGTTGTTGGACGGGAAGCCAAATATCTGTGTGGTGTGTGGAAGCACAGAGAACCTCACCAGACATCATATCATTCCGTACTCCTTCATAAAATATATGAAGATCGAGTACAAAGCGGATATCATTCGAGACATTTTTCCTTGCTGTGAAGGATGCCACCATGACTATGAAAAGAAGTCTATGGAAAAACGTCTTGAGATGGCTCAAACCATGGGAATCTCTTTACACGGCATCAAATCAGAAGAGATGCGAAAGATTCGTAAGGCCATGGGAGCCGCTGTCGCTCTTTCAAATCACGGTAATATGATTCCAGAGGACAGACAAACTGAACTGCGTAAATTCATCTGCGATTTTACTGGCAAATCAGAAGTTACAAGTGACGACTTAGAGTCTATATCTAACTACCGAATTAGCGAAAGAGAAGACTACGTGTGTTTCTCCAAGTATGTTGCTGAGCGAGTCGTAGACTATGATGAATTCGCTCGTGAATGGAGAGAACACTTTGTCGCCACGATGCAGCCAAAGTACATGCCTGATGCGTGGCAGATCAATCGAAAAACCGGAAAGGTCTGGGTGCCCAAGAGAATGCGAGAACAGAAAACTAGATGTTAGTCTTTGGATTTCAAACTGGCATTTCGTTTGCAAACAGGGTAATTGATGAATCCGTGTCCATCATAACGATCTGATCTAATTGTGATAACAGCACCACATCCATCTCTGAGATCACAAATGAACTTATAAATGTAGGTCAATTGACACCTTTCCTCTCTAATTCAATCAGTTCTTCTTTCCACTTCTTCCTTTCAGTTTTGATTTCGTCAGGTGTTTTGTTGGCGTCAAACAACAAACTCTTCCGAGTGCAATTCATCAACGCCTGAAGTGTTTGATAACGACGTGTCTCTTCAATATCTGGTTGAAGAATGTCTCCTGCGATTTCAAGAGCTTCTTGAATTGTATTGCATCCTTTTGACTTGATTCGAGACCGAAGAGCAGCAAACGTCGCTGCCGAATACCCTTCGACAGCTTTATGGACTTCTGCGGTATGAAGAACTTCTCCAGCTTGAGGATTGACGCTATTAAACGCCCATGAAACAAAATCGTTTCTGTCTTTCCCTTCTGGGTCAAGAACCGGAATAATCAAATCCATGCGTCCCGGCCTTCGAATGTCTGGCGACAGACGATGAATGCGTGCTGTCATCAGGAACCAAATCACACGGCCCTTGAGTCGCACATCACTCATCATAGCCTGAATTTTGCCGGTCAGTCGTTTCTCTGTGCCGCCTCCCGAATCATCTTGCACATCGCCAAATTGTGTGTCCGCCTCATCCACAAATATAACCACTTTGTGAAACGTCTCCAGCAATCTACGCAGACGTTCAAATATCTGATCAGTTTCCCCAAACCATTTTGATCGAATTGCCTTCAATATGATAACTGGAATTCCCAGTTCAGATGCTACCGCTTCACAGATGAATGTTTTTCCGCCGCCAATCGGGCCACCTACGGCGGCTCCACCGATAGACCCATCCATGAATCCGGGAATCAATTCATTTTTCATGAAGGCTTTGACACGACTAAACCCAATCACATCGGCAAGCTTGTGAACAGGACGTTGAAATTCGATGACGCCCTCTCCAAGTTGGCCGACCATGTACTCCTCAACTTTACCGTTGATGTTGGACGGAGATAGATCTCCAGACAACAAAAGTTGTCGAATAGCATGAATCGAAAGACCAGACGTTTGATCGGCAATCGTCGTAGAATTCAGCCCAACGAACAAAGCTTCAACTTCAGGTCGTTGTTTTTTGAACCATTCAATAAATTCCAGCCGATCTGCATGGTGTGGCAACGGAACATCAACAGACAACACATGCGGCAATCGAGTAATTCGACTGTGTAATGCAGATCGTGTCTCAGATATCAAGACCACACTATCTCCAGCCGCCATGAAAGCTGGGTCGCTGAACCAATCTTGAATGATCGCTACACGCTTACGATCAGGAAGAGACATTTTGCTGATCTCTTCCTCTGGCAACAACATGTCTGCTGCTTCAATGAACATCAACAGATTGTTTCTGGATGTTTTACTACGACGATTGCACTCAGCCATCTGACGAAGCAACTCTAATGCAAAAGTTGCATTGGCATTGCTTTCAGACATTCGTTCATCGAGAGGCTTTTGACTGAATCCAGTCGTCCAAATGCTGCGAAATTCATCGGCACATGGCCCCACAATTTCAATAGGATGATTCAATTCAAACAAAACTTGAGTGATCCCCTTTTTGCCATTAGCTGGATCAGACTTGCATTGCGAAGACAAATACGACATCAAAGGAACGTAATTGGTTCCATCAAAGAAAAGATCATAGACATTTCCAGTCAAGATGATCGACCGAGACTGGCCGCTGTTGATGATCTTTTTGAGTGATTTGATGAAGCTCATGACAATCTCTTTTTGAAGAACTCTGTTACTTCCAATCGACCTTGTTCTGTTCCGCCCACAGAATGTACGGAATAGCTATCGGCTCTATCATGCTCATACTGGGTCACAGTACAAACAATGTTCATCTCTTCAAAAAAGAAGATTGTTTTTTCGTAAGAATCAGAAGACAAACTTCCGGTGTGAGAACATTGATGAATTCTACGAGGCTGGTCCATAGACAACGCTACTCCTATTTGAAGAACACGTCTGCCGTTTGATACTGGAATCCACAACGAGCGGCAAACGTCTCGTCAGTTGTTTGGTCGCCGACCATAATACAACTTGCAGGATTCAATTTGTACTTGTTGATGAAAAACGCTCCGATCCCCGGATGTGGTTTGCGACAATAACAAACCACCGGTGGAATGTTGTGTGGACAGAACATGAATTCAATGTCATGCCCCAAAAGTTCGTTGGTCCTCTTGAAACAATCAATTACCTTCTGTGGGTCCAGACCCTTGGCAATAGCGGATTGATTGGAAACGCCCAAAAGGCGATATCCTTGATCGACGTATTCCTGCAACTTCTCCTTGCGTCCCGGCAGAACTCTGACATCAGAGATTTCTTCTGGCCAATCCTTGCTTCCAAGGCTGTCACGCAGAGTACCATCGTAATCAAGCAACAAAGCTTTGTTCGTGTGAGTGGCAGGCCATACCCTCACAAATTCACGCTTGTCGATTGAATCAAAACCTTCCGCCACAGTAGGCTTCTGGAAAATCTTGCGATAGTTGAACAGAGCCGCTGGCGGAAAGCTGTTGGGATCTTTGGTCTTCTTGAAGTCTTCCGGTTGCATCAATTTGTTGTGTTTGCCGACCATCCGCAGACACGCATTCAATTGTGCATCTTCAAATGACGTGTTGAGCCACACACACACTATCGAAGAGTTGGTGCTTTTGGCGGCAGCAATGATGGACTTTCGTGACTCCACTGTAGGATAAGTGTTGTCCAAAACAACATCATTGCCTGCTGACAGCTTTTTGTAAGCGTGCTCAGCTTGACCTTCGATTGTGCCTCCTATCTCATCTCGATTGATGCGATGAAATCCGGCATCAACAAACTCTTTTACAAGAGTGCTTTTGCCAGCGGCATTATAGCCGATCACGATTACAACTTTTGGCATGTGTCATCCTTCCGCATAAAGCAACCACCCATTCAATGGGTGGTTGCTAATCTCAAGAAATTAAGCTACAACCTTGGCTTTCAGTTTGTCAGAAACTTTCTCTTTGCGAGCAGCACGCTTCATCAATGTGCGGCCCAAAATCGTCAAACAAACTTCGGTTGCCAGCTTTTGACGTGGAACACGCTCATTGACGCCGAGGTGATGTTCAACCTCTTCTTTGATCTTGAATCTGCCTTTGGCTGTACGCCGCATGATGCAGATGTAAACTTTGCCATCTTTGGCTTCTGGAGCGTTCGGGCCGAAGTGTCCCACGATTGCAAGTGCCCACGAGGCTTCTGGAGTTCTCCGCAAAGCACCTGCTGCCATCTCTCTGGCAACTTCTTCACTCTCCGTTGTGTGCTTGTCAATCGTCCGACAATCCACGCCAAGCCACTTTTGCTTGCTCAGGGCACGGTATGTCACGAACGAACCACACAGATTTTCTGAAATGCCCGGCAGCTTTGCCAGCGTAGCCACGATATCTCCGCCAGTGCAACTTTCAGCGAACACTACTTTCTCTTTGAGTTCCTTGAGAGATCGCTGAATCGTCTCAGACAAGCTGAGATTGTTTTTGGTTTCTCGGTTGTCATCAATCAGACTACTCATCACTTGGTCCTTTTGTAAAGGCAACGCCTGTGCCGACCCCATTGGCGAGGTCATCCCAGAAGCTGACATGAGCATTACGATCAAGCTCAACATTGCCAACTTCACTGAGAACCGAATTTTTCAACTCATCCCGCATTGGAATGAATCGAGAAAAGTCTTTTGGCTCGTCTGGCCTAAATGTGGGAGCGGCTTTGTCCCACACTTTTGTAGCTCCAAAATGTTCTCCACGTTTCATTCCGCCTGTCTTTGGCATTTCCCGCCAGCATCTGCTCCTTTGGTTTCAT
>Ga0315284_10001979_pt1 | contig 29400 bp, 35 predicted proteins | sample YL17G09_16_MG_FD_203696 | JGI IMG/M metagenome (GOLD analysis project Ga0315284, IMG submission 203696) | Sediment microbial communities from Yellowstone Lake, YNP, Wyoming, USA - YL17G09_16 | ecosystem: Environmental > Aquatic > Freshwater > Lake > Sediment | place: USA: Wyoming | collected...
CTGCCGGTCGGCCTCCGAGTGCTGCTCGACCCAAGGGCAAGCCAGCTACTACAATTTCTTTCACTGAAGCCGCAATTTCTTGAACTCTCCATTCCAGTGCGCATGGCTGACAATTCAAGAGTAGTTTTCACGCTGACGCTCGAGTGGAGCGTCACCGAGCCGGATACCTTTGTGCGCCAGAGCGGCAACGCTGCGCCGGAAGAGGTTGTTGAGCGCCGACTGCGAGCGTTGCTCAGCCTGCACTGCTGTTCACGTCTCTGCAGCGAGCCCACGGCTCGCTTCCTGCTCGAGCTCAAGAATGCCCTGGACGTCCAGCTGTCCGATGTTCTATCCAGACTGGGGCTGGCCGTGGACGCATTAGCGCTGCTGGATTGCCAAACAAATGTTTAATTAAATATCACTTGGAACCATGTCATTTGGGCTGCCGTGTCCTTGCCCGACCAGAACCGGCTGCTGGCGCTGCGTGCTTACAGGGCGTCTTCTGGCACCAGGTGACAATGCCGGGATAGCACTCCGCCCACTCAATGCAAACGTGACCAGCGCGCTTCAGCTCAGCTTCGAGCTCTGTCTGTTCCTTGTGTCGACGCCGCATGTCGTCCTCGGCAAGCTTGTCGGGACAGACATCCTTCTGGCACCACTCTAGCTTGCAATTGGGCTTGCCATGGTAGTTGAATTTCACGCAGCGGTGCTCTTTGGCCTCGAGGAGCGCACCAATCTCCCTCATGATCTCGGGCACTGGCTCAAAGTGCGGAGCAGCTGCTGTTGGCGCGCCGCTCTGCCTCTCTGGCGAGGTATCACGCAGCGCAAAAATCGCGCCGCCACTCTTCGCCTTGACCGACCTTGCCTTGCTCATTCTGCAATATTCTGTTCCCCAGCACAGCACATTTTGAAAATGTATGTTTTGTGGTCAGTTTAAATTGACTTTGGGAAGAAAAATTTTTATTTCCATGAAAATTTCAAGAAATAAAATTAGGGTCACGTTAAATGATTTTCCTGTGAAATTTCATTGACACTTTTCTCAACAAAATTGGACTTGTTTTAAAAATCTGCATTTATTTTTTTTGGTCGGCCAAAAAAAATGAGGCCTCATTTTTTTTAAAAATGCAATTTTAAAGTTTGAAGGGATTTACGAATGAAATTATCCAATGAAATTTCACAAGGAAAACAATTTAACGTGACCCTAGTTTTATTTCATGAAATTTCAAAGGAAATATTTTACACTGATCCTAGTTGAAACGAAATGATTATATGTCACGATTATTTCTCAGTAATAACAGCTGGAAAGAAGCTCCGTGGTTCGCAACAATCAAATCAATATTGGCTTTATTGTCTTGGGGTGGGCGGGTGTTGCGCGGGGCTCGGATCACCAGAAGAAAGATGCTATCCACTGGAGGAGAAAATACAAAATGATAGCCATTTTGACCAGCCCAATAAGCAGTATGATTTCCGCTATGCCTTCTCCAGCCATGCTCTCGTCTCTCTTGGTGAACTTGAGCGCAGGTGTTCCAAACGCAATTTTATTGTTATGCCATTGAAAATTTATTTGAAAAATATTTCAATTCAATTGATCGAGCACTTTACTCAAGTTCGCTTACTCTGTCCAGTAAATGCCATGTTGCTCCAGCTCTGCGCGGGCAGCCACGACGCGGTGCCAGGGTCCTGAGTTCTCGCTGCAGGCGCACCGGGCCGAGCCCATGGGCTCCGGCTCGCAGAGTGCCTCGAGCAACTGGAAGCGCCGCTGCAGCTCTCGGGCGTCGTCCGAGTCCGCCGAGGCGAACCAAGGCGGAGCGCGCCAGTAGTTTTTCAGAATCGTAGGAGGTATCGACACGATGTGGACGTCCTCAGGCGCAGCAGCGTCGATTGTGCCAGATACGAAAATCGGCACCTCCCAGAACACATATTTGCCGTAGCGCAGCAGCGAGTTGAAGAGGTAGAATTCGTCGTTGCCAATTTCGCCCAGCGTGCACTTGAGTTTGTAGCGCATTGGCTGGGGCTCATCGAGGCGGAGCCCTGTATTCAGAAAGTTAGCCAGACTCGGCGTCATTGTGAAGTCGGCGTCCCACTTGAATGTCCAGTTGAACTGCGCCTGCGCAAAGCAGTGCGTGTTGTACGACGCCATCGAGGCTGGATGCGTCGCCGGCGTAATGAGGTTCTCGTAGCCAGCGCGCGAGATCGGCTGCGTGTACTCAAAGATTCGAATCGGCTGGCCGCGCGCCTGCGCCGCCTCGGCAATGCGCCTGGAGCCGTCGGTGCACAGATGCAGCACGACAATGATCTCGTGCGGGATCCGCAGCGCTCGTAGGCTGTCGAGATTCTGGCGCAAGTAGGCCTCTTCGTTTCGAGCGCGCAGTACAAAGCTGATACCCGGCTGGCGTTTGGTTTGCATATGGTTGTGCTTGGATCCAAATGTTTATTGTAAAAAACAACCAGTAGCGCAATGCCAAAAGCCTCGAACAGCGGAGTGCAAGTGATCTGGCGCGAGGCGCTCTGCGATGGCGAAATGACGTGGCAGGGCGCCATGTATTCGCGGCGGCGCCTTGTCTGTCATGCGATCCTGGCGTTTGACGAGCAGCGACCAGAGCGGCTGTGGCTGGAGCAAGTTGAAACCGAGCCGCAGTACCGCCGCCACGGCTACGCCACGATAATGTTGCAGAGCGCGATCAACATGTTTCGCTCAGAGTTCCGAGAGCTCTGTCTTGTCATTCGGCCTTTTGGCAATCGCCAAGGTGCCATGTCCGCAGCGCGCCTGCAGATATTCTATCGCAAGGCTGGCTTTCAAGAAACGGAGGAGCGCCGCAAAGCTTTTTCAGTCTGGTCTCTATCACTGCAGCAGCCCCTTGAGTAAAAAAATGCAGTGAAAATGTTTTTTACTGCCGGGCCTCCCTGTTGAAGGTGCGGAACTGCTGGATGACGCGGACATTACCAACATTGGTGGGCCGGTGCACATTCTGGCACGGGTCCACAGCGGCCTGGCACGAGGGTGCCGGTGTGATGATGATGTAGCCGTCGCCGCTGGTGAAGAGGTTGGGATTGCGCGTGGTGTTGTAGCTGGCGTGGCCGTACTGGACGTTGATCACGCGAATGCTCGTGCACGCTGCCGGGAAGCCACCGCTGCCTCCGCCGCCCGAGCCCGAGTCCACGTTCTGACCATCGACCTTGCCACCGCCGGCGCCACCACCTCCGAAGCCGCCACCGCCACCGCCGCCAAATGCCACAGCTGCCGATCCGCCGCCATTTCCATCAACACCTGGTTGGCCGGCGGGAGAGCCGCCAGCACCGGGCTGATCGCCAGAGGCACCATGTCCCGCGAGCAAGCTGAGGTAGGGGTAGCCATCGCCGCCGCTCGCTCCGCCACCGTGTCCTCCGCGCCACACAAAGTACTGAGTTGTGCTGTCAACAACGTGAAGGCTGCGGCTTGAGCCGCCGCCGCCGCCGGCCACTGCCAGCGCCTTGTGGATGGGGTCCGTAGCCTCGAGCAGGATAAAGCTGCCAGCCCCACCTCCCGATGGTTGCGCCGGCAAGACAGCCCCTCCGTCGCCGCCATCCGCCTTTCCGAATCCGTTGCCGCCAGTGGTATTGAATTTCCCAGCCTCTCCCGGGAACACGTGCAACGTGCTGCCCGGCTGCACAGCCATCACTCCGCGCACATAGCCGCCAACGCCGCGGTCTGCCAGGTTCGGCGCGCCGCCGCTTGCGCCCCACAGCTCCACTTCAACTCGGTCCACATCCGCTGGGACCACGTACTTCTGCTCGCTACCCGTGTAGGTAAAGTTTGGCATCTCTCGTTTTCTTTTTTACTAGTAGGTCACCATTTTATTTCTGACTCACATGGTAAAGAGGAATGCCACAGGACATTGCACAGTTTTACGGCGGCAGCTGGGCGCCGGCCACGTTTGTGACGATCAACGGCACGCCGATGCGTCGGCACCCGCCCGAGGCGCTGCGCTTTGATCCCTCCACGTGCCGCTACGACAAGCAAGAGCCGTATGAGCAGCAGCTCGTTTTCCGCCCCGACTTTCCCTATTTCAAGCGCTGGCAGTGCCGCGCCAATGCCTATCTCAATCGCTGGCAGGCGCGGCATCCCAATGTGCCCGGCTTCCAGGGCCAGTCTCCCTATTAAAGAAAAAATCTGATGAGCTAACAGTAGAAGCTCGAAATTCTTGTGTTGCGTAGTCGGAAAACGACACCACAGTGACCCAAAATGAGTGAGGACACTGGACCGCTTGAGTTTTGGGAGGAGTGGCGCGTTGTGCGCCTGCTGAATGTCGGCGGCTGCGCCGAGGTGTGGCAGATTGAGAATAAGGACAGCGGCGAGTTCATCGCGCTGAAGCTGTTCAAGAATGAGGCGTGGGTCGACGAGCACTACACACATGAGCTCGCCGCGTGCCGTGAGCTGCTGCAGCTCGGCCTGCTGCTGCGCTGCGAAGACCTGATTGTTGAGCACCCGATGCAGCGCTCTGTCGAGCATCGCGCCCTCATGCTCGAGTACCGCGCCGGCCCTGATCTCTTTGACTGGCTGAGCAGCCCGTTTACCAATGTGCCGGCCTTTACCTCGCAGCCCACGCAGGTGTGGGACCTGCTGCGCGCCTGCTGCGAGGAGCTGCGCCGCTTCCACAGCGCTGGCCTGACACACGGCGATGTGAAGCCTGAAAACTGGATCGTGTGCAAAGAGGCCAGCTTCCGCACGATGCAGCTGGTCGACTTTGGCTATTGCCAGCCCAGCAGCGAGCCACTGCGGCACCGCTTTGTCGGCACGATCGGCTACACAGCGCCCGAGTGGCTGCCGCAGCACATCAACTATAGTGCCCCGCTGGCGCAGTCGCTCGACATCTTTGCGCTCGGCAGCACTATGTTTGCGCTGCTCACTGCGGCGCCTGTTTACGATCAGGTCGGCGCGGCGCGCCACGAGTGGTTCGACGTGCAGTCTGAGTTCTATCCCGATGACCCCGCGCTCGAGGCGCTGCTGCGCCGCATGGTCTCGACCGAGCCCGCTGAGCGGCCGACCTGCGCTGAGATCCTTCGCATTGCCTCGGCGCACTGTAAATAAGTAAAAATATATGCCTAGCTAGTATCAGAAGCAGCCTCTCTCCGAATGACAGAACCGATAGATCTTCCGGGGTTTGTGCAATCACTGAAAGAGAAGAAAGAGAAAGAGATTGCAGCTGCAGAGCAGGCCTTTATTGAAGAAGAACGGGAGGAAGCCGCACGAGACTTGGCTCGGGCGGAATTGGCGGCCGAGGAGGCTGAGCAGTTTGCCGAGGCAGAGCCAGAACTTGCCGAGCTGGCTAGGCAACGAGCTGAGGAGATAGAACAGAAACGACAAGCTGCGCTGGAGCGGCTGCGTCAGGCTGAAGAAACCGAGGGTATTGCAGGGGCGTTGGGCGAGGAGTTCAAGGCCGAACAGGCAGCATGGGAGCAAGAAGAGCTGGCTCCGCAGGGCTACGAGGCCCAGATCGAGCGGGAGGCGCAATTTGTCGGCGACGATACGAGCCAGTGGAATCCCGAGGCCAAGCAGCGCCGCAAGGCCAAGTACATCTGCGTCGGCCGGAACAACAAGGTCACCAATGTGCCTGACCCGGTAACGTATTGGGACGCTCGGCAGGGCGGTGCGAAGCCAGAGCTGCCCAAGCTCCACTACCTGTCCTATGTCGCTGGCAAGGGTGTGCGCCGTAACGATCTGACACGCGCACAGAAGGAGCGCTGCCTCGGCTTGATTACGCCAGAGGCCGGCCCAGCCAACCGGCGAGAGGTGACGATGCAGGGCAAGCGGCGCAAGCCCAGCGCCAAATACGCAGCCAAAGCCAAAGCCAGCGGCATTGCGCAGCCGCCTCGCGTTATTGGCTGCCTCGTGGCCGACGATGAGCTGGGCGCAACCCGCGGCGATGCAACACCCTTTCGCACATTTCAGGTGCAGCCTGACGAGGCCGACGGTAAGCTCAAGCCGCTTCCGCCACCCGGCTACACAGAGGAGGTCTGTGTGGAGGAGAAGTTTGCCGACTGGCTGCTCCAGGGCGATCACAACCTTGCCGAGCCGGTGCCCAGTCAAACAGTGACCCAGACATTTCGCGGAGGCCAAGCCGGCAACTGGCGGCCGTGGCATGTTGAGATTTCGCTTTTTGCTTTTTTGTTTCAGATTGCGGGTGTGAAAATGACACTGGAACAGGAGAGCGTCGCGATTCGGGAGCTGATATCAGTGCAGCTTGGCGACAATGCGCAAGGCCTCGTGAGGCTGCGTCAATTCTTTATCTCGCCCGAGATAGCTGAGGATCAGCTGCTCAGCAGCCAGCCCTACGTAGTGGATCTGCGCAAGGGCCTAGAGTTCTGGGCAACCAACGCCGGCGAGCGAGAGCGACTGAGTGCGCTGGCCAATGGTGCCTTTGCGCGAGTGATGGACTATGCAGAGCGGAATCAAGTGGAGCTGACGCAGCAGCTAGAGGCCAAATTGGCTGGTGTCTACATGGAGCCTGCTGCTGCGCCAGCAGCAGCAAGGAAGGGACGCGGACCAGCGCCGGCTGGAGCGCAGGAGCCAGGCGCCATGCCGCTTGAACTGCCGTTTGAACCCGCACCTGAAGTGTTTCCAGAGCCGTCAGAATTTTTATCTGGGATTGATCTATCTATGTTTGAAGGTATGGAATTTGGCGAAGAAGCATTAGCCTTTCCGTCGACTCCTGCTGCAGCCTCGCTTGAATCACCTGAAGCCGCTGAACAACAATTTGAAGCCCTTGAATCACCTGAAGTCCCTGAAGCATCTGAAGCACCTGAAGCCCCTGAACAACAACCTGAAGCACCTGAAGCCGCTCCTGAATCGTCTCAATCGTCTGAAGAAGAAGAGCAACTAGAGAAACGCCCACTGGGAGAACGCCAGTTTGGCGACACATTCAGAGATTCGTCGGGTAAAAAGTGGGAAGTCGGAAAGGATTCAGAAGGAAATTTAAATTACGCCGTAATCAATGCTTTAACCGGCGAAATTATCGAATCTCAAAAGACCGACCCATACCCTGATATCCAAAGCGACATTCCGTAAATAAATTAGCTGAGAATTTATCCCTGTCTCAGGACAGCAAATGACTTGCACACTGGGAGATTAAGGCTTTGGTCATAAGCGCGCTGTCAGAGCCTGCAGAACTGCAGCGTGCTGAATATCCTGGGGATTGCAGGCAATGCGGAAATCGCGCGTAAGTTCAAGCACAATCCTATCCAAGAAGCCCGTCTGAATGAGGGCAATGTCGGCGTGCTTCAGCAGATAGGTCACCGAGTTGTTAATCCAATGTAATGGCCATACTGCATTCCAAAACTTGAGCGCTGATCCTGCGACTTTGAATTGAAAATTGTTGGACACTGAGGGCCAAATGCAGGTGGAGAACAGGTGAAGCAAGCATTTGAACTGATGCGGCCAGCAGTTTAGCTTGGTCTCGCAGGCTGCCAGCAGCGATAGCGTCTTGACAGGGCACTTGGTTAGCGGCGTCCGCGGATAATTGAGGTCTACACTGGGCAGCAGGCGAGGCATGCCCGGAGGCATGCCCGGTATCCAGGCCACCGTGCTGGGGAACTTGGGGAGTGCAAGAGTGTTGACATAATCCTGCGGAAGCTTGGGATCGGGCATCACTCGATCCCGCTGAGAGAACAGCACTCGGCACAAGTCCATGAAAATGAGGCTGCAGTCTGCAGTCAAAATATCATGCACCAACTCAAAGTAGAATGGACCCAGTATCACATCGCCGTAGCACTGCTGATTGGAAAAGGCCAGGCTGAGCAGCCGGTTCCACGCGTGAATGTTGTTCGACCGCGCAATGCGGCGCAACTGCTCGCGCAGCACGGTACCGCAGCGCTGAGCGGCCGGCAAGAGGCCCAGCGCGCCAAAGATCACGCCAACGCTGGAACCGGGGCACAGCTGCGCAAAGCGGATGGCCGCGTCCTCAAAATTACTCTGCTGGAATAGCACGCTGGTGTAGATCGGATTTGGCGGCTTGTACACAAACTCTGGACAGAGCGGCTGAAAGCGGGCAATACCCAAGCGTGTCACATGCTCCAAAAACTTGTAGCGCAGGTCACGGCACACTTGTTGCAGCTTCAGCTGCGGGTAGCTGTCAAACAGATTCAACCTCTCTAGGCAGAGCAGCAGCGTGCCATAGTCAAATGGGCTGGCCGCTGCTGGCACTGCAGCCGCAGCGCTGGCCTTGAATTGCCGCTTCATCAGCTGCTTGGATGGGCTGGCCTCGAAATTCACTGCGCTGGATGTTCTCTTCATGTTTTTGTTGTTAACTAATTCCCAGTTTGTAACATGCCCAAATTAGGATTTAATTTTGAAAATTCGATTTCTTTTCATTTATCACATCCTGCATTGTAACAGAGAATTTCGAGTAAACATGCCTTGTCGAGGCGGCCGATTAACGAGCCAGGGTCTAGCTGCGCCAACAACAAAAGGCGGACACGAGCTTGAACCGTGGAAGGAAATAAATGGTGGTTCTCTGGCGTCCAGAACCTTGGCCAAGGATGCCACAACGACAATTGATGTGCACTCTCAGAAAACTGCCGGAAGTTCAGCGTCACACACTGTCCAAACTTGAGCGTTGCCAATCGCCGGAGCAAGTCCCGAATCGAAGGACGAATGGGAGGACCCCAAAAGATTTTTGCAGCGCGAGTGGACTCTAGTGTCCAAGGCTGCTTGGCGTTGCAAAACCACACTATCTCATCAACCCAAGGATGGAGTTTGCGAGCCAACGCGCATCCATCAGCGAGGAACAGCAAATCAATGTGATATGTCTGCAATCCAGATGTCAAATGATTGCTTAGCGGGTGTTTGGCGTCGAGCAGGACAATCCAGAGGCAAGGCTCGGGCATGTCTGGGAAATGCGCCCGGATGCTCTCTGCTCGGAGCGCCAGCGCAGCGCGAATGTCGCTGGGGCACCAGGTCCAGCTCGAGTACCGGTCCGCATACTGCTCCACGACTCGCGTTGTGTTGTAATCACCAAAAACCACAGTGACGTGGGCCTGCTGTTTTACAGACATTGCTTTTAAATCAACCAACCAATAGGGTTGGTGTTAAATGAAAATCCAATGTCCATTCCTGCATTGTGTCGTAGAATTTCAAGAAGCGTTGCCTTGTCGAGTCTCCCAATCAGCGAACCAGGGTCTAGCTGGGCCAACAGTAAAAGGCGGACACGAGCTTGAACCGTGGCAGGAAATAAATAATGCGTCTCTGGCGTCCAGAACCTCGGACAAATTGTCAGCAATCTTGTGCTGCCATTGCCATCCAGGTAGACTGCCTGGTTTTCGAGCAACCCTACGAAGCAACGGGCTATGTGTAGGTCATCTGTTAAAATCCTCCGCATGCGCTGCAGCTGCCAGACTTGTTCGTACGACCAAGGGGCGCCTTGTTTCTTAAACCAATAAATATGGTCAAATGGAAAACTCTCCGTGAGTGTCCTCATATCGCCATCCTCATCAAGAAACAGCACGTCAATGCAGTACTCGCTGGCTTTGTAAAAGATCTCAAACTTGGCTTGATGTGAGAGGCTCGGGCCGTCTTTGATATTGAAAATCACAAGACAGCGCGGTGGCGGATGCGAGACGAAAAGGCTCTGCTTGCGCTGGGCGAGCATCTGCTCCACATCCTTTGGGTTGTCGATGCAAAGTGCGTATTGGGCAGCAATATGCTCCACAATCGCTGTCGTGGCGTAGTTTCCGAGCACAAGCGTGTGTGTTGTTTGCCCCATTATGTTTACTCTGAATCCAGCCCAGCACCACAGCGGAGAATCTGCAACAGGCAGGCCTTGTCGAGACGACCAAGTAGCGAGCCGTAGTCCAGCTGAGCCAGCAGCAAGAAGCGGACGCGCTGCTTGACGCTTTCAGGGTAGAGCGAATGCTGCTCGGGCGTCCAAGGTTTTTGCCACGGCCGCCAGATCGAACCACCATAGCTCCATGTGGAAACGGTGTGCTTATGAACACTGATTTTCACACAGGAGCCAAACGGCACAATGCCTTTAGGTTTCCCCAGGATAGGATCCCGGTCGGGATATTTTGATGGAGACCCATCCGCCGCCGGAAACTTTAGCACCTGTTCGATCCAGCTCATGCGGGTGTTCTGAAAAGTTGATGATGTCCAAAATGGATCTAGAAATACAAGATCGATCTCCAACCATGCGCAGTCCACCATCATTTTTCTCCAGGGCTCCCCGTCTTGGGGATCGAAAACTCGGGCATCAAAAATCCACAACCAGCGGTCGCGTGGTTCCTCCAGGCGCAGAGATTGTATATGTCTCTTTCTTGCATTTATTATCTCTGTGAGGTTGCAGGGATTCTGCTGCACAACAGAGTAGAGCGACGCAATCTGCTCGACGACGCGCGTGGTGCGATACTCGCCCACAATCAGCGTCACGTGTTGGCGCTGCATTGCATGAATTAAAATTCTTGTATTTGCCAAGAGACAGTGCCAAATTCTTTTTATTCTTCCAGCGCAGCGCCATAGCGAAGGATTTCCATCAAGCAAGCCTTGTCTAGTCGACCAAGCAGCGAGCCGGCGTCCAGCTGAGCTAGCAGCAAGAGGCGAGCGCGCTGACGAACACTGACTGGGTAGAGCGAATGTTGCTCGGGCGTCCAAGGCTTTTGCCAAGGCCGCAAGACAGAGCTCGTGTAGCCCAACGCAATATCACCCTGGCGCTCAAACTTGTGTCTCACGCAACTGCCAAATGGCACCGTGCCTAAGTTTCCCCTCGGGAAAGGATCTCTTTTGTGAGTTGTTGGAAACAACAAAGAGCCATCGGACAGAGGAAACCTAAGCACTTGATCGATCCACCGCGTGCCACCGTAGAGAGATAATGAAAATTCCCAGGCAGGATCCAGCAGCAAAATATCGATGAGCCACGATGCGCCATTGGCGAGCAGCACGCGAGAGTCAGGTTCTTTTTCCACCATGGATTGACAGTCAAAAATCCACAGCCAGTGCTGGCCAGGAAGTGCATGTGTAAATGATCTATTTCGCTCATTGATTCTGTCCCAAATATTGTCAGGGTTGTGCTGCACAACCGAGTAGAGCGAGGCAATCTGCTCGATGATGCGCGTGGTGCGATATTCGCCGACAATCAGAGTTACAGCTCGGCGTTCCATTGCATGAATTAAAATTCTTGTATTGGCTAAGAGACAGTGTTAAATTGTTTTTATTCTGACTCTGCATCCAGCGCAGCGCCACAACGAAGGATTTCAAGCAAGCAGGCCTTGTCGAGACGGCCAAGCAGCGATCCGGCGTCCAGCTGCGCCAGTAGCAAGATGCCCACGCGCTGGCGAACACTGTCTGGGTAGATCGAATGCTGCTCTGGCGCCCAGTCCTTTTGCCACGGCCGCCAGACAGAGCTGTTGTAGCCCAACGTAGTGCCGTTTTGGTGCTTAAATCTGTGTCTCACGCAGGAGCCAAATGGCACCGTGCCTAAATTCTCCGTTGGAAAAGGGTCTCTCTTGAGAGTTGTTGGAAACAACATAGAGCCATCGGACAGAGGAAACCTAAGCACTTGATTGATCCACCGCGTGCTACCATAGAGCGAGAAAGAAAATGTCCAGGTAGGATCCAAAAGCAAAATATCGATGAGCCACCATGCGCCATTTGCCAGCAGTACGCGACAGTGTTCTTCCGCTAAGTTCGAAAAGTCCAAAACCCACAGCCAGTGCACTATTGGCTGCTGCGCAGGAAGTGCATGTGGAAATGAAAGATTTCTCTCATTGATTCTGTCCCAAATATTATCGGGGTTGTGCTCCACAACAGAGTACATCGAGGCAATCTGCTCGACGACGCGCGTGGTGCGATACTCGCCGACAAGCAGAGTTACAGGTTGGCGCTTCATTGTTGCCGGCAGATTTTTTGCATTTGCAGCAAACTAGAAGATGCGACAACACATCCGCGTCCTGATCGGAAAATATGCCTCGACACGCGTCGTCGAGCAGATTGCATCAGAGTACTCGACGTGCATCTGGAATCCCGAGGACATTGATGCGCTCTTGCTGGAGCGAAAGAAAGACTTTATTGGCAAGTTCAAGCCCAATCCAAAGCCTTGGCTTATTATCTTCAAGATCGACGGCGACAATGCCCCAGAGAATAACGTCGAACGACTGCCTGTGCGGTGGTGGAAAATTCAGGTGAATGGAAGGCACTGGGGTATGGATCTGCTTTTTCTCGACGCTAATGCTCGATGGCGCTGGAATTTGAGGGAGCGGGTACAATTCGATGAACTCATGTTCTTTCGAAGCATTTGTCCCCAGTATCAGAGTGTAATGCTCCGGCAATACACCAAGGATCTTTCCATGCGTGCCGAAGAAGAATTTATGTGCCGGCTCAAAACTATCCCCTTTGGCCAGTGTATCACTCTCAATGGCGGCGGGGTTATGCCACTCTGGAAGCCTTGGCAAAAGCACTGGACGCCAGAGTCACATTCGACATTTCCTCCCAGTGTCCGAGAGCGAGTCCGTCTCTTGCTACTCGCTCAACGCGATGCTGGCTCTCTGCTCTCGCGCTTGGACAAGGCCTGTCTGATGGAGATACTGCGCTACGGTGCTGCGCTCGATGGGCCTCTGATTGTGCAGGCAGACTGAATTTTCTACGATACTCGCCAACTCATCGTCTGGCACCCCAGATTTTTGCATTGGCAGCACAGCAGAAGATGCGAGAGCATATCCGTATCCTTGTTGGCGACTATGCCTCTACCCGCGTCGTCGAGCAGATTGCATCAGAGTACTCAACGTGCATCTGGAGTCCCTCGGACATTGACACGCTCTTGCGCAAGCGGAGAAAGGATTTGGCACAGAAGCCTCTCCATCCGAAGCCAGACCTTTGGCTGCTGATCTTTAAGATCGATGATGAAATATTCCATGTGTCGCCCGATACCATCCGCAAGCTGCTGATGAATGGAAAGCACTGGTGTGTTGATCTGCTCTTTCTCGACGGGCACGCTCAAAGGCACTGGAATCCGACGGAGCGAGCTGAAAAGGATGAAATCCTGTTCTTTCCGAGTACTCGTCCTCGGTATCATCGCCATTTGCTGCGCCAATACATATCGCCGGCCACTGATCTCGACGAGCTTGCACGCCAACTTAACACGATCCCCTTTGGACACTGCTTTGTCTATAACTCACGCCTTGTCTATGACTCACATGCTGCCTTGACGCTCTGGAAGCCTTGGCCAGGGCTATGGACACCAGAGACCCATTCATCATTTCCAAAAAGCGTCAGGGAGCGTGTCCGCCTCTTGCTGCTGGCCCAGCGCGATGCAGGGTCGCTGCTCTCGCGCTTGGACAAGGCCTGTCTGATGGAGATACTGCGCTACGGTGCTGCGCTCGATGGGCCTTTGATTGTGCAGGCAGAATAAATCTCTACGATACTCGCCAACTCATCGTTTGGCGCTCAGATTTTTGCATTGGCAGCACACTAGAAGATGCGAGAGCATATCCGTATCCTTGTTGGCGACTATGCCTCTACCCGCGTCGTCGAGCAGATTGCATCAGAGTACTCGACTTGCATCTGGAATCCCGAGGACATTGATGCGCTCTTGCTGGAGCGAAAGAAAGACTTTGTTGGCAATTTCAGGCCCAGACCCGAGCCTTGGCTGCTAATCTTCAAGATAGATGGCGACACTGCTGCTGGGCCGCCCAATACCATCCGTACGCTGCTGATGAATGGAAGGCACTGGTGCGTTGATCTGCTCTTTCTCGACGCGCATGCCCAGCGGCGCTGGAATCCGATGGAGCGAGCTCAACTTGATGCCATCCTGTTCTTTCCAAGTACTCGTCCTCGGTATCATCGCGATCTGCTGCGCCAGTACATATCGCCAACGGCAACTGATCTTGACGAGCTTGCACGCCAACTTGACGCTATTCTCTTTGGGCGCTGCTTTGTTTTTGACTCACATGCTGCCTTGACGCTCTGGAGGCCTTGGCACAAGCTATGGACGCCAGAGTCACATTCGACATTTCCATCTAGCGTCCGAGAGCGTGTCCGCCTCTTGCTGCTCGCTCAGCGCGACGCGGGCTCTCTGCTCTCGCGCTTGGACAAGGCCTGCCTGATGGAGATTCTGCTCTGCGGTGCCGCCCTCGATGGGCCTCTTGTGCTGCGCGGCATGGCGGTGGTGTTTACAAGCGCGAGTCGCGAGAAGCACTGGAGACACAAGGGTGTGCCAGCTGTGTTTATTCACACTTACACGCCAACGTTTGAAGAAATCTACCAAAACCTGAGTCATCGCCAGAAATTCTTGCGCCAAGCCTCTCAACGAGTGGAGCCAGTGAATGTGATTTTGGATGGGATTACTTTTAAGCCAGACCATGATCCGCTGATTTGCATCTATGATACTTCTGTCGCCGACATTGACTGCATCATCTTGCCAAAGGAGGCCATGGATTTTTCAAAGAGGGTTACCAATGTTAAGTAGTAATAAATTCCTCTTTTAAATCAACAGAGCGTAGACCATGGAATTGCCAGAAGCAGAGTGGACTGAAATCGAAATGCCAATTACTTGGTCCCACGTTGACAATGTCACTGCAGTGAAGAAAGTCATGAGCAAGCTTTGCCATCAATTGGCAGCCGTCTTTGTTGCGCCACCTGAAGCTGTTGACTATTTGGGCGGTGTGAAACTAACCTATCGCGTCGAAGATCGACAATATGAACATACCGTGTATGCGAATAACATTTCCACCTATTTTTGTATCTGTCCGAAGCGCCTTGTTGATCTGAGCACTATCACAGAAGAGTGGCAAATATTCACTTGGTCAAAGGCCTTTTGTGAAGAAGAGCCCTCAGCACGCTATTTTCCCAAACTCGACGAAGCCCTAGTCGATGTTCAAGTATTCTGTCGTGAGCGAGAACTCATTTGGGCTCCAAAGGCGCTCGTCAACAGATTGGGTTCACAACACGACTCTGAGGCTTATGCCTGCTATCACTGTCTGACGCGAGGTCAAGTCTCTGAAATCATAGAGTGTTGCGATGACGGGAAGACGGCACTGTGCCCTAAGTGTCACGTCGATTCCCTTGTCAAGGGCGGCGCGGTCAACGATGATCAACTAAAGGCTATGCAACAGTGGTGGTTTTCATAAAACAATGGTACCATTTTCAATAATTGTTCTGCAAGTCACACATCCCAAAAAACAATGGAGCAACGCTCGCGCAGCAAATCACCAGAAAGAAAGCAGAAAGTGCTCTCTGACGAACAATACCTGGGAATTGTCAAGCAGCACAATAGCGATATGAGCTCGGGTCGCCCTGCGAGGCCAGAGAGGCTCTATGTCGTGGTGGAGCTGCCAGAGGAAAATCTCTATGGCGAGAGGGCGACTGTTATGTACATGCACTACGCTGCAGACGGCAGCGCAAAGACTTTCTGGAGAGCGCTCCTGTGCCTGATCACTGCGCAGAGGGACAGCGAGCTGCGCTATCAGCCGCAGACCAAGCGACTCGCTCGCCTCATCTTTCCAAATTTGTTCTCGGATGCTATTTGCAAAATCCAGCCCAGCGGCCTCTCTCGTCCTGTTCCTTGGAGCGAAGATGTGCAATGGATTGAGAAATTCTTACCCGATGCTCATCCCTGGCCAAAATTTACTTGGAATAATCAATTTAACCAGCTCAATGAACAAGTCGATGGGCACCTGTATCCAGCGCCCATCAGACTCTTGCCTGAATTTTTTGATTAAAGTTCTAGTGCTGTGAGAGCTACGGGAATGGCAGTTACACCACGGCGTTCTACTCTAATCTCGGCCAGCGGACCCTCGCAGCGCACTTGACTGAACTCAGCCAAGGTATCACCAGGCTGCCAGTGGTAGAGATCATAGCTGTGCACCGTGTTGAGCAGCGTCATGCTGCCATAGAGGCCGGGTGGAATTGCAGCTCCGGGCAGCACCCGGCACAGCGTCAGCCAGCGGTCTCCTTGCTTTTGTGCCCGCGCAAACGCAGTGGCCACAGCTTTGTTCACAGCAGCGCTCCGGCCATCCTCGCAGCGGTAGATTCGCTCTGGCTGCGGCAGACCCACTGGTAGCTCGCAATAGCCGTAGGGGTTGGCATGCTTAATGCCCAATACAGACAAGATCAGCGGGTACAGGTCGCAACTAGAAATTACGGGACGCAGAGTCTGCGCGTTAGCGCCTCTGTTGTCTCGCCAATAGCCCCAGGTGATAAACGCCGCAGGGTCCAAGTAGTCCTTGACACGGTGACTGTGATCTGCGTATATGAAGTAAACACTATCGGGATCTGTGAAATCCATAGCACGCAGCCACTCGACCGAGTCTCGTAGTGCATCGGCTTTGTTGATGGGTAGTCGCTTGCTACTGTCATGATAGGGATTACCAGCGGGATAGTAGACAGCCTCGTGGAAATGACACAGGTCGGTCCACAGCAAGCCAGTGAAGCTGCCGCGAATCGCTTGCCAGTAGCGCTGCTCGTTGGCGTAGAACTGGCCCCTCTTTTCCGCGTGGCCCCACTCGACAAAGGTGTCCAGCGTGCTCTCTGGATGCGAGGACGAGTACGTGACGCCGTTGGCATTGGGCTTTGTTTTGACGCCGAAGTCGCACAGCTCTACTTGACCCTCTGCAGCCGCCGCTGTGTGATCGCGATAGTGCTGCTTGAGCTGTGCTGGGCTCAGAGGCTCGCCAACAATGTTGCGACACATCCATGGAACGTGATTGTGCACGAGCAGCTGCTGGCCTGCGCGCGCCAGCACATCTGTTAGGCAGTGTCCGTCGCGGCGCCACGCCAAGAATTCCGGCGCATAACTCGTGTTTGCGCCAATGCCGCCGGGGACAATCTCCGAGCCCAGCGTGCCCGACAGGATGCTAGTCATCGTCGCCGTGGTGAATGCTCCCGCACATACCAGCTCCACACGCTGGAAGCCAGCCATGGCCTGCTGCAGCTCTGAAATCTCTGGAAAGGCATCCACGCAGATGCAGTAGAACCGCATTTTGATCACTGTAATACAATTTAATTTAAATCGCATAGTCGACGCCGACATTCCACACAAGGTCGCCCTCTTTACCGTAGCGCTTGATGAATTTCCAAAGTTTCGCGTCGTAGCTCAGCATGGACGGCCAGGGTGGAACGTCTCGTGTCGCCTTCTCAAACTTGAGAGTGTCTTCGGTAAAGAGACGAGCTCGCTTGGCCCGTTCTGGGCCCAGGATCTGCGTCAACGGCTGACGCATTCCCACCTGCACACCGAGTAGCTGCGCCTCCGGCCACAGTTTGCCCAGCACGCGCATCAGTAGTCCGCTTCCGACAGCGACCCAGAGGCGCTGAGGCTTCCGAAATCCCCGTGGAACCGCAGCACGCAACTCATCCAGCAACGCCGCTTCGAATGCTGGGTCGTCCACACCCAAAGCAAAAAGCCGTGTAGAGCCGGGATTCGCAGAGTTTCGCTTAGCAGTGTAGTCTTGTGCTCTTCGTTTTCTTACAGTCATATAACCCGGATGAACAGTCTTCACGTTTCCCCCAAGCGCTCGAGCGAGCTGCGTCGCTTTGCTCTCTTTGGCGCGCTGCGCTATAAACACAGTGCCAGTCTTGCCGAGCATGCCAGCGGCAACAGCGAGCGCGACCTGTCCCATGCCGTCATTCGCCGCGGGCATAACAAACTCTTTCTCGGGGAGGCCTGCCAACAGCGGCACAAGTCCTCTTTGCTTCGTCCCACCCTGCAGCAAATCATCCCGCACGACGCGAACGTTAAAGGGTCCGCTCCTCTTTGGCACAGGGTAACTCTGGACAACGAGCGGCGGTGAGTAGATTGAGCGCGGCGGTATCGCTTTTCGCCGCCGAGCCACGGCGCTGGTCGAACGCCTCCTTGGTTGCTTGGGTTTCTCTTTGCTGACAGAACGCTTTTTGGGCTTACTGGTCTTTTTTGGCGTTGCTTTCGATTTGCTGGTTTTTTTTGGCTTTGCTTTCGATTTGCTGCTAGAACGCTTGGCCCGAGTCTTGCTTGCACTACGAGCGCTCATATTCTCTTACAGTTGTTCAACAATTATTTTCCATTAATTGAGGTCAGTATAAATAGTTTTCCTTTGAAATTTCAGGAAATTTTCACGAAATAAAACTAGGGTCACGCTAAATTGTTTTCTGTCTGAAATTTCCTGAAATATTTCTTTGGACATTTGGTCATGAATGTTAAAAATTGCATTTGAACTTTTTTGGCCGAGCAAAAAATTTGGGTCCAACTTTTTTTAAAATGCAAATTTTAAGTTTGAAGAGTATTTTGACAAGAAATGACTAATGAAATTTCATAAAGAAAACAATTTAACGTGACCCTAGTTTTATTTCGTGATAATTTCATGAAATTTCAAAGGAAAATATAATTATGCTGCCCCTAGTTTTGGAACCAATGATTATTTCAAGAAATAAATAATTATTTCTTTAATATTTCAAAGTAAATATCATCTGGCTTAATCCTGGCCACAGCGGCTGGCCAAGCCAGCAAAGCTGGCTCAGAGAGATGCGTGAATTTTACAGCTATGGTAACGTGGGGGTACCAGACCCCGGGCCGATTGTAGAGCGAGCAGCGGAACAACGGGTCTCCGCTGGCATCACGATACAGCCACGCCTCCAGCAAGACAGGCTCTGTTGTGCAGCCAAAGGCGCGGAACATACGCAGGAGAAATATCTGTCGAGCTTCCACGATCGGATTCGAGCGCTCTTCACTGTCGATATCAGCCCACTCCTCCTTGTCCGCTGGCACGAGAACAGCAAAGTGCTGCTTCTCTTTGATGAAAACATGCCACCGGCTAAACTCGATGCTGGCCAGAAGCGCTGCCAAGCTGCCTATCTCGGCGTTAACCCACTCGATCACGCTATGCACCATGTCGCTCCTGACCTCGATCTCAAAAAAGGTGACATGGAAACGATGCTTGGTTATCGCCCATCGCTTTCCAAAATTCCAAGAATCGTGCTTTATGTCCACTGGAAATTTAAACTGGATGGCCTGCATTTCATGAAAATAAAATCTCTGGTTTCAGCAAGTCGCAAACCACACACATGTCGAAACAGCACGCTCCGTTTGGCGCTACCTGCTCAAGTCTGCCGCCAATGTGGCAAGCCCATTGTGCCCAGACGCGTCTCAACGCGCTGATCGCTGGCCGATGCGACCAGCTCTCTGGCTGCGATGCGGCTGTCTGTCGGGACTTGTTTCCCAACGGCGTCTATCCTCGCCTGATGCCCTACTCTGGCCAGCAGCCTGTCAAGCCAGCCAAGGTCTATGCCTATGGTTCCTATCCTCAGATCGCTCCGGCGACTTGGCAGACCATTTGCCATAAATAAAGCTCTTTATATTCTAGGCGTGCCGGAGACCAATCAGTTTGCCCATCTGCATGACATTGTTAAAATCGATGCAGCTGACGTTGACATCCTTGGAAAGCTTTAAATTCATCTCGACAGGGCATCCGACTATATTGTCCCAGGGAAAGGCATCACTGTCGAGATTGTTGCTTGCCAACGCATTGACCATATCGCGAGCGTCTGTTTCACAGGAAATGTAGTCATCATCCAGCGGAATCAGCACTGTATTCTTTGAAGTTTTGCAGTGGATTGGCGTTGTGTTGGCATCGCTCAGATGAATTTTCTCACCCTTCTTGTAAAAATCCAGAATGATTTCAAAGCAAAGCTCTGGCTCAAGTGCCAGATTCTCGCCGGTAACAAATAGAAATAGTGGTCTAGAGATGCAGGGTAGCATGGATGTAACCCCGGCAAAGCACTGGATCGTTTTGTAGATTACAGCAATGTCCATTGAGGCATGCAATGGCTCGTCAATGGCCTCCAGGTCATCGGCGGGCACCGCAAACTCGACGATGGTCGCGGGTGCAAAATTGCAGTTGCGCAGCTCTAGCATCACGTTGGGTTCGCCTGCCCAAACGTTAAGCACTGGCTGAATCCAGAACCACGTGATCGGTATATCCGCTCTGGTCAGCGCAAAGATGCGCGGCAAGCGGAGCCAGCTAGCGATCAGCCTGTCAGCGTCGATGTTCATGCCGCACCACGGCTGCCCAGCTATGTAGATCACGTAGTCGGCTTGGCAGCATAACGTGGTGCTGCTGCGGTTGTCTGGCACGATGACTGGCAATAGCGTGTCTACCAACACAAAGTATTTGTCAACGAATCTGTCCTTCAGATAGGCGCTAGACAAAGCCTGCAGCTGCAAGCCGCTGTCAGCCAGGCTGACAATGCCCCGGCCCAACTCGAGCAAAGGTTCGCCATTGGTTTCTCTTTCTAACAATATTTCCTTGGCCATGCGAAATGACCATGAGTAAACATCTGGCATAGTTATGCTTGCAGAAATTGAAAACTTTAACACTGACAGTGAAAAATTCTCTTAGCTTGGTCAGAATTTACTCGGCATGAGTGAACAGCGACGCGCATCAAAGAGGAAACAGCTGAATCCCCAGCGCACGCCTGAACCAGCGCCGAGTGTGTGCACTAGCTGCAGCGCTGCTGTGCTGGGCAGCAATCCCCAGTTTTGCCACGAGTGCCGCCAGATGGTATGTGACAGCTGCTTGGTTGTGTGGATTGAAGGTCTGGAATTCCTGCCACCACAGAGCACGAAGAGTCATTTCTGCACTGCATGCAATGAGGATATGTTGGCCCGTCAGGATGCCTGGGATGCAGAACACTGCTGACGAATTTCGCGCCATAATTAAAGATGGCCAGAATTAGTTGCTTTTATTTTGATTTGTACGCAAGCACGCAAGCATGCCACCACATTGGTTGGTGGTGGGCCAGCACGACAACACCCGTCTAGTTGATGAGTTGCTCGATAGAAAAACAGTCTATAGAGGCACCAACCACTCTGCATTTTGGGAAGAAGCTCAGCAACAAAGAAAACCCCAAACTTTGCTGCTTGATGGCAATGTATCCGACGTTGTGTTTGCCACAACACTAGCCTTTGGCCGAGAACGCCAGGTTGACGTTGCTTGTTGCTGCGCAACCCAGGATGGGACCTGGTGCAACTGGGTGCTTTTGTTTGATTATATCTATTTATTTGGGGAGATTTCCGACGCTGTTGTGAGCAAATTTGATATTCTTCCTACACCTTTGCAAGATCTAGACTGGGGCCAAGTTGCGGAGCACAATCGCGACCCGCTTAATTGCACGCGCCTTATCAAGAACATTGCAATGGGCAAGTGGACGATTGACTATCTAAGCTGTGTGCCCCGCATGTGGAGCTGCAAAGAACACTGGCGCTTTCCCAAGGCCGAGCGCGACCGCGTCTACTGCCTCTTGCTCGGCCGCACCTGTCCGCAGTCTTACTTGCACTGTCTCGATGCTTCGCTACTGCACAGGATTGTCGAGTATGCCATCGATACCATGGGTCTTATTTCGCTCAAGGCATCAACGTCTATATAAATGGAAGTCTCCCGGCAAGCCAAGTTTGTAAAGCAAGTTTAATTTACTGCTCAATGTCTACGCATTTGGCTTGAGCTTGAGCCCGAGCCTTCTTGGCTGCGGTCTTCGCCTTGTCCTTTGAGCTCCTCTTTGAGTGCTTGTTTGAATGTCGGACTGGACTAGAGTCCCGCTCATCATCTGAGCCGGAGAAGAGGTGATCAAACTCATCCGATGACTCCTCGTCTTCAGAGGAGGAAGACGAGGCAGAGGAAGCAGCCTCGGCAACTTCCTTCACAGCAGCAGGCCCTGCAACACATGCAGCCAGCCAGGTCATGCAGCGGCTGAGGCAGGACTTGTTGCCTTCCGGCGAGGTCATCAGAGCCGACAGCTCGGCGCGCTTCTTCGCTGCGGCGGCCTTCCTTTTGGCCAGTTCTTCGCCCTCTCCGCGGACAACCAAGTCTCCCGCCAAATTCTTGGCCCTGAGGCAGAGGCCAAACAGAATGGCCAGAGAGCCTTCCTTCTGCGGAAGGCCAGTTTCAATGACCAACGCGGCCAAGTCGAGCGTAAAGCGGACCTTGGCAAAGAGGTAGCTCACATTCTTCAACTGTGCAACACTGGCCCCGTGAGCAATGGGCTCCAGCAGCGAGGCCAGCTGGCCTGTCAGCTCGGGTTGGCTCAGCTCAATGAGCATCAGCACATGCAGCCAGACTTGTTGTTTCTCATTGAGTGCCTGCCACTCGCTCGAGAGCACGCCGTCCAGGCTCGTCTCGACCAGCTTGGCCTCAGCCCACGAGGCTGGCTCACGGAGGACCAGCTCATTGCTTCGGCCGCTGACCGACTTTAGCCATTCCTTGAGAATAGGCAGAGCGCCGCTGGCCTCGAGGCTGGCCAGCATGGCTGCAGCCTCACTCTCGAACGCAGAGGCCGACTTCTTGGGCGAGCGTGAGCGGCCACGGACAGCCTTGGGGGCCTTGGGAGTTTTCGTAGTCTTGGTCTTCATTCGGTTGAGCTTTGCCTTGAGAGCAGCAATCTGGGCAGCGATATCGTTCATTGTTGATGTTTTGGGTTTTGGAGTTTTGAGTTATGTCCTTTTGGCCGACGTCTAGCCTTAAATACCCCTAGTCGGTGTTTCTGACGTCAGAAATGAAAAGAATCTGATGTCAGAAAATACAAGGTGACTTTTTGACCGGCTATAGGCGCAGCGGCTGACGTCGTAGGCTCAGAACTCGAGAAGCAGAAGAAGATAAGATGGGTCGAACACCTTTAAATGGCCCCAAAGCGCCGCCAAAGCCTCAGCCGCCAAAGGAACCCGGTCAGAAGAAGCGAGGCCGGCCTGTCAAATACGCGCTAGCAGGCAACGGCTTGCCAGCCTTGACGCCTCTGCCGCCTGGCCCAGGCTTGCCGGTGGTGCCTGAGGCCGCAGATGAAGACTTTTTTGGCAGACTCCCCGTCGGTCTGATCGACATGACTGATTGTCCTCCGGAGGACTTGTATCTTCTGGGCAACTTTAACAAGGATGTCCTCAGTGGGGCCCTCCCGCTGATGTTTAGCCACGATGACCCTGTGCCTCCGCCGCCAGCAGACGCAGTGCCAGAAGCTGAGCCTGTGGCTCCGCAGACTCCGGATATTGAGTACCCCGTGTTCTCGCAAGAGCCAGGCGACTGGCAGCTGTTGCCGCCATCGGAGCCGGCGAGTCCCCAACAGCCTGACGATCATGCTGAGGAAGCTATTCAGAAAGCTGAACGAGAGTGGCGCCTGGAACTGGAGGCCAGCCAGAGAGCCGCTGACACTGCTGAACAAGCAACTCAAGTAGAGCAGCACGCTGCAACTGAGCCTCTGGCTTCCGAGGCCCTGGAGCTTTTGGTAGAGGCAGCCGCCACCAAAGCTCCTGTGGCTGAACCACTTCCTCAGCTCGCCACTCAAGCTATTCCACCAGCTCAAGAACCTCCCCCTCCTGTGGTCGAGGTTGCCAAGCGAGCTGCGAGCCCAACTTCCGACTCTGCTCCGAAGCGACAGAAGCTGCTTGCTGATGAAGGAGAATGGATTGCCAAGACCAAGAGGACCAGCGAGGACGATCTTAAAGCTAAGATTGCTACTCTGAGCGCGGCACTGAGGCTTGACATGGACAAAGATCGCAAGTCTAAGAAGGACAAGAAGAGGCAGAAGAAACAAAAGGCAAAAAATCTGGATGAGAAAAAGAAGCTGCTGGAACAGCAGCAAGCGAACCTGGCAGCTGTCGCCAAGCAAGTGGCGGAGATGAAAGCACGCCTTGCTGCAGCAACAACAGCTCAATAAATAAATTAATCAAGAGAGCAGATTCTTTATCTTGGTTTGGTTGGAGAAGAGAGTTGCTCTATCATCCAGGAAATCTGTTGCTGAGAAAACGCTTGAGAGTCGATGCCGATAACCACCTCGATCGAGCCAGGTTCAACGTATCGAGTTGGAGCCAAACACGTCAGACGAGAGCGCACTAGGTGACAAGCTGGCCGAGGCATCAGCAGTGTAGCGACGAGTCCAGTGTCCGCATTGACAAACTGGAGCGGGCAAGCAGCGATGCTCTCGGCGATCTTTTCACCATAGCTCTGGCTGTGCTGATTCCAGAGCGAGATAGCCCGGATAATTTCTGCAGGCAAAAGATTTAGCAGCGCACTATCATGCACTGCACTGTGAGCGCCAACAGCCAACTGAGTTTCATAGTAAACAACACGCTCAAAGCTGTCGAGTAGCTGGATAATGCGATCAGCTTTAACTCCTTCTCCCAGCAGACTGCGCAGATTGAAGGATCCGTAGATAGCGAGCGTCGAGTTTCTGAGCAGCTTGGTATCGGAAAGCAGCAGCTCTCGCGGCGGAGCCAAACACAACACCAGCGCTTCTTGAAACAGCTCGGGCTTCCAGCTCTGAAACTCTTGGCTATGTTGGCCGTATGAAAAATTAGTATCGCTGGGTTCGCCAATATAAAGATTGACAAGTCCTAGCGCTTGGCACACAAAGTGTGCCTTGCTTTGCGGGTCGCGCCAGCTATTGACGACGATGGAGGCATTTTCAAGCCAGCCAGCCCGTTGAAGCAACAGCAGCGCTATCAAGTCATCAGGCTCTCCGTCAGTCACAATGGTCAGCTGCCTACGTTTCAGTTCATCTATCAACATTCTTCTCGTGGTTGTTCTGGTTTGAATAACAACTCCGGACTAAGCCAACCACGCTGGCTCACAAATAATACATTGTTCTAGGTTTGTTTTAATTTACTGAGATATTTCGATATAGCGGCACTGTCCAGGCAAACTGGGGTGGCTTGACGAGGAGATGCGCTGGCGACGGCAGAGAAGCCGCCGTAGTGTTTCGGGGCCCGTTCAGAGAACAGCACTTCTCGGCGTCGTTGTAAAAGTCCAAGCTGTAGGCCTTGTCAATCATAGAGCAGGGCGACCGATTGTGGGTCGGGTAGTGATTGTGCTTGGTGCTCGGCACGGCGAAACAATCCAGTGTTCCCCGGATCCCGCTGCATAATATAGCAAGGCGCAGTTCATCCTGCCCAATGCAGGTGACGTTGAATTTCAATGCCAAGCTCTTGAGTTGCGCTTCATAGTGCTGGCGTGCTCGCGCTGTGCAGATCTTCAAGATAGCGGCAGCGTCATAGTCAATGTCGCCCACAGTAGTAGCGTCTTCCTGTGCTCGCTTGGCCACGAGGCGGGCACGGCGGCTCTGTGCGCGCTCTGCCTCCAGTGGCGTTAGCTGCTGTTCTTCAGAGGCGGGACGCTTGGCGTCAAATTGCTTGCGGTGCTGCTGGCGCTTATGCAGGCGTTGTTTCTTCAGCTCGCTCAGGCGCTGCCTCAGTTGAGCTTTCAGCTCAGCGTACTCTCGAGCTCGGGCGCTCTCAGGCACCAGCAGCTTATTCACAGCCATGCGTGACCTGACGGGCGAGTGGTCTCGGCTCTTGTTCTGTTGTATGGTGGCCATGTTTCGAGCTTGTTGCGAAAGATTTATGAGACCTCTAAGCCTCCCGCCGGGACGTCAACCACCTGACCAGCTAACAGATTATCTGATGTCAGAAATAAAAAGAATCTGACGTCAGAAATGTTGAAAATCTGATGTCAGAAAATAATACATCCCAGTGGCGGTCGACGTGCCACCGCTGAGAGCTCAAAACCAGAACTTCAAGACATGAACAAGACAAAGTCCCAACGCGACACAAGCCCTAAGCGAAAGCTACCCGAGAACTACAAGGTGAAGGCCTATTACTCCAAGCCAAAGCCGGCCAACAAAAACGTCTCCGCTGGGGACTTGGTCTCTGGCGTCCTCAGTGCTGTGCGGGATCTCCGCACCAACTTGACTGTGGAAATTCAGGACAAGGTTGATGGAACCCGCAGCTACAAGGTTGAGCTGCCGCTTGAGGGCGGCACTGTGCCGAGCGATGCCTGGGTCAACTGCCTCGAGGAGGTCAGCAAGAAGGAGGCCAGCGAGACGGTCGCCCATGTGAGCCAACTGGCTCAGCTGGCCGGGGAGAAGCAAAAGGCCCTTAAGCAGATTGAGGCTGAGGCTGAGCTCAAGCGAAAGCAAATTGAGCTGCAGTACCGGCTCGATCAGTTGACTGCTGCTGGCAAGCACGAGTCTGTCTTGGGCTGGTTCTCGCAGAACCGCGAAACTGTGATGGCGCTGCGTGACTCGATGCAGCTCTCTGGGCCTGAGGAGCTTGTCAACTCCGAGTCGGATGAAGATGACGCGGAGGAGGAAGACGAAAGCTTTGTGGTGCCTGACGACGCCAGCCTCTCAGAATACGAATCTGATGAGGTGCCAGAGGTCGCTATCAGACAAACCAAGCGCAAGCGCAGTCCAGTGAAGGAGCGCTTCAGCAATGAAAAGAACGATGACGACATGGGAGAAGAAATTGAGGTGAACGACTATGCTGGGCAGCACATTGATGAACAGATGGAGGGTGACTTTATGCACCTGTTTGCAGCCAAGACCAGCGAGCTACAAGGCAACGGAGCTACTCTGCTCAAACTATGGCGCCAGCACGCCTTCTTCCGCACTGCCTTTGAGAAGTACCTCAAGTCGTGCTGGTCCTGCGGCCAGGAGGCTCCCGGTGAAACGTTCACAGCGGGCCGCCTCGAGACGATGATCTCCAACCTTGCCAATGACCAGCTGCAAGTCCCTCGGCTTGAGCCGATGCACCGGCCAAGCAGGGGAACCTGCGCTGGGTGCCGCAACTGCCGCAGTCTGCGCTACCATCTGTATGACGCCTGGATGCCAAATATGATGCTGGGCTGTGACTGTGCAAACAAGATCAGCGAGGTCTTGAAGTTTGTGAGGCTGATGGGCCAAGCTATCACCAAGCTGCGCGCAACACCTGCCGAAGCCAACACACTGGCCTGGGAGTATTGGCCGCACTTTCGCCAGTGCTTTTTGGACATTGAGCGCATGCGCGTTTGAACAACAATAAAATCTTGTTTGACTCGAGCCATATTTGTTTGCTTATTTACTTGGAAGAGTTTGTAATGGGTGCACGCTTGGCAACAGCGATAGGAGAGTAGTTTGTAATGGGTGTACGCTTGACGACAGCTATATAGTTGTCGCCAAGCTTGGTTAGAATGTCCTCCATTGTCGCTCCGTGAGCCAGCCATGCCCCCGGATTCTGCGCTAGATATTGTTCCACATAGTGGCGAAATTCCTCTCTGTCGTCGCCCTCGATAATTACACAAAGCTCTCGGGGCGTGCACGCCCCAAATCGCTCAGTGATTCCCATGTATCTCTGTCAGTGTACTATTGATAAATGACTGGATTGCAGCTGTTAGAAAATTTAACTGCCTCGTTTTAATAAAAGAAAAATCCATACAAACGTCTTTTAAATTCAGAATTTAATAGCCAAAACGAACATGTCCACCACTCTCTGGGAGCAACAAGAGCAGAAATCGCTATGGGAGCAGCAAGAGCAAAACCTCCGCCAAAGGCACCGACGCAAGGTCAAACACCTGCAGGCAAGGATTGATCGGGAACAACAGCTTTTGAGCGACTTGCAGGACAAGTTTATGCTGCTGCTGGATGAGCAACAAAAAAATCACGGCAAGGTCCTGCGCTCTGCTTTGGTGCAACTTTTGCCAGATGAGGCCCGCAAAGATGAAAATTTCAAGCTTTTTCGCAAGAACCTGGTCGCTTTGTTTTCGCAGTTTCTTCAAGCACATCCTTGTGCCGGCCTGGTAGTTGAGATGATACCGGATGGGGTCTCTGATTCTAAAGGCCGACTGGCCTGGCGCGTTATTTCTCTACCCCCGGCTATCACTGACGCGCCTTCTAGCAAATCAACTGCGAGCCATCGCCCAATGTGGCCTCTTAGCAAATCAACTGTGAGTTATCGCCCAACCAAAATGTGGCCTCTTAGCAAATCAACTGTGAGTTATCGCCCAATGTGGGGTAGCAACAGGATCGACTCGATTTTGTTTTGGTCTCCATTTCCAGATTATTCTCGCTGCTCCCGCACTAGTCGTTGGTGCGCGTTGCATTGTTGCTGCAAATAAAGAGAAGGCAAGGCACTTGTTAGTTGTACGGCAACTGCTGAGCTACCTCCTAATCTAAAATGATCTAGAGTTTGGCGAAGGGCATTTAATTTACTGTGTTGAGTTTCTGCGGAGCTTGGCCTCCAAGTACTTCAGCTTGGCCGCGTGGTACGGGCCCGCCGCCGCCTTGTACTCCCTCTGCGCCTCACCCAACAGCTTCTCCGCCAGCGCCACGTTCTTCTTCGCCTCCACTGGCTTCAGCTCTCTCATCTTCTTCTTCAGTTCCTTCATCTCTTCCTTCCCAACACTCTTCTTCTTCTTATCCTTACGCCTCGGTGATCCATCCCGCTTCTCCGTCTTCTTCTCACTCTTCTCCTTCTTCGGTGACGACTTGCGCGGCGGGCGCAGGTCAAGGCACTCCAGCTTTGCCAGGTCGCCAAACTCTGCCTCCAGCAGCGGCCTCTGCAGCTTCAGGCCGTTGTGGTACTCAAGCCACTCGGGAAGCTTCATATCCCCGTACAGGCCTCCTTCCTCCTTGATGTAGTAATTCTTCTCGCCACTGGTAGTGTCCACGCCAACCTCGGTAACAAGGAGCCTCAGCGAGCCTCCCGGGTTCGTAATACGGTAGGCCTTCCAGCCAGCCTCTGCGTCCGGCACCAACATGACCCAGAACTGACCCTCTGACGCCCAGATGTTGTTGGGGTTGGTGGCCAGGATGAGACCGGCATGGTTGACAGGGATGTGAACGGGGGCGACCAAGACTTGGAGAAGACCCTGGCCAAGGAGGCGCGTCAAGTCCTCGTTGAGGGACCTTCCAGCAACCACAAGACCCTTGAGAGAGAGCTTGGCGACCAAGTCCAAGAAACGAGCAGGCCAGTCAATAGCCTTGAGTTCGCCGTGGCGGCGGGCAACGGCAAAGCCGCGGTCAACATAGATCTTGTCGTGGTGAGGAGGCTTCTCAGCACAAGTCTCAGCGGGCTTGTCAGCAGCGGGAAGAGCCAGAGGGGAGATAATTTCAGTAGCCATTAGTTTTGAGGGGGGTGTTGTCTTCTTTTTGTTGTTCAAGAATGAAGCCTTCAGGCCCGGCAGGCAGACTCTAGGCACAAAGACCAGGCCAATATTTTCTGACGTCAGAAATGAAAGATAACTGACGTCAGAAATAACATAGAAGTATAACGGTGGTTAACGTCCTAGGGCAGTTCAGTTTGAGACAAACAAAAGAGAGAAGAATGAGCAGCTCTGAGGACGGATTCCTTGACTTGTTGTCTGAGAGCTCTGCTGACTCAGAGGAGGACTCTGCCTCAGAGTCTGAGGAGGAGTCCTCTACCTCCGAGTCTGAGGAGGACTCTAGCTCAGAGTCAGAGGAGGAAGGAGCATCGCTGATACTGGTGCCGAAAGCAGTGGTTGGACAATGGGCGTGTGGAGCTCCAGAGACAGTGGAGCTGAAGCGGCAGCAGCAAGAGGCGCTGGACTTTTTGCGCGACAAGTCTGGCCTTGTGGCGGCGGGCCTTGGCGTGGGCAAGACGCTGATTGGGCAGCGGTGGCTGGGCGAGACAGCCCAGCTGCAAGTGATCAAGTCGCGAAACCAGCTATCGAAATTGA
>Ga0315284_10001980_pt1 | contig 29397 bp, 48 predicted proteins | sample YL17G09_16_MG_FD_203696 | JGI IMG/M metagenome (GOLD analysis project Ga0315284, IMG submission 203696) | Sediment microbial communities from Yellowstone Lake, YNP, Wyoming, USA - YL17G09_16 | ecosystem: Environmental > Aquatic > Freshwater > Lake > Sediment | place: USA: Wyoming | collected...
CGGGTTCTCGAGATAGGTTACTTTTCGGACGTAATGGTTCCGACCGTCGATCTCGTCTTTCTGAGGATCGAGGACAAGTCGTTTATATATCGGGTCGCTTTCCTGTCCAGTGTTAAACGTCGTTATAATTTGCGACCCTTTCTTTCGGATCGTCGGGAAAAGAGTCTTTATAGAGTGAGAGGATATAGTCTCTCCCTCCTCGATCCAGACGAGGTCGATCCCTTCCGCGGACTTTATCGATCGGACGTTCTTTCCGAGCCCTTTAAACTGGAACTCCGTCCCGTTTAACCCGATAACCGCGTTCCTCTGGAACTCGTAAAAAGGAGCGATCCCGATCTCGGTCGCTATATCTTCCAGCGTCGCGAGAACGGAGTCTCCGATCGAGTTCTGGAACTCCCTCGCGCATAAGATACGGAGAGGCTCCGCCGCTCCCCGGAGGAGGAGAGCTCGAGCGACTTCCCACGACTTCCGACCGCCGCGTCCTCCGTAAAAAGTGAGGAACCGGGTTTTATAGTTCTTGTGCTTCCGGTCGATTAAAGGACGGAAAGGCTCGGTCGTCTGGACTCGAACCCGGTTATCCTTTTCTCTTTTTACTGGCATTATCGACGACCTCGATTATAAAGCCACTCGGGAAAAGATCCTTTCCCTCTCCTCCGGTAATCTGGATCGGGAGAACCTTTCCGAGAAGGGTCGCGAACGACGACGGCTCGACCTTTCCCAACCAGACGAGATAAGCCGCTCCTCCGAGCTCCTCGAAGGCGTCGAGGATCGCTTCCTTAACGTCTCGAGAGATCTTGTTCGGCGTCCCTTTCTGTCGCCCTCCAGCCTTAACCCTTTTTACTGGAGCCGCCTTCTCCGTCGTCCCGGAAGCCTTCCCGGGTTTTTTGCTGCTCATAACTAGAAGTCCTCTATTTTAGTTCCGCCTTAACCTTACCCGCTTCCTCTGGATCTGTAAAATCCCGGACTTTATTCTCGAGATCCTCGATCCGCCTTAACTTTATCGCTCCGGAGAAGATAAGAGCATCGACCCGGCGAGATAGGTCGAGAATCTTCCCCTCCTTTTCGTCGAGAGCCGCGAGGAGACGCTTTATCTCCTCTTGTTGGTTCCGAATAGCGACGGCGCACTGTCTCGCTTTTTTATTCCATACAGTACCGCCGGACGTCGCCTCTCCCTCTATCCATAAAGCGAGACCCTCTCTCGAATAAACTTCTCTCATAGATCGACCCCTTGCGGATCCCGCTTATATCGACCCTCCGGAACCGTCGCGACTGTCCACGCGAAGACGTAAGCCGGGGAGAAGTTATCCTCGAGGTAGTAACAGAGCTCGCCGCCTTTATTTTTTTTCTTTATCAATACCGCCGGGATCCAGTTTTTACGCTTTGCGTCCGGGTCGAAGGCTGTCCACGCGAAGACCGGGATCTCCTCCGGGATATCGTCGAGATTTTTACTCCAGACCGGGACGGACTTTAACGCTTTACAATGGTCGCAATTATGCGGATCGTATTCCGACCCCTTCCACTCTTGCCGATGATCTTTACATAAATTAAGGGAAGCCATTATCTGACCCTCCCTATCTTTTTACCCGTCCCCGGAACTGGCATATCCCACCACTCGGAGACGACCGGAGGGACGCTTCCTCCCCTTCCGTCGACTTGCCACTCTCCAGCCCCGTAAAGATACCGCCCGAGCCGGATATTCCGGGATCTGTTATCCCGATCGGAGCCGTCGAGACGGACGAGGACGTCGACGCTTATCCCGATATCTTTTTCCCACTCCTTAAGATCTCCCCGGAGAGACGGGAGCAATAAATAACCGACCTCTCCCTCTTTTTTCCACTCGTCCGCCTTATCTCTCGCCGCCTTATCAGATCCGAACTCGATCGACCTTTTCCATCGATCGGACTCCCGAATATATCCGAAAAAGATACACGTCTTCGGGTCTCTCCAGACCTTGCGACCTGTCGTCGACTTTAAATACTTCCTCGAGATAAAGGAGACCCGGAGATCTCCGAGATCTGATCTTTTTCCGAGGTAATCGATACAAGCCGCTCGAGCTTCCTCGATACCCGGGAAGCTCTCCATCCGACCGAACCCGAACTCCGCGATCTTGTTTTTCTTATAAACGAAAAAGACGCCGAACTCGACGTCGCTCTTAATATGTAACTCCTCGAAAGGCTTAAGGGTCTCGATCTTGCTATTAACGATCCGCATAATCTCGCCTCCCTCACTTAATAAACGAAAGGTCGACAGCGAAAAGAGACCCGAACTTCTCGTCCCGGGCTCGATCGATCTCTTTACGGATAGCCGCTGGAGTCTTTTTCTTTTGAGTATAGAGACGATAAGTTATCGAGGTTCCCCATACCTTACAGTCTAGGTTGAACCCGATCGAAGGGACTTCGATATTCGGACGACAGATATCCTTTCTCTCTGAGATATTAACCGTCGGGAAGTAATCGTCGTCGAGGACGATAAGCTCTCTCCGCTCCGCGAGGATCTGGAGCTCCTTAATCTCGAACCTGTTTTCGGTATAACAGATCCCCGGCTTAAAGACCGCGACGACGTCGATAACGGTTACTTTCTGATTTTTTTTCATTGCTTCGCTTCCTTTTAGGTGAGAGCCGGGAGGGTTCCCGGCTCGGTTAACTTATACAGAGACCGGGAAGATCCCGATAATGGTATCGTTAGAGACGTAAGACGATCGATAGTTCGCCGCCTTAATAGCCGCCGCCTCCGATCCGTGATAAGAGACGACGAACCCTTTATCCTTTATCCAGTGTCCGTGAACTCCTCCGCGATAAACGTCCGATCCCGGAACAAGACTATCGCGATAAACTTTATCGGATCTCTCGCTCGATCTAACGACCGCGAACTTATACGGAGACGCTGTCGTCCGAGTAAAAGTTCCGACAGGAGTTTCGACTTTTAAAGTAGTTTTTTTCATTTTTTCGCTTCCTTTTGTTTAACCCGGTAAGGCTTATCCCGACCGTTAAGTAATCTTATTCTCGTTTTTCGGACTTGTAAAGCGATCCGGAGAATTATTTTACAGGACTCCAGACCCCGGAGACGCACATATTAAACTCGGACGTCCGTCGCTTCGTTAACCCCGAGAGAACCTTTCCTCCGGCTTTATCCCACCTCTTAAGCTCCTCGCACCATACCGCCGCGGACTCCCCGGCGTTTAACTTCCGAACCAGAGTCGAGGAGCAAGCCGCCCCGACCCCGACGTTATACGACCACGACAAGAGAGCCGCCGCCTCGTTATTTTTTATCGGCTTCTCGATACACTTCGCGAGCTCGGTCGCGTGTACCGCCATCGATGCACCCGCAAGAGCGAGACACTCGTCCCGGGTAAAAGATTCTCGGAGGACGATCTCCTTATCTGTCTCGCCGATACAGGCTGTCGGGATCCCTACCGGGTCGGAGTAGGTCTTAAGCTCGACGCCTTCGTAATAGATAACCATCGGGGACGCGAGAAGGATCGCCGCGAGCCCGAGACCCGCCTTTTTATTAACCCGTCTTTCATTATTTGCTGGCATGACTACGCGCCCCGAACCACCACGCGACGGACATTCCGGCGAGGGTCGCTGTCGATAGGATAATCTGGTTCCCGAGATCCGCTGTCTCGGTTAACTTCCCGAGCAATACGACGGAGAGATAACCGTTTAAAGACGTTAACCCGATCGTTAACCCGGGTCGCATAAGACCGCGGATAACGTCGACGAGGACAAGCCACGGCGAAGCCTTACTCGTATCGACGACGCTATAAGCCGCCGCGTCCGACTCTATGCTCGCGACAAGAGAATCTCCGGAGGTCTTGTCGAAGGCGATATCCCGTTCGAGCTCCTTAAGATAACCTTCGCTTCCGAGCTTTAACTGTAACAGGGAGAACTCGCGATCCTTTAAGGCGATCTCGTGAGCGTTATTCTCTTTCGCAAGAGCGAGCGAGGATCTCGCCTCTTGCCACTTGTTAGCAAGCGAACCGATCGTCCCGATTATGCCGCCTCCGGCTCCCCCGAGGAGTAAGTCTATAAAGTTCACGTTATCCGCTCCTTTTATCGTTTATAAAAATCGACCTTTTGCTCGAGAGCTTGCATTTTAAGCGTATGGATCTCCTCCCGTAAGACTTGCTCCTTTTCCAGATCCCGAGGGATCCTTTCGACTTCCGACTGTATCCGGGACAGATCCCGGACATAGAAGGAACCGACGATCGTTAAGACGAGGATAATAACGCTCGCCCACGACGCGAGGACTCCCCACGGCGTCGCGGACTGCGAAGCGATCTTCTCCTGTAGTTTATCCATCGATTGCCGAAAATCTCGACCGAGGTTCTCGAGAGCTCCGGCGACCGCGGTTAAGTCTTTATGTAACGCTTTATGACCCGTCTCCAGAGAGGCGAGACGCTCCGGAGCGTCGTCCGGGATTCGAGAGTTCTCGTTCACTTAAGGAGACCTCCTATCTCGTCGACCCGCTCCGGGGTTAATAACTCGGAACGAACGATCCCGAAGGATCGACTCGCTTGTATACCGACGGAGACCTGTTCTCCCTTGAGTCCGTTTATCCTGATCTCCGCGACCGGGTTCTCGTCCTTATCGAAGATAATGATCGACTGTCCGGGATATCTCGAAAGACATAACATAAAAAAAGATCCTTTTCCTGTCCGGTTAAAAAGGGATATCGTCGTCGAACATATCCGACCCGTCGCCCGGGATATCCAGAGTCCCGGGGTTATTTTCTGCCCTCGATTGTCGCTTATTTTCTCCGCCGGAGTCTAGTAGCTCGAGCGATAAAGCCCGGATCTCCGTCCTCCAGATATCGACCCCGTCCTTTTTGTAAGTATTCGACCGGATAGATCCCTCGACGTATATCTTCGACCCCTTGCGGATATAGTCCGCCGCGATCTCCCCGAGCTTTCCTGTAAATACGACTCTATGCCACTCCGTCCGATCTTTACGCTCTCCGGTCGCTTTGTCTGTCCACGTCTCCGAGGTAGCGAGACGGACAGTCGTTACCGCGTCTCCAGAGGGAAAGCGACGAGCGTCCGGTTCGTCCCCGACGTTCCCGATTAAGATAACCTTATTAACTCCGCGAGCCATAAATTAACCTTCCTTTTTTAAGTGATTAAGAGGGACGAGAGGGATCCCGTCGAATGAAAAAGAGACTCCGGGAGCGACCCGGACTTTCTTGCGCTTTAACGCTGTCTTTTTTGCTTCCTCCAGATCGTCGGCTCCGAGAGTGATATATTCCGGGAGATACTTTCTCGAGGTCTTGTAATAATCGACATATCGCCGGAGCTTTTTCTCGAGGTCGAATCGACCCGGGAAGCGTAAGACGTCGCGACTTAAATCGATAACCGTTAACGGGTCTTTTTTAGGTCTAGCCATTACCGAACCCTCCAAAAAAATCGACCTGTCCTTTCTCCTCGATAACGAGCTTCCTCCAGACGTTTATATAAACCGTCTTTCGATATCGATTTTTAACCGGGATCGAATCGGTCTTTATCGGATAACCCTCTTTTTTAAGATCCCGGATAACGCTCGGTATATGTACGATCCCGAGCTTCGTAAATCCGTCGAGACTTGTTATCGGGAGACCTCGATCGAGGCGTTCTTTAACCCGGTCTTTATGGGTCGGATCTTTCTCTTTTTTCTTTGTCATTGCTTCGCTTCCTTTTGTGTTGTGGTTAATTTTTCCAGACGACGGAGATATCCATATATCGGACGCAACTAAAGCCGCCCTCGGTCGATATCGGTTCCGCGTCTGTTGTAGGTTTACCGCTTCGGTCTTGATACCCGAGAAAAAGTAAAGGGTTCTCCCCGGTAACGATAAGAGGCTTCCCGTCCTTCCCGAGGCGATAGTCGAGGATCTCGACGCCGCCGATAATAAGACGCCTCGCGACGATATAGAGGAGCTGAGTCCCCGCTAAAATATCAGGCTTCGACATTTTTTAACCTCCTCCGAGAATGGAACTCCTTAAGCGTCCGACCGAACCGGAGGATCCGGAGACCTTCCGAACACTGATCGAACCGAGCTCCGCATACTGGAGAGAAAAGATCTCCTCCGCAAAAACCGCAAGAGAAGCGACGGATAAAATCTACCTGAGCTCGAGACCTGTTTTTTAACTGGACAGCCATATCGCAAAAGACAAGCTCCTCGAGAGGACATTCGTAAGAGATGAGCCCGTCTCCCGTTACAGGAGAGAACCTCGCGAACGCTTTATCGTTCGACGTTATTACAGAGAGCTTCCCGGGGAGGTTATTAACGAAGACCCCGACGAGCTCGTTATCGTCGATAAAGATCATAGATTAAACCTCCGCTCCCGATCGACCCACTTAACCAGAGCCGACCGTAACGCCGTCGGCTTATAGGATCTCCCGACGTAGTGAGCCGCGAAGCCGATCGAACAATCCCGAGCGAACTTCTCGTCGACAGTCGCTATCTCCGCGACCTCTGTAATTAAATCCGCCGAAGGACTCCAGAGAGGGTCGAGGATAATTAACGAGGGAGAGAGAGGAGAGGGAGCGGAGCTCTCTCTCTTTCCCTTTACTGGTTTATGGTTCTTGGTTCTTGGTTCTTGGTTATTGGTTAGCATACCGTCCGGATCCTTTCCGCTTTGCGTTCGCTTTGCGTTCGCTTTGCGTTCGCTTTGCGGTTCCTTTCCCTTCGGATCTTTCCATCGATACGAAGCCGATTCGGAAGCCTTGCGAGACTTATCTCGATACTTTGCGATCTCCTCGTCGACGCGAGTCTGTCTCCAGACCCCGTCGGATAACTTAAAGAACTCCTCGAGAATCGCCTTAACCGCGTCCTCCTCGCCTTTTGCGCGTATCGCCCGGGCGAGAACCTTAACGTCGTCCGGGAGAGGCTTCTCGGTCGTGTAATAAAGATCGAGAAGGCGACGATAAATCGCCTCCTCGACTAGATCTAGGTGGTGAGTCGCGGAGACGAAGTCCCCTATATGGTAGGAAAAGAAAAACATTATCGACCCCTTATCGACTGGAGATCGATTCGTCCTGATAAATACGGAGACCCGGGATATCCCGGACGCCTTCCCGGATCTTCCGGTTAATCTCCGTCGATACGACAGAGACGAGATCTTTATCGTATGCCGCGAGAGCCGCGATATCCGTTACCTCGAACGTCCACCGCTTAACGATAGAAGTCGTCGAACCATAGGCTCCGCGGACAGGAGCGTTATTAACGACAGGCTCCGGGATAACGATCTTCGATTCGTCGATCTTTACCTCGACCTCGACAGGATCCGCGAATATATCGATCTGTCCGGCGTTTATAGCCGCTTGCGCGTCTTCCTCCGCCTTGCGCCTCGCTTCCTCCTCCGCCGCCGCTATAGCGTCGAGACGAGCCTTCTCGCGAGCCTCCTCCTCCGCCTTACGTCTCCGCTCTTGCTCGAAGGACAAGATCTTCGCCTTAACGCTGGACTCCGCGAAAGAGAGAGGATCTGTTATCGACTTAAATCGAGAATTAAGGATCTTAACGGAGGCGTTAAGCGGATCGGTTATCGCTTTCCGTTCCTCCTCCGCTTTTTTGTAAGTCGATTTTATAAACTTGAGAAGATCCGAAGCCTTTTCCAGATCCTCGACAGTAAGGATCTCGCACCGCTCCGCCATTGCGACAAGCTCCCCGGCTCGACCGGAGATCGCGGGATCGTGTTTTTCGATAGTTTTAACGTCTTGAGTCGTCATTATTGCGCTTCCTTTTAGCTGATTAAAATAACGGAGGGAGGGTATCGTCGAATATATCGGTCGCCTCCCTTTTTGCGAAGTAATGGATCGGATCGGTTAATCCTTTCCACGACTCGACGAACTGTAACAGACGAAAAAGGAGCTCGTCTATATATTTATCATTCCTAACGATAAGAATCTTAACGAGTCTTTTATCCGGGGTCTGTCGAGGATCATAAGACAGGAACCACGCGACCCGGCGTCCGGTTATTAAGAGGTTCCCTTGTACCTGAGCGACATACTTCGCCGGGATTTTTTGCTCTCGATAGGTCTTTAAATGGATCTCCGGATTAAACGGGCATTTAACCTCGATTATCGAGTCCTTCCCGACGAGACCGTCGGGAGATCCTCCTATATCGTCCGGATACTTGTCGAGAATATGGAACCCGGTTCTCTGTACGTCGAGATTCTCCTCGAGCTCGAAAAGAGATATCGCCTCGTCCTCGTATCTGGATCCCCACCGGGTCGCCTCGTTACCAGAGAACGCCCGGGTCTCCCCGTTAAGCTCCGAGATAATCCGGTTCCACGCCGCCGGGGTTCCCGAGAGGATCTCGTTAAACCGGGACGCGGTTATCCGGGTCTTCCTTGCCGCAAACCACTCCGGCGACCCTTGCTCGCTAACGAGTAGCATTACTTCGGCTCCTGAGACTTCGCGAGACGAGCCTTCGCCGCCGCGATCTGGTCGATCGTGTTCTGATAACAGGACGCCGGAAGCTCCGAGACAGACGAGAACGGTCTCGAATAACGCTTCCCGTAATACGAGAGGAGGCGATTAACGTCGACGCCGGACTCCTTAATCTTGTCCGAGATCTCGGTTACTTGATCCAGCGAGAAGAGAGTCTCGCCTTCGGGCTCCTCTGGAGTCGACTTATCTTCCGTCGGCTTAGGAGCTCGACCCGGCTTCCCGGACGTCTCCGGCTTCTCTGTCGGCTTAAGATCGACCCCCCCTGTCTCGTCCGCGTCGTCGCGACCGATAATCGGGATACAAAAGACTATAAGCGACATATATTTATAAGCCGCGGAGAGAGCCTTATTCGTCGCCTTATCGCCGGAGTCCTGAGCTTCGCCATAAGTCCGGACAGTATGGCGAGAGCCATCGACCCCGGAGACGAGATCGAACTCGACCTCGACCGTTACGAAAAAGAGAACGGATCCCGCCCTCGTCGTCCGCTCGACGCACTCCCGGGAGATTACTCGAGGCGTTATAACGAGCTTCTCTTTCGCGAGGAGCGGAGAGAGAGCATTAAATACGTCGTCGATACCGCGGAAGTTATACATAACCCCGCCGCTCTGGTTTTTTGCTTCCTTGTCTTTCGAGATACCGATCTTCGATATCGCCGCGGATACTCTGGAGATCGCCGAATAAACTTCGGGGACTTTTTCTTTCGTTTCGTCTGTCATTTTTTCGCTTCCTGTAGAGAGGGATTGTCCGAAAGACCCGATAAAAGACCCGGATCCGGGAGAATCTTACTCTATCCAGATCCTAAAAAAAAGACCTTGTCGTCCTGTTTTTAATAATGGTAAACTTCGGGCTCGATACAGGAGTCGAGATAATGATTAAACCCCTTAAAGAAATAGTCGAAAAGATCGCTCGACGAAAGAAAGGAGACCCGGCGTCGAACCACGCCGCCGCGGTCGTCGAGGTCGCGGAGAGCTTTAACGTCTCGAGATCATCGGTTTATCGTATGTTAACCGAGGGAGAGTCGTTCGTTTACTGGACAAAAGACTCGCCATATCCCCGCCTTTTACGGACGTCCGCGGTATGCGTTGTTTCGTAACGAAGGCGACCGGAGGTTATCTTGTCCCGGCGTCCGGAGACGACCTCGAGGAACTGGAGAAGCTCCGTAACGGATCGGTCTATCGGGTCGATATCGTTAAAGAGCGAAACTCTCTTTTTCACCGGAAGACGCTCTCGTTAATCAGGCTCGGGTTTAATAGCTGGATCCCGGAGGAACCTTCCGACGGATCTCCGGCTCCGCTTAAGAACTTCGACGTCTTTCGAAACGATATAACCGTCCTCGCAGGTTTTTACGACCGGGTCTTTAAGGTCGACGGATCGTTCGAGCTTGTCGCGAAGTCGATATCCTTCGCAAGTATGGACTCGATCGAGTTCGAGGCGTTCTTTAATGCGATCGCCGACGTCCTCCTCTCGAATATCTTAAAAAATTACACTCGAGAAGATCTCGACGAAGTCGTCGATAAAATCCTCGGTTACACTGGATAAAAAGGAGTTCCGAATATGGTTAACCCTGTCCTCGCGGTTTTTTACCGCATAAAAGACGAAGCGAAGATCCGCCGATTAAAGCGAGCGATACGTCTTCTCGAAGCCGAAGGTCTTTCCGTCGTCCGGTTAAAAACGATCGGAGATAAACAGTATATCCAGTCGAAGACCGGATCCTTTATTCGAGTCGGGAAGCGATAGCCGGGAGGCTTAGTTATGCGAAAGAAAGACGATAACAAGTTCGAGCCGTTTATCGAGGTCTGTTCGATCCTTCTCGCTCTCGGGATTATCGCCGTCCTCGCGTCGATATTTTATATCTCCTCGCGTAATTGCGGAGAGGTTAAGCCGATTCTCGAGTCGACAGACTGTCGACGCGGGTTCCGGTAATGTATACGACGAGCTTTAAAAAATACGGGAACAAAAAGACGACAGTCGGAGACAAGACATTCGATAGTAAGTTTGAAGCCGGGGTCGCTGTCGATCTGGAGTATCGAGTTAAAGCCGGAGAGATCCTCGGGTTCGACTGTCAGTATCGAGTCGATATTCCGATATATAATGAGAGCGGTCGGATCGTTCATTCGGTAAGCCATAAAGTCGACTTCCGGACGCATAACCTCGACGGATCGTTCTCGCTTATCGAGGCTAAAGGATTCGAGACCGCGGACTATAAGTTCCGACGGAAGCTCCTCGAAAAGATCTGGTTAATCGAGCATAAAGACCACGACTACCACGTCGTCTACCAGAGCAAGCGAAGATAAAGGAGAGACGTCCCTGTCGTCGTCTTCCTTATCGATCTTCCTTAACTTATTCCGCCTCGCGGTAATACTCGAAGCCGATCGTATTTAATACGAGAAGATCCGTTCCGACAGAGGAGCATCGATAGCAGATCTGTCTATTCGCGTCCGTTCGTATGCGTCCGAAGGTAGAGTTAACCTCCGCTCCGCTCTCTGTCCACAGTGTACAAGCCGTCTTCGTCGGTAATGCCGGAGTCTTCGCGACCTCTGTAAAAACAACGAACTTTTGAGACGCGGACGAGTCGTCCTCCGCCGAAAAAGATCCGAGGACGTAAGCGTTCGGAGGCGCGGTAACTGTAAAGTTAACTTGAGTCGTAACGACCGGGTTAAAGTTAAGGTCGTTTATAATCGAGTTCCACTCGACGCGATTCGGGTTCGCTTGCGACTGTGTAAAAGGCTGGATCGATCCCGCCGCGTTATAAAATATCCATCCTATTTGCCGATACTTTGTATAACCGGAAGCCGCCGCCGCCGCGAGCAAAGTCGCCGCGTTCGTCGCGGTATCGAATCCCGCGTCGATCTGTCCTGTCGCTTTCCAGATTAAAAAGATCCGATACCACGTCCCGACCACTGGAACCCCTCCAGAGAGTCCAGACGGGAAGCCTCCGACAGTCGCTCCCGGCGTTCCGCCTTGAGTCCAGACCGCGTCGATACGCTTACCGAGAGCCGCTCCGAGTGAAAAGTCCGCGTCTTGCGTCGCCGCCTTACAGACTCCCGGAGCGATATCGATATCCTTTACCAGATCGAGAGCGTTATTCGACAGCATAAGACCGGAGATATACGAACGAGGGAGAGCGTTCGTAATGGTCGAAGCCTTTTGTAAAACCGCCTTCCCGAACGCCGCGGAGTATCGAACGACGTAATAAACCCCGGCGACAATATCCCCGAGGACGAGAGCCGCGTTCGTTTGATCGACGAGAGGGATAACCCCGAGTCCCGGAGCCTGTATCGTTACGGCTCCAGCGTTAGAGAATCCCGCTATAAAGCGAAGCGTAAGACCGTCCCGGTAAGTAGGAGGCGATTGTATGGTTCCAGAGACGAGGAGAGTAATTACTCCCGCGGAGCCGTTGTCGATATAGTAATCCCCGGCTCCAGCATAAGCCGCGATTGCTTTCCCTAATTGATTAAGATCCGCGGACGTTAACGACTGTCCGGTCTGGACAATCGGGTTCTGTAATTCGCTCGGGACTTCGTTCCACTCGGACGCCGTAAGCGTCGAGCCTGTAACCTTGTCATTAAGATCTTGCATAAAAAACCCTCTTTATTAAGCGAACCCGCCGGAGAAGCCGGAGTTAAAAGCTCGATCCGTTACCGGGTCGACGCTGTCGACTTGTATAAACTTGAGATCGACGTTCGCCGGGACAAGTTTACGGAAAAGACATTCTATAACAGGGATCGCCGCTCCGCCGAATACGAAAGGGAAGGTTAACGTAAAAGTCGACGCGACCGGGGTCTCGTAAAAGACGACCATCGTAAACCGAGCGTCCTTCGCGGTATCGAAAAAGATTATCGGGAAGATCATTGTAAAGGCGTTATGCTGGATCCCGGAGTTAATAGCGATCCGGACTCCATACATAGCCGCTAGATCGATAAAATCTTGCTCGGTCTGGACTCCGAGAGCCGCGAGTTTTATTAAGACTTGTTGTCTCCTGATCTCGAGAGTCGTATTCGTATCAAAGCACTCGTCCGGGATCCCGAGAGTCCGCTCCCACGGCTCGAGGAAGGCTGTCGTCGTCGAGATATCCAGTTCGTCCGCGAACGTGATTAACAAGCTCTCCGCGTCTTGTTCGGTATGCGCGAGACCGCGGAGGATCATTCGATAAACAGAGTCCCGGACATTTTTCGCGACAAAAAGACGACCGGACGGAAGGAAGTTCGCGATCGCTTGCGCGTGTTGCTCCAGCGAGTGAGGCTCGAAGATCTTAACGGCGAGCGAGGACATTACGGGAAGACCGCGGAGTTAAAGACGACGTACTCCCCGGGAGCTCCCCCGAGATCTCCGACAGGAGCGGAGATAGCGAAGTTAATAACCCGGTCGCCGTTCGCCGGGTCGACAGTCTGGACAATCGCCGCCCGATATTGGTCTTCCGTAATCGGCTCGGAGACGACCCCTTCGTCGAGGAGGAGAGCTTTAATCGAGTTCGTTATCGCGGTCTGCATTGTCGACGTATTTGGAGAGAGCGACGTAAAGACGAAGCTCGCCGGGACAGGAGTCGGAGCGAGAACGATAACGTCCGCGTCCGCCGTGTTCGCGGGTTTAATCTCGAGGATCTTGTTCTTAACTGTAACGACCTCGGACGGATCCGGGATCGGGGAGGCGTCGTTCCCCCGGGTAAAATATATCGTTACCTGTCCGGCCGCCGGGGTTATCTCCTCGACGAAGACGTCCGTAACGCCGGGAACCTCCCGAGCCTTCGACGATATCGCCGCCGGGTTAAACATTGCGACGGGATTCTGTACTCGAACGAGGAGTCGACGACGAAGATCCTCGAGGGACTCTTGATCGGTTCCGCCTCCCACGGTCGAAAAGTCGACATAAGCCGCCGAATTAACCCCGACGATCGGAGTCGCGAGATTTACCTTCTCATTCGCCGCGAGGTTTTGACTCTGTCCGAACCCTAACGAAGCGACCGACATTACTCCGGAAGTCCACGTCGCCGCCGGAGATCCAGTCGCCGGAGGAGCCGCGGAAGGGATATCGAAGGTAAAAGTATCTTCGTCGATAACCGTTATCGGGAAAGTCCCGTTATATTGAGCCGGAACCGCCCCGGATATCGTTACAGAGAGTCCAGTAAAAAGACTCTGAGCGGACGCGAGAACCGCGGTCGCTACCAGACCGACCGACGTTAAGCTCGAGATATTAACCGTCTTCGCGGAGATCGTAACGTCGTCCTCGACGCCGTAAGAGTTACCGCTCGAAGACTGGAGAAGCGTCGCCGCCGGGATAACAGATCCCGCGATCCCTGTCGCCACGATAACGCCCGTCGACGCCGTCGCCGGGAGGGTAACGATCCCCCAGAAAGACGCCCATAACGGGAGAAGCTCGGTCGCGGTAATCGGGATCGCTTCGAGTTCAAGTATACGAAGCTGTTTATAAAACTCGAAGACCCGGCGAGCGTTCGCGATCGCTTGCGCTCCGACCCACGACTCCGGGAGAAAGGGATTCGCGGTTAAAGGAAGCTCTCGAGCGAGATCCGTTAAAGAGCGGTTCTCCAGTTGCGAGACGTCCGTCGGTATATTTAATCCCGCCATTATTGAGCCCTTCCGGTATTGTTCCAGATTACATAATTACGACTCTCGACCGAGTCGTCGAGCCGTATTAACTCGATCTCCGCGACGATCTCGCTTCGGTCGATATCTCGAACGCAATTAACCGAGACGCTCTTAAGATAACCGAGTTCCGTAAACCACGCGAGAGCTTGAGAAGTATAATCCCGGACGATATTAACCGTCGAGACAGTAAGCCTCGCCTGATAGGTTAACCAGAGCTTAGAGCCCATTTCGACAGGCTTACCGATATCGCCGATCCATCCTCGACGGCGAGGAGCCTCCGGGACTTCCGTCGGAGAGGCTCGACGATCCGAGCCGAATAACGACAAAAGGATCGCCGTATCGAACGAGTCGACCTTCTCGATATCGCCGTCGTCTCCGATAGTGAGATCGTAATAACCGCCGGGAACCTCTGTAAACTTCGCGTCCGTAAACTTTGCCACCGTCGACCCCTATTAAGATCCGATCCCGTTCGCGATTAACGCCGCCCGGATATTATTCGCGAGGGTAATTACTGTCGCGAGATTAGTCGCCGGAGCCCCGAGAGTCGCCGCCCCTTGTGGCGTCTTTCCATTGCATCCGAACCCGGTTCCGATTTTAGCGGATCCGGACGTCTCCGTCGCCGGGGACGTTATAGTTAACTTCGTCGTCTCGAGAACTGTCGCTCCGGAAGCCTTTATCGAGATCGCTTTAACGAGCGTCTCGAGATTCTCCGGGATATTGATCTCGAGAGTCCCGTCTTCCCGCATATACAAAAAAGACCCGGTTATCTGGTTCTCGATTACTGTCTCGCCGTCTTTTAAACCCTTTTTCCGCTTCGCTGTCCCGAGAGGGATCGCGATTCGGTTCTCCTCCTGTCCGCCGATATTGATAACGAGACAGAGGGTATCGTTCGGAGGTCTCGCCGTTAATCCATAAGGCAAAAGGAGAGCCGCGTTCGCGACCTTCCCGAGATAGGTTAACTGTAAACCCGGGATCGACTCCTCGTCGGACGTGTTTAAAGTAACTTTTCCGAGTTTTATCTGATTAGGATCCGACATTAAATAAACTCCGGAGCGATCTCGCTTCCTTTCTTTTTCGCCTTCGATTTTTTCTCGGGCTCGTCTTGTTCCAGAGTATAAGCGTCCGGACTTACGAACTCGAGCGTCGTATCCGCCGCGTCCGCCGATACAGAAAAGGACGCGGACTTAACGAGCATTGTCGAGAAGATACTACAAGCCTCGTCCGAGATCTCGACGAGACGGTTAATCGGATAAGGCTCCCGGGTTCCCGGCATAACGAGCCCGTCGAGCTTCGCGGTATACGTCCGGGATCTTGCTCTCCGGATATTCGCTTCCCACTTCGCCCGGGTTACGGCTTCCGCGATTGTCGAGTTCTTTTCCGCGACGATTACCATCGATCGACCTTGTCGGATCTCGGAGTCGACAATTATCTCGGACTTTACAGAGACGACCGCGTCGTTATCTGGTTCGTCGCCGAAAGACGGCGTCGTCGTGAGGTTCCCTTGTGAGACGACGACATAATTACGGAACCGCTCCGAATTATCGAAGGTCGCGGAGCTCGAGAGGACATTGTTTAAAAGGTTCCCGTCCTTATCGTTAAAGACAGAGAACGGAGCTTCGGTCTCCGCATTACGGGAGATCGTTATATTCCCGAGTCCGTCTGTATTTAAGAGGACGTGCCGCTTCCGGGCGAACTTCTCCAGAAAGGCGAACGCACCGTCCCCGGCTTTACAGGATACAAGATCGGAAGCTCCGAACGGCTCCAGATCCGGGACGTTATTTATAACTTTTAACCGAGTCCCGATCGCCTCTTGTACCCGGTTAATAACGGTCTCGAACGTAACCGGAGGAGTAAACTCTACCGACGAGGCGTCGAGCGTCGAGTCGATAATATCCGCGGTTATATCCCGACCGTCGATCGTTACCGAGTGAGATCCAGAGTCGATCGAGGGAGACGTCTTTTCGACGTATCCAGTAAGAACCGGGAAGCCGTTTATCGTCGCCTTTACCAGAGATCCGAGCTTTATCGGGAAGCCTTTAACGTCCGCGTCGCTCGCTGTCATAGAGAACGATCCGGAGAAGTTCTCCATCGATCGAGAGACAGAAAAGGAGAGGTAAGTATCGAAAGGAACGCCGTCGACCTCGAGCTTAAGCGTCATATCGTAAGGACTCCGAACTCTCCAGAGATAAAGGAGACGTCATTCGATCCTGATCTATTGAGATCGACGAGCTCGTCCGCGAGAGCGTCGAGGTTATCGACGGCTCCGTAATACTGGAAAGCGAGGACAGAGACCGGGATCTCGTTAACGTCGATCGGGACGACCTGACTCGCGTTTAACTTCTCCGCCTCGAGGTATTCGTTAACCATAGTCCGAAGGTCGGAGAGAGCGTTAATAACGTCCTCGTCGATATCTGGATCCCCGAGGAGCTTCGCGAATTGAGTCTCGAGAGCGACTTGTACGTTAAGGATCTCGTCGGTCGTCCGATAATCCGCGGTCGCCGCGAATTGATACGAGAGCCCGAGGTAAGCCGACTGTATCGCGGTCGAGATAACCTTGTTATTTTTATTCCTCTGGACTCTGGTTAACGTCGTTCCCGGGACGACGACGATATCGTCCCCGAAGGTAAAGAACCGGGAGAAGACTCCGAGAGCTTGCGGGATTGTCGAGTAAAGATTCGACGACGAGTCGACGATCGACATAATCGCGGAGGATAGGTTATTCGGAGAGCCGATAAGGGACGGGATCTTCGACGTAAATCCAGCGACGAGCCCGGAGAACGTATTAAGAGGAGCCCCGATCGCGGAAAAGGTCGCGGAGTATTCCGAGAAGGCGTCTCCGAGATCTCCGAGTAATGACTGAGCCGCTCCGAAGTTAACGGAGGAGGAGGCGACCTTAAAGATCTTCGATATAGACTCGCCGATCGCCGTATTAACCCGGTCGAGGATCTTCCCGACCTGAGATAAAGACTTTTTCGCCGCTTGCGGAGACGTCTTCTCGTCCGAGAAGTCGAACTCGAGCGAGATCGTCGAATAACCGAGAGTCCCGGTATCTTCCTCGATCGTATACGGACGGGCGACGACGTTTAAAGAATTACTGTAGAAAGGGTGCGACAGCGTACCGACCCCGCCGGACTCCAGAGCCGCGAGCAAGGCGTCCCGGTTCTCGCGATAGGTTTTACTCCCGAGACCCGGAGGATCCCCGGCGATAATCGCGGAGATCGAAAAGACCCGCGGACGGAACCCGAGATCCTCGATCTTTTGCTTCGGCGTGTACGGGTATTCGTGTTTTACCTGTTTTCGACCGCCCGCCGTCGAGGAGGAGACGATAAGGAACTTCGCTCCCTTGAACGAGCCGACAAAAAGATCCGAAAGATCCGACATAAAAACCCCTTTACATATTTTTTCCGACGCTCGGAGCTGATCCAGATCCAGAGGACGAGGAGTCTACGCTTCCGACGTTCCCGCCCTTGTCGTTAATGTTAACGTCGATCGTCGTCTTCGAGTCGCCGCCGATAAGCGTCCCGGCGAACGAGATTAACTTCCCGAGCGGACTCTCCTCGAATATCTTTGTCGCCATTGCGCCGATGCTAGAAAAGACCGCGGACAGAGTCGTCGCGAGACCGTTAAACCACGCGACGAGCGACTCGATCCCGTCGCCGATCCAGCTCGAGACCTGATCCCAATTATCCCAAAGAAGATAAAGAGCCGCGATAACTGCGACGACCGCGAGAACAATTAACAGGAACGGAAGGACGGCGAGGTTCGTCGCCGCCGCTATCGCATACACTACCGCGGAGAAGACGGATCCAGCCGCGGACAGGAGCCCGAAGATACCGACGACGAGGGTTAAGATCGGAGCGAGAGCCGCGATCCCGGAGGCGATAAAGCCGATCGCGATCAAGAGCGGAGCAAGGACAGCGACGAGAGCCGTAACCCCGAGAGCGAACTTCGTAAGACCCGGGTTCTCTTTTACGAACGCTTGTACCCGGGAGGTTACCCCATCGAGATAGATCGAAGCGTCCTGTAAAACGGTTTTTAAATCGAAAGTCTCGACAAGAGTATCGCCGATCGTCGTTAAAGAGTTCGTTATCGAGTCCTGCATTGTCGACCATCGACCCGCGAGCGTCTTCGATTGCTCTTCCATCTGGTTATTAAAGATCCCTCCCGTCCCGGTCATTTTAGCCATAGCTTTCTGCATAACCTCGAAAGAGATCTTTCCTTTCGACGCCATATCGAAGATTTTTTCCTTCGTTACTTTAAAGCCTTTCGCGAGGACGTCGACGATCGGGATCCCCCGGTCGGACATTTGTAAAATCTCCTCCGTCATCATTTTACCCTTGCTTTTTACCTTACCGAAGATCGACGCCATATCCGCAAGAGGAACGCCCGCTCCAGCGGATATATCTCCGAGGTTCGTTAACGTAGGGATTATATCTTTCTGAGCAACACCGAAGGCGAGGAGCTGTTTCGTCGCTCCGCCGATACCCTCGATCTCGAACGGCGTCCGGGCTCCGAAGTCGCGAAGGTCTTTCATTAACGCCGCGGCATTTTCTCCGGAGCCTGTCATAGTCCGGAAAGAGGTCTGGAGCGTTTCCATTTTTGCGGAGGCGTGTAAAGCGAACCCGGCGAGAGCACCGAGACCGAGAGAGACCGGCATTAAATCTTTTCCGACTCTGCGCGCACTTTCTCCGAACCCGTCGATCTTTTTCGAGACAGTGTTCGCGGTCTCTTGTACCGCCGCCATCGATCCGCGGATTTTCCCGGCGACCGCTGAGAAGCGATCGACCGCGGAGAAAATATAAGAAACGTTAAAAGCCATTTATCGCCGCCTCGAGTGTTTTTCTTGCTCTCTTTTTTGTTCCTTCGATATCTTATCCGCTTCTTTTGCGAGGCGATAGATCTTCGACAAAGGAGCTCTCTCGAGATACTCCGCGGAGTATCCCCCCTCGAAGTATTTAACAATCCTCGCGATTACGGCTTCTAGCTCCTCGATAGAGTCCTTAATACCGAGGATAAAATAAAAGCCGACAGGTATTCTCCGAGCATACGATCCAGATCGTCCGGAGCGAGCTTATCGTATAACGGAGCGGTTAACGGCTCCGATCCTTCGACAAGACAGACCCCGGAGGTAATCAATCTTTTAAAATCCTCGTGATAGGCGACCATATCGACCGAGCTTGACAGCATAAGAGCGAGAACCTCCGCTCCTTTAATCTCCGCCGATCCCGCTTCTTTTTTCGCTTCCGCGTCGTTTTTTAACGCGGTTATCGCCTGAAAAAATCCCTGCTGTAACCGGATCCGCTCTTTCTGGTTCCGCGAGGAGGGAGCTTTAAGGATTAAGAGCTTCCCTTTTGCGATCTCTCCGCTTGCCGCGTACTCGATAGGTCTCTCGAGTACGAACTCGATCTCGTCTTGTATAACCATTTTCTTTCTCCCCTTCCCCGATAAAAAACAATCCCCAAAAATAACCGACGACGATTAAGTCGTCGGAGCGTCGCCTTTAAACTCGAGCTCGATAACGCCGTCCGCGGACAGAGGAACCTCGTAAGCGTTACAGATCGCCGCGTTCGTGAAAGAACGAGTAAGCGTTCCGTCCGCGTTCGTCGCCGTAATGGTAACGACGTTCCGGTTCTGGCTACTTTTCCACGACCGAGCGAGATCGATATTTTGCTTCGTCGCTTGTAAAGAGAACTTAATCATACCGAGGTTTGTCGATACGTCGTTCGCGTAGACTTGCTGGAGCTGTCCGCCGCCAGCCGATTGAACAAGTACCTCTTGCGCTCCGAGACCTTCGTCGAAGGTTAAGGAGTTCGGCACAATAGCGACGGCGACGTTATTAACGAGGACGCTCGGATCTGAGATCTGGATAAACATATTTTAACCCTCCGCTGAGAAAGCGATCTGTATCGTCGCGAGTAATTGTCGGAACTGTGTAACGATCGGAGTAACCATCGCGATAGACGCGGAGCCGTTCGCGAGGTTAATAGAGATAACGAGGTTCTGTTTAAAGAACTGAGCCGCCGCCTCTCCCGATTGAACGAGAGCCTCGTCCGCTAGAGCTTTATAAAAACGGCTCGACGCCGCTTCGATCGACGCTGGATTCGCCATCGCTCGACCCGGGATAAGAGCTCCCTCTGTCAAACGGCATTGAGCGAAGGTCGCTTTATAGTTATTAAAAAAGTATTCGCGAACCGCGGAAGACGTGTCGACGTAGTTTAAATACTTGAACGTGATATCGTCGTTCGACGCTGGATCCGTTTTATAGGTCGTAACGAACTCCCCGAGGATAACTTCCGTCCCGGATATATTCGAGCCGTATACAGAGACGCCGGACGCTTTAAGGAACTCTTGCTCGTCCATTGTCCAGCCGTCCGCGAAGTCCGGGAGAGGAAGGTTCGGGACTGGAGTATTAAAATAAGGCAAGGAAGCGAGAGCGATACCGCCGAAACGATCCAGAGACGCGGAGCGACTGATAACGAAGCGACCGATCGGAGCGTCTTCCGTTAAGCGTAAGGCGCGGATCCCGGAGATCTGAGCCGACTTCGCGTAAGGGATCTCCATTACCGAGCCGCCTTTATGGTCGGCTTCGGAGATTTTTTTATCGCCCATAATACAAACGGACTGAGAGTTTAACGCCCCGGTTATAGACAGGAGATTACCAAAAGTATCATCGATCGCGATCATCGCGACGCCGTCGAGAACCATATTCGCGACATTAAAACGAGCGTCGAGGAAGTTCTTAACGAGATTTATATTCGCCGACCACGGATAAACGATCGTTTGATATCGCTCGTCCGCGATAGGATCAAAAAGGGTAGTTAATACTGGATCCGTCGCACCGCCGGACATAGCCGCGACAGCGACAGATATTCCAGTCGCGGAGCCTTCGACTTTAAGTCCGATCGTATTACCGACCGTCCCTTTATTGTCCGCGGTAATAGTAAGAACGCCGGGAGAAGGCGTCGAGGCTGTCGCCGGGACGCTTGCGTTCGCGTTAATAGCCGCCGCCGCCGCGATTGCTATCGCCGCCGCGGTATCTCCGACAGCGACAGGGATCGAGAAGTTAAAATCCTCTTTCGAGCCGACGATAAAGTCCAGAGATCCGGCGACTGTCGCCGTCCCGGTTATCGTGAACGTCCCGACCGCCGCGACTCCGGATCCGTTATCGTCGAGAGCGATCGCGTCGATACGGGTCTTCGTATTGTAGAGACGAGCGTTCCGGATCATTCCGGCGATCTGAGAGTTCGCACCGAAAAGAGCGTTAATAACGCTTTTATCGTTCTGGATATTCGTTACCAGAGCTCCAGAGACAGCCGAACCCGCCGCGGTTTTTTGTCCCACGACTAGGATTTTATGGGGTTTATTACCGACGAGCGTATCGGCGGAGATAAGAGAGATCGAGACTTCCGGTTCGCGGATAACTGTAGGCATTTTTTAACCCTCGTCGACTGTAGATTCGCGATCCTTTTTCGGGCTCGCGGGTTTATTTTTTACTTCCGGATCCGCCTTCTCCGGCTCGACGATACGACAAAAACCGTCGGAGGGAGCGTCCTTTAACCTTCGTCTCCAGAATCGGGAAAGAGGAAGACCGTTCGAGTCTGTCTCGACCGTTACGACCTGTCCCTCCGTATAGGATCCGAGGGTCTTTAAAATCTTGATCTGTAAAGTATCCATCGGCTTAATTTACTCGAAAGGACGGGTCGACGTCTAGGTCTATATCAGCGAGATAGACGGACAGCTCGTCGAACTGGTTTTTATGGATAACAGAGATATCCCGGAAGGCTCGATCGAGGTCTCGGATCGCGGTATCGCCGTTCGTTATCTCGATTACTTGCTGGAACTTGAACTCGTGAACGTAAAAGGCTCCGTTATACAGATAAAACCCGTCCCCGGCATAAGTAACGATCCCGGCTCCCTTCGCTTTTAGTTGCGACTTAAGGTCGACCCCTAGAAGGGACTGGAAAAGAGGAACCCGGATATCTTCGACGATATCCCGAGCCGCTCTCCCGTTAGTCTTCGTAAGGATCTCGCCTTTATTCGGGATAAAGATATAGACGGAAAAGTTCGTTATTATTTTCTGACGAAAGTCCGCCTGTCTCGCTTGCGTCGTGATAGCGTCGTTAAGATTAAAGCGATCTTTGTTCGCCTGATAGTCCCCGAGGACGACGAAGCTCCAGAGATTGTCGAGAGGTTGCTCTGTATAGGAGTCGATAAGTTGTTCGACCGATACCGCTCCGGATATACGAGGTCTCGCGCATATAAACGCCTCCTCTGTCCAGTTCGGAGCCGGGAGATCGAAGGAAAGATCGAAGGTAAACTCGTCGACAGCCGGGACGGATAAAACTTCCTTTAACCCGTTAAAGCCGAAGATCGAGGTCTCCTGTAAAGACAAGATCTCCCCGGGTAAAGCCGGAGCTCCGTCTCTATCGACGAAAAAGGTTATCCGGTTCGGGACTTTCGTAAGCCGGAAGGATCGCGAGTATCCGAGGTCGCCGATAATCCGGATCTGTTGATCCAGATCAAGAGGAGCGGACTCGTTAAAGGTTAAGTCGTGAGAGGTTAAGGTCTGGAACTTGATCTCCTCCAGCGTCTCGACGAAGGTATCGATAACGACCGGGGTCGATACGTTCCCGACCGTTACCAGATCGCCCGGGGTTAAGCCGTGAGGGAGCGAGGTCTTTACCGTAGCAGTTAAACCGACCTTCGTTATCGAGACGATCGAGATCCGGGTCGAAAAGAACGGAGACAAGACAGGGAGCCTCGACTGTAAAAGTAAAATTACCTCCTCGGTCTTCACGTCGTAAGAGCTCCCCGGATAGCGTTATCGATCTCCGATCTTACTCGGTTCTGTTGCGCCTGTAATGCGTTCCCGATCCCGGGTCTCGCTTCCATTCGGGAAGTCCCCGTCTCCAGATAGCGAGCATAAGGAGCCGTCCCGGATCGAGAGCCGAACTCCATTCTCCTCCATCCCTGAATCTGGAACCCCATAGAATTACGATAAACCCCGGTAAAGTTCGCCGGGGTCTCCCCGGGAGCGGAAGCCCTATGGTTAACCCACCTTTTACCCTTGCGGAGACGATACAGTCGTCCTGACTTCGGTTTATGGTTTATATCTTTTTTAACTTGAGTTAATAGGATCCGACCCGCTTTAAACCACGCCTGCCGAACGCCGCGGACGAAGTCTCTATCGATCGCCTGTATCTTACCGACCGAAAGAACGGAACCCGGATCCATACGGAAGCCCATAATTTACGCCGCGTTATTTGAGTTAAGCGAAGTCCCTCGGAGCGTCGCTTTAAGGAGTAAAAACTCCCGGCGAGCGTCGAGATCTTCGACGTTTATAATCTCGTATCTATCGCCATCGAAAAGGATCCACGTCTCCGACGTAACGTCCGGGATCCAGCGAATATAGAATCGATGTGTATAGACTCGCTCGATATTGGTTCCGTCGAAAACAGTCGCTCCGCTCGAGGTCTCGATCATACTCCAGACCTCGCCCGGGGAGAGAGGAGAGTCGTCGATCGGCTTGTCGGTAAAGAGCTCCGTATAATCGACGCCGTCTTTCGGAGACTGGATCGCCCGGTTCTCGAGGATAATCATACGATCGAGGTCGCCGATACAGATCGCCCGACGTCTTCCTCGAATGTTAACGCAAACCGCCATAATTAACCCCGGAAGTCGATTATCCGATATTGATTATAAACCGCCATCGATACGCCGGGAGCGAACTTACAGGAGCAAGAGCCGCCGCCGCTGTCGCAGTCTCCGCGGTTCTGGTAGACGCTCGTAATATGCGCGAGGAGAGCGTTCTTTAAGTCCGCCGGGACGGACGCCGCGTCCGGATAACCCGCGGTAAACTCTATCTCGACCGCTTGCGGACGACGATCCGGGAAGACCCACGACTTACCCGTCGCCGGGACGAAGCTCGAGAAGTCCGGACTCTCGATAATATCGATATCGTCGAGATCGAGAGCGAGCATAACGCCGCCGGATAGATACGAGATCGAGGTTATCGAATGTAAAGGAGTTCGGCGTAATGTAACCGGAGCCTCCGGGAAGTAAACAGGATCGCGGAGAGGCGTCTCGTTAACGTCGCCGAAGTTATTACGGAGCGTCCGGAAGCCTTTAAGGATTATCTCTCGCTTCGTATACTTCTCGACCTCGAGAGTAACGCCGTCGATTATCCCTTGAATTAAGGCGTCCTCCGCGGATCCGCTTATCTTCGCCCATAACTTAACCTCCGCGACCGATACCGCGGAGAATTTAATCTCGACGGGTTCGTTCTCCGGAGGATACTCGAACGCCGGGATCCGTTTATAAGGTTGTGAGACGAACATTACTCGACGGGCTCGTCGGACGGAGCGTCCGGGTTAACTTTTTCGTCTTTTTCGCTATTTTTCTGCCCCTTGCTAGGCTTCTCCGTCTTGCTAAGCTTCGAGTCCTTCGTCTCCTTTACAAAGTCCTTCTCGACGACCTTCTCGATCGCTCCGGTCTCGAGGAAGCGTTTAATCGAGTCCGCCGGGATACCCGACGGGATCTCCTGTCCAGATACGAGGCGAACTTGTCGAGATTGACAAGCGAGAGTAAAAAATCCGGTTCTTTTTGCTTTGTACATTATCGAAGATCCTTCCAGAGAGTAACAGGGACGAGCTCCTTAACGGGAGCGTCGATTAAACCGAGCTCGATCATACGCTCGACGGCATATAACGGAGTCCTCGGACAGATATCCTCTCCGGCGACGAGCTTTATACAGGCTCCGCAAGAGGACGAAAAAGTCGTCGTTCTTTTAGCTTTCATTGTAACGCCTCGAGTATCCGGGGAGATTCGATAGAGATTACTCCTATCCCCGCGACTCCGACAGTAACATTCGTCGCGATTATTTTCGGACGGATATATCGCTTAATAGAAAAGAGACCGACCTTTCCGAAAGGCTGTCCGTTTATTAAATCGACGGTTACAGTAACGCCGCCGATTAAAGACTCGACAGGAACTTCGCTCCAGTCGACGCCGTTATCGGATTCGTCGAACGCTAGACGATAAGCTCCGTCGTTAACATAAAGACCCGCCATATAAAAACCGATCCCGAAAAAGCTCGCCGTATCGATAGGATCCAGAGGATAAGATCCGTCCGCGGTTATTGAGAAGTTCGCGATAAATCTCGCGACATTTTGCGACCTTATATCGTTAGACATTCGGAAGGATCTCCCGCTTTGCGCCGATAGTACATAAGACGACCGTATCGTCCCCGGGATCCTGTCCGCCGCCTGTAACCGTTAACCGGGATCGTAAATATCTCTTACTAGAGAAGACTCCGACGGACGGGATAGGCTCCCCGAAGTTAACCGGGATATCGGCTATCCCCTCGAGGGATCCGATTAAAGACTCGGGAGGAACGACAGAAAAAGACAGACCGTCGTCGCTCTCCTCGATAGAGATAACGATCTCTCCGCCATTCGTAGCGGTTCGAGTAAAGTAATAAGTAACCCCGGGCTCGAAGTCCGCGGAGTCGAACGGCTCGCCCTGAAAATTAGACCCGGAGCCGTTAACGTAAAGATTCGCCGCGACTAAAAGATCGATATCGGTTATAGAGTCGAGCATAAATAACCCCGAAGATTAAAAAAAAGGGAGAGTCGCCTCTCCCTCCGTTCCTTCCCGCTTTATACGGGCTGGTATTCGCCGCACTGGATCGCGATAACTCCAACGTCGCCGCCCGTATCGCCCTCGCCGAAAGTCGTAACCATAACCGGACGGATATAACGCTTCGTCGAAAACAGACCGACTTTAACCATCGGGTCGCCTTCGGTCGACTGTGTAACAGTCGCGGAGCCGATATATTTATCCGCCGCGACAGGAGTAAAGGTCGCGTTATCGTCGCTCTCCTCCGCTGTCAAAACAGACGAACCGCTCCAGCCTGTCGGAGCGTAAGCCATAAGAGCGAGACCTTCGCCGAAGTCCGCCGTATCGACTGAATTGCCGACCGTATTACCCTCGGTCGAGATAGCAGTCGCGATCAAGATAAGACCGCGGATATTACTTACAATATCTTTTACCATAAATAAAAACCCTCCAGAGGGTCGAGTAAAAAAGGAGGAGAGAGGATTAACTCTCTCCGGGTTCTTTTGATTAAGGAGCCGCCGGGCTCATTCTGAGACGGTTCCAGCTATCGTAAGAGGTAACGTCGCCGCCTGTCCGTTTTGTAGTGTAAAACAGGACGTAAGGCTTATTAGTATACATATCGCGAATTACTCGGAAGCCTGTCCGGTCGACGATCGTATAACCCTCGAAAAAGTCACCATAAGCCACGGCGAGAGCGTCTTCGGCGACTTGTGGCATATCGTTACAAAAGACGACGCCTTTACCTAACAGGATCCGCTCGTCGCGATCGCGTAAGAACTCCGTCGACATAATGTACTCGCCGTTACCAGAGGCTTTAAGAGTGATAACGTCGCCGAAAGTCGCTCGGTTCATTAACCAGACGGCGCGAGCTTGATACTCCTCCTTAATGCCGTTCTGTAACAGTTTCATGTCGTCGCCTTCGATAGCCGCTCCGATCGACGCGAGGGTCTGGATCTTGCCGCGTTGATAGGTTCCGTAAGAGTCCGCGTCCGCATAAGCGAGAAGACCCTTCGGTTTTAATGCGCCATTGCCTAACATAAATGCCGTGTTTTCGTCGCGAGAAAGGCGAGCGGTAACTTTACCAGACAGCCACGACTCGACGTCGATACCCGCGTCGTCTAAGAACTTTTGGGTCGCTCGAGGTTGAGCAAAAAGCTCGTGAGCTTCGATAATCAGCTTTCCGACTTGCGGAGTATCTGTAATCGAACGAGGATCCACTTCGCCGACCCAACCGCCGGAACCCGCTTCGTTGTCGTCGATTAAAAGTTCGACAGAGTCGCTCGCGATCGTCATAACGCTACAAACGGAACGGAGAGGAGACGTCTCGAATATGCGTTTAATCATACGAGAAGACACTTCCGGACGGATCATATAGCCGCCTGCCGGGTTATTACCCGCGAGCATATCTTTCGTCTGGATAGAGATCTCCTCCGCCGACAAGCCGCGGAAGTTCTTTTCGATCATACCGCGAACGCACTCCTCGGAGATTTTCGAGTCGATCTCGTAACCCTTGCGGAGATAACGAGTAAACTCGTCGCCGTACTGTTTAAACTCGTCGACGACGCCGTCCGCACCGTTCGCACCGACACCGCGAGCGATTCGTTTCTGTAGATCCTTTACCAGAGCCTCGACCGCGGCACGTTCCCCGGCTTCCGCCTGTCTTGCTTTCTGGACTTCCTCCAGATTATCGCCGATCGACTTTACAAGAGCTTGCAAGCCTTCGTGCGCCTTAACTTGATCCCCTAGGTTCTTGTGTTCTTTCTGGATAGTCTCGATACCCGTCGCGACGAGATCCAGTTTATCGGCGATTGCTTTGTCCATTAGGAGGACTCCTATTTTATGCGATTAAGGGAGCTCTCGATCCTTGCGGAAAAGAGCTTTTCGTTTATGCGGTCTAACTTTAACCCGATCTCCGTCTCGAAGGAAGCGTCCTCTCGACCTCCCTTCTCCTTATCTTCGCCGCCGGACTCCTCGCGAGCCGCCGTCGACTTAATTCTCGATATTAAAATCTTCCGACCCTCGGAGGATATCCCGAGGAGCTTTAACAAGTTTTCCACGTCCGACAGAGAATCGCAAGCCTCGCAGATAGTAGAGTCGACGCTTTTTTTACCGAACGGAGACTCGAGGTCGAGCTTTTTATAATACCTCTCGACAGTCGCTATCGCGTCCGACTTCTCCGCGTCCGACATAGCCGGACAAGGACGAGCCCCTACCAGAGCCGCCGCCGCCGAAAAGATCCCGCGAGGAACCGCGACGAGAGCTCCGTCGACGACGTCCGCGATCTGGAGAGAGTAAGCCTCGAACGAGCCGGACTTCGTAAGATCCAGCGAGAGGAAGGCGTCCCGGTATGATTCGGACGGAGCGTCGCTCGACCCGGTAAACTCTTTAACCCTCGCGCAAGCCTTCGACATATCCCACGACGTCGAACGATCGGCGAGAGGAAGCTCTCCGAGACTTGCCGCGGATTTTACAGACTGGACTCGGGCTCCCGGGTTCATTGGTTCGGATACGAGAGAGATCTCCCATAATTCGACCTCTTTTATCAGTCGGAGGACGCGATCGCCTTCTCTCTGGTAGTCGACAGACTCCCGGCTCGGGATAGAGAACCCGATCGACATATCTGTTAGGACGTCTTGCTTCGCAAGAGCGTAAGCCTCCCGTCCTCGCTGGACTTCGAGGTTAATCTCGCCGCGGACGAACAAGCCTTCCGGGGTCTCTTTTGCGAACTCGATCGGGAAGCCTCCGATTAGCTCTCCGTTTTGATGCTGGAGGAGCATACGAACGGGACGACCTTCCGCGGAGTGACGGTTTAACGTATTCGCGAACGCTCCCGGGACGATAATATCGTCGCCGCGGTCGAGCTCATAAGTCGAGGCGAGACCCTCGATAATTCCTACCGGGACTCCGTTCCGGACGTTCTCTTTCGTCTCGGTCTGTTTAAAGCGACAGGATTTTTCGTAACGCTTGCCGATTACTAGATCCATTACAGACCCTCCTCGATAACTTCTCCGGAGTATTCGGATTTTAAATACTCCCTCGTATTCGTATCTTCGACCGGAGTCCCGTCGTCCTCGTATCCTGTCGACGTAGTCGTTACAGTCATCGGATCCGAAACGATATCGAACGATATCGGGTCGTCATAATCAAAAGGGACAGCGAGACCGCCGGGAGGGTTCTCGAGAGCCGTAAATCTAACTTTAACCATAAAGTCCCCGTTATTTTATCGCGAAGGTTAAATCGGTCGCTACCGGATCCTGCGTTCCGTTCGTCGATCTTAAAACGATCGCGAAAGTATCATTAAGGACAGCCGCGATCGGAGCCGAAAAGGAGATCGTCTGTTTTGAGCTCCCCCCGATAATAGCAGACCCGACATAATTAACGCCGCCGTCAGAGAAAAGGACGCCATTTTTAAAAAGGGAGATCTCGTAAGTATTCGCGGTTACTATCGCCGGGTTACTTAACGAGACAGAGGCGTCGCATACTCCGTTAAAAGCCTCTTTCCCGATATAGCGAAGCGTCGATCCGGACGGTCTATCGAATCGAGAGGAAGACGAAGCGAGAACGCTTGTCCCTGCTACAATAACCCACAAGTTAACCGCGGTTATATCGGTTATCGTCGCATTACTACGGATCGCAAGAGCTCCGACCGGAGAAGTATTCGCGATCCCGGAGTTTCCGGAGAAAGTCCAGTTAATCGAGGTCGGGAGGACGCCGTTAATAAACGGAGATCCTGTTTTCGCTCCGTTCCCTTGAA